>Ga0073934_10004311_pt1 | contig 23981 bp, 19 predicted proteins | sample LarsenN4metaG_FD_76834 | JGI IMG/M metagenome (GOLD analysis project Ga0073934, IMG submission 76834) | Hot spring sediment bacterial and archeal communities from British Columbia, Canada, to study Microbial Dark Matter (Phase II) - Larsen... ... | reverse complement strand
CGCGGCGCGCGGAACTGCTCGCGGTCGGGCCGATGGCCCTGGAACAGTTGTGGTTCGTCGCGACGGGGTGCACCCGAGTGCCGCGCATCGTCAGCGCGCTCAGCATCGCCCTCGATGCACCCCGACGCATCAGGGGCCGGATCCGGAGCTGGCCGAGGCGAACACTTGACTCCGAACGTGTGTTCGTATAGTGTCGTCCTCACTTTCCCGACCGGCTTCCCCTCGCCCATTCGATGTTCGCGTGCTGGGAGCCGTTGGTGTCTCGCCTTCGTTCACTCGCCGACGACTTCCGTCGTGAGCTATCGAGATTCGATCCTGCGTTGTGGTCGGGCGCCGATTGCGCCGCACTGGCAGAGCTGCTCGCCCGAGTGGCGAACGCAGCTTCGGTGGCGAGTGCGCGCGCGGCGCGGCGTGCCGCCGATTGCGGGCAGGTTCACGAGCGCCCCGCCGACTTTTTGGCCCGGGTGAGTGGTACCACCGCGGGCGCCGCGCGCATCGCACTCGCGACAATCGCCGCCGTCGACGCGTGCCCGGCTACCAAGGGCGCGCTGTCGGCCGGCGAGGTGTCGTTGCCGCAAGCGGCCGCGATCACGGCGGCCGCGCCCGAGCACGAGCACGAGTTGCTCCGGCTCGCGCGCGCCAAGAGTCTGGGACCGGTGAACGACGCGGCCAGGAAGCACCGGCTGGCAGCCATCGATCCTGCCGAGCTGCATGCCGAGCAGGAAGCCGCCCAGAGCTTTCGAAGCTGGACGAGCGAGCTGGGCAACGTCGCGTTCGCCGGAGAACTCCCGCCCGAGGTGGGCGTGCCGTTCGTCAACCGACTCGCCGCGGCTACGGACCGGGCGTGGCGGGCAGCCGATCGCGAACAACGGCGGATGCCGAGGGAATGGCACGCAGCGAGGGCTTTCGCGCAGATGGTTTCGGCGTCGGGCGCAAGCGCCTCGCCGTCGGCCGACTTCGTCGTCGTATGCGATCTCAACGCCTACCGGCGCGGCCACGCCCACTCCGGCGAGCCGTGCCACATCCTCGGCGGCAGCCCGATCCCCATCTCGCTCGCGAGAGAGCTGGCGAAAGACGCCTTCCTCAAGGCCGTGCTGCACGACGGCGTCGGCATCCACACCGTCGCCCACTTCGGCCGGCGTCGGCCCGCCGTCCTCCAGACCGCACTCGACCTCGGTGCCCCGCCGGAGTTCGAGGGCGTCACCTGCACCGACTGCGACCGCCGGTACAACCTCGAGTGGGACCACGTCGACCCGTACGCCAACGGTGGCCTCACGTCGTACGAGAACCTCGAGCCGCGCTGCCCACCCTGTCACGACGACAAGACCGAACGCGATCGGAAGGCCGGCCTTCTGCGCGGTCGGCGGGAGGCGCGTGCACCATGACGGGAACCGTCCTACGGGCCGTGCTCGCCGAACCTCAACGGATCGGCGCGGCGTCGGGAGCGATCGCGGTCGGGAGGAGCGTGTCGCCCATGAGCCAGCGGTCGGCCTCGGCGGCACACGACCGGCCTTCGGCGATCGCCCACACGATGAGGCTCTGGCCGCGGCCCATGTCGCCGCAGACGAACACGTTGTCGAGGTTCGTCTTGTACCGGCCGTCGCGCGCGACGTTGCCGCGGTCGGTGAGCTCGACGCCGAGCTGCTCGAGCAAACCGGCGCGCTGCGGACCGACGAATCCCATGGCGAGCAACACCAGCTCGCACTCGAGCTCGAATTCGGTGCCTTCGATCTTCTCGAACGTCATGCGCCCGTCGACGATCTTCTGCTCGACCTGGTGCGCGCGCAACGCGCGTACGTTGCCCGAATCGTCGCCGAGGAAGCACTCGGTGTTGACCGCGTACACGCGCTCGACGCCTTCCTCGTGCGCCGACGCGACGCGGTAGGTCATCGGGTACGTCGGCCAGGGCATCGATTCGGTGCGCTCGTCGGGCGGGCGGGGCAGGATCTCGAACTGGTGGACGCTCACCGCGCCCTGGCGGATCGCCGTGCCGAGGCAGTCCGCGCCGGTGTCGCCGCCTCCGATGATGACGACCCGCTTGTCCTTCGCGGTGATCGGCGGCTCCTCGATGTCGCCTTCCTGCACGCGGTTCCCCCACGGTAGGTATTCCATCGCCTGGTGGATGCCGCCGAGCTCCCGGCCCGGCACGAGGAGGTCACGCCACGCCGTCGCGCCACCCGCGAGCACGACCGCGTCGAACTGCTGGAGATCTTCGACGGGCACGTTGTCTCCGACGTTCGCGTTCGTGACGAACGTCGTCCCCTCCGCCTCCATCTGTGCGAGCCGCCGGTCGAGATGGCGCTTCTCCATCTTGAACTCGGGGATCCCGTACCGCAGCAGGCCACCGATCCGGTCCGCGCGCTCGAAGACGGTCACGTCGTGCCCCGCCCGGGTGAGCTGTTGCGCGGCCGCGAGTCCGGCGGGCCCGGAACCGACGACCGCGACCCGCTTGCCGGTCTTGCGCTCGGGTACGACCGGCGCGACCCAGCCCTCGTCGAAGCCACGGTCGATGATCTCGACCTCGATCTGCTTGATCGTCACCGGCGGCTCGTTGATCCCGAGCACGCAGGCGGCCTCGCACGGCGCCGGGCAGAGCCGACCGGTGAACTCGGGGAAGTTGTTGGTCGCGTGGAGCCGGTCGAGGGCGGCGCGCCAGCGGTCGCGGTACACGAGGTCGTTCCACTCGGGAATGAGGTTCCCGAGCGGGCATCCCGTGTGGCAGAACGGGATGCCGCAGTCCATGCAGCGCGCGCCCTGGATCCGCACCTTCTCCGGCGGGAAGTCCTCGTAGACCTCCTTCCAGTCACGGATGCGCACCGGAACGGGGCGACGGCGAGGAAGCTCCCGGTCGTACTTCATGAACCCAGTCGTCTCACCCACGTCGCAGTTCCTCGAGGTGCCGTTGCTCTTCGAACATGGTCAGCCACGCGCCGCGGCCATGACGGCCTCGTCGACGTCGACGCCGCGCTCGATCGCGTCGCGCTGCGCTTCGAGCACACGCTTGTAATCCTTCGGGAAGATCTTCGTGAACGACTCGACGTTGCGCCACCACTTCGAGAGGATGCGTTCGGCGACGTCGGAACCCGTCAGCTCCAGGTGCATGGTCACGACGCCGCGCAACCACTCGATGTCTTCGGCTTCCATCGGGTCGATGTCGACCATCTCGTGGTTCATGCGCCGGTAGAGCGAGCGGTCGGGATCCCACACGAACGCGAACCCGCCCGACATGCCGGCCGCGAAGTTGCGGCCCGTCGGACCGAGGATGACCGCGCGCCCGCCCGTCATGTACTCGCAGCCGTGGTCGCCGACGCCTTCGACCACCGCAGTCGCGCCCGAGTTGCGCACGCAGAAGCGCTCCCCGACCACGCCTCGGATGAACACGTTGCCGCCCGTCGCGCCGTAGAGGATGACGTTGCCGGCGATGATGTTCTCTGCCGCCACGAACGTCGCAGTGCGCGGTGGCCGCAGCACGAGCGTGCCGCCCGAGAGGCCCTTGCCGAAGTAGTCGTTGGCGTCGCCTTCGAGCCGCAACATGATCCCCCGCGGCACGAACGCGCCGAAGCTCTGCCCCGCCGAGCCCGTGAACGTGATGTCGATCGTGCCGTCGGGTAGGCCGTCGCCGCCATGGCGGCGCGTCACCTCCGAGCCGAGCATCGTGCCCACGGTGCGGTTCACGTTGCGGATCGGGTAGCTGAGCCGCACGGCCTCGCGGCGTTCGAGCGCGGGCATGGCGTCGGCGATGAGCTGGTTGTCGAGCGCGCGCTCGAGACCGTGGTCTTGGTCGCGCGACTTGAAGAACGTCTGGCCGTACTTGTTGACGGGCTGCGCGAGGATCGGCGAGAGGTCGAGTCCGCGGGCCTTCCAGTGGTCGATCGCACCACGCGTGTCGAGCATCTCGACGTGCCCGATCGCTTCCTCGAGCGTGCGGAACCCGAGCGCGGCGAGGTACTCGCGCACCTCTTCGGCGACGAACTCCATGAAGTTCACGACGAACTCGGGCTTGCCCGAGAACTTCTTGCGCAGCTCCGGGTTCTGCGTCGCGACACCCACCGGGCACGTGTCGAGATGGCAGACGCGCATCATGATGCATCCCGACACGACGAGCGGCGCAGTCGCGAAGCCGAACTCCTCGGCGCCGAGGAGCGCGGCGATCACGACGTCGCGCCCGGTCTTCAACTGGCCGTCGACCTGCACGACGATGCGGTCGCGCAGCCCGTTGAGCAGCAGCGTCTGCTGCGTCTCCGCGAGGCCGAGCTCCCACGGCGCGCCGGCGTGCTTGATCGACGTGAGGCGGGCCGCGCCCGTGCCGCCGTCGTGGCCCGAGATCAGCACCACGTCGGCGTGTGCCTTCGACACGCCCGCGGCGACCGTCCCGACACCGATCTCCGCGACCAGCTTCACGTGGACCCGCGCCCGCGGGTTGGCGTTCTTCAGGTCGTGGATGAGCTGCTTGAGGTCCTCGATCGAGTAGATGTCGTGGTGCGGCGGCGGCGAGATCAAGCCGACGCCCGGCGTCGAGTGCCGCGTCTTGGCGATCCACGGGTACACCTTGTGGCCCGGCAGCTCGCCGCCTTCGCCGGGCTTGGCACCCTGCGCCATCTTGATCTGGAGGTCGTCGGCGTTGACGAGGTATTCGCTCGTCACACCGAACCGGCCCGACGCGACCTGCTTGATCGCGCTGCGTGCAAGGTCGCCGTTGGGGCGGACGACGTAGCGGTCGGGATCCTCGCCACCCTCCCCCGTGTTCGAGCGCGCGCCGAGGCGGTTCATCGCGATCGCGAGCGTCTCGTGCGCTTCCCGGGAGATCGAGCCGTAGCTCATCGCGCCGGTCGAGAACCGCTTGACGATCTCCGACACCGGCTCCACCTCGTCGATCGGCACCGGCGGGCGGACGCCGACCTTGAGGTCGAACAGGCCACGCAACGTCGCCAGCCGCTTCGACTGGTCGTCGACGAGGCGCGAGTACTCCTTGAAGATCTCGTAGCGGCGCGTGCGCGTCGAGTGCTGGAGCTTGAAGACCGTCTCGGGGTTGAACAGGTGGTACTCGCCTTCGCGGCGCCACTGGTACTCACCACCGACCGGAAGCTCGCGGTGCGCGAGCTCCTCGGGGCGGTCGGGGTACGCGATGCGGTGGCGAGCGGCCACCTCGGCCGCGATGGCGTCGAGGTCGATGCCCTCGATGCGCGACGCGCAGCCGGTGAAGTACTCGTCGACGAGGTCCTTGCGCAGTCCCACTGCCTCGAAGATCTGGGCCCCCGTGTACGACGCGACGGTCGAGATGCCCATCTTCGACATCACCTTGAGGATGCCCTTGCCCGCAGCCTTGACGTAGTTCTTGATCGCCGCGCGTTCGGACAGACCCGTGAGCACGCCTTCGTTGATCAGGTCGTGGATGGTGTCGAACGCGAGGTAGGGGTTGATCGCACCGGCGCCGAACCCGAGCAGCAGGCAGAAGTGGTGCACCTCGCGCGCCTCGCCCGTCTCGACCACCAGCCCGACGCGCGTCCGCGTCTTCTCGCGCACGAGGTGGTGATGCACGGCCGAGGTGACGAGCAACGCGGGAATCGGCGCGTTCTCCGCGTCGGCGTAGCGGTCCGAGAGGATGACGATGTTCGCGCCGTCGCGGATCGCGTCGCTGACCTGGGTGCGGACGTTGTCGATCGCCATGCGCAACCCGTTGCCACCCTCGGCGACCGGGTAGTGCGTGTAGACGGTCACCGGCTTGAACCCCGGCACCGCGTAGTCGCCGTCGTCGATGTACTTGATCTGGGCGAGCTCCTCGTTGGTCAGGATCGGCGTCGGGCAGACGATCTGGCGGCACGACTCCGGAGTCGGTGCGAGGAGGTTGCCTTCGGGGCCCAGCAGCGAATTGAGCGACGTGACCAGCGCCTCGAAGTTCGCGTCGAGCGGCGGGTTCGTGACCTGCGCGAAGAGCTGCTTGAAGTACTCGTAGAGCATGCGCGGCCGCTCGGAGATCACAGGCACGGGCGTGTCGGTGCCCATCGAGCCGAGCGACTCGATCGCGGTGCGCGCCATCGGCGCGATGATCAGCCGGAGATCCTCGCCCGTGTAGCCGAACATGCGCTGCTGCTGCACCGCCGAGTGGTGCTGCGGCACGAGCGGGTACTGGGGCGGCAGGTCGTCGAGGTGGACGAGTCCGGCGTCGAGCCACTCCTGGTAGGGCTGCTCGGCCGCGAGCTCGGCCTTGATCTCGTCGTCGGGGACGATGCGGCCCTTCGTCGTGTCGACGAGGAAGATCCGCCCCGGCTCGAGCCGGCCCTTCTTGACGATCTTCTCGGGCGCGACGTCGAGCACGCCGACCTCGGACGCCATGATGACGAGTCCGTCGTCGGTGACCCAGTAGCGCGACGGGCGCAACCCGTTGCGGTCGAGCACCGCGCCGATGACCGTGCCGTCGGTGAACGCGATCGACGCCGGTCCGTCCCACGGCTCCATCAGCGACGCGTGGTAGCGGTAGAACGCCTTGCGCGCCGGGTCCATCGACTCGTGGTTCTCCCACGCCTCGGGGATCATCATGAGGATGGCGTGGTGCAGCGGCCGCCCGCCCATCACGAGCAGCTCGAGCGCCTCGTCGAAACGCGCGGTGTCGGACGCACCCGGCGTGCAGATCGGGAACGCGCGGTGCAGCTCGCCGGGGAGCAGGTCGCTCGCCATCACGCCCTCGCGGGCACGCATCCAGTTCTCGTTGCCCTGCACGGTGTTGATCTCGCCGTTGTGGGCGAGCATCCGGTAGGGGTGGGCGAGCGGCCAGCTCGGGAACGTGTTGGTCGAGAACCGGGAATGCACGAGGCACAGCGCGCTCTCCACCCGCTCGTCGGCGAGATCGAGATAGAACTCGGGGAGCTGGTCGGGCGTCAGCATGCCCTTGTAGACGACGACCCGCGCGCTCAGGCTCGGGAAGTACGCGTCGGATTCGTGCTCGACGCGCTTGCGCGCGAGGTACACGTGGCGCTCGAGCTCGTCGCCGGTGATGCCGTCCTTCGCCGCGAAGACCTGACGGAACTCGGGCATGACCTCGCGGGCCGACGCGCCGGGCCTCGTCGGGTCGACCGGCACGGTCCGCCAACCGAGGATGTCGAAGCCCTCGTCGCGCAGCACCTTCTCGACGTCGGTCGCGACCTTGTCGGCATCGCCCGGGGGCAGGAACGCGATCCCGGTCGCGTACGCGCCGGCGGGAGGCAGCTCGAAGGGAACGACCGCCCGCAGGAAGCGGTCGGGCGTCTGCAGCAGGATCCCCGCGCCGTCGCCGGTGTCGGGTTCCGCGCCCGCTGCGCCCCGGTGGTTGAGGTTGCACAGGCTCGCGAACGCCGCGTCGACGAGGTCCCGGCTCTTGCGGCCGTGCATGTCGACGACGAAGCCGACACCACACGCATCGTGCTCGAACCGGGGGTCGTAGAGACCCTGGGCCGGCGGGAGGTCGCGAAGGAACATCGGAGGTCGTCCTTGGGATTCAGGCGGTCAGTTCCGGGAGGGAGCTGGCCACCGCGGGACGACACTGGCCCGACGGCGGAGCACCGAGCAGTGTAGCGGTGCGACGGGCAGGCGGCCGCACCATTGCGGCAACCATTCCGGCAAGAAGGGTGGGTGGCCCGGCACTACGCTCTTGCACCGTGGGCGAGCACCGGCTGACGCGCCGCAGCATCGCCCTCGCCGCGCTCGCGGTCATGCTCGCGCTCGTGCCCCTCGCACTCCTCGCGCACCTCACCACGGTGCGCGCCCAGGACGAGCTGCGCGACGAGGTCGCCGAACGCCTCCGTGGGACCGCTGCGTTGTCCAGCAGCGTCCTCACCGAGCGCATCACGGGCCAGGTGAACGCGGTGGAGGCGGTCACGACGCGGCTGCGCTTCGTCGAAGCCGTCGGCGACGGTACCTCCGCGACGTTCGACACGGCCGAGATCGAGCGCCAGCTCGCCGCCATGGAGGCCGCCGATTCCACGTTCGTCGGCGCCGGCCTCTACACGCTCGACGGTGTCCTCAGGTTCTCCTCCGGCGCGCCCGAGCTGGCGGATACCGACCTCAGCGACCGCGACTACTACCGCGGGCTGATCGAGCGGGGCGACACGTACGTGTCAGAGGCGTACGGCTCGGTGACCGCGGGCGAACCGCTCATCACCACGATCTCGACCTACGTGCGTGACGCGGCCGCTGAACCGCTCGCCATCGTCGCGGTCGGTGTCTCGCTCGACGCAGTGCAGGAGACCGTCGACGCGACCGCCGCGATCCAAGGCGTCGACCTGTGGGTCGGGGACCAGCGGGGTATCCTGGTCGCCGGCCCCGGCAATCCGAGCCGCGCCGAGCTCGTCCGCATCGCCGACCATCCGATCGCGGCCGCGCTCGAACAGCGGCGCCATCCGGTCACCGTCGACATCGGCGGCGACCCGACGCTCGTCACGTCCGATGTCGCGGCGCCGATCGGCTGGACCGTCTTCGCGAGCATCCCGCGCGCGCACGCGTACGCCGGCGCCGACAACGTCCGCAACCTCATGCTCGCCGTTGCGATCCCGCTCGGCGTCGTCGTCTCGGTCGGCATCGTGTTCCTGGTGCGCCTGCAGCGAAGCCAGTGGCGAACGCAGGCCGAGCTCGCCGTCGCGCGTGACGCCGCCGACGCCGCATCCCGGATGAAATCGGAGTTCCTGGCCAACATGAGCCATGAGATCCGCACCCCGATGAACGGGGTCGTCGGCATGACGTCGTTGTTGCTCGAGACCGACCTCGACGACACGCAGCGCGAATACGCGGAGGTGGCCGCGCGCTCGGCCGAGGCGCTGCTCGAGGTGATCAACGACATCCTCGACCTCTCGAAGGTGGAGGCGGGCCGCCTCGGGCTCGAACGAACCGAGCTCGACATGCGTACCGTCGTGGAGGACGTCGTCCAACTCCTCGCCGCGACCGCGCGCGGCAAGGGCCTGCAACTGCTGGCCGAAGTCGACCCGGAGATGCCGGCCGCGCTCGTCGGCGACCCGACCCGCCTCCGCCAGGTCCTGACGAACCTGGTCGGCAACGCGGTGAAGTTCACCGATGCGGGCGAAGTCGTGCTCTCCGCCGAGGTCGCCGAGCGCGAGAACGGCACCGTGCACGTGCGTCTTGCGGTGCGCGACACCGGGATCGGTATCGCACAGGACGCGCTCGCCGCGATCTTCGACCCGTTCGCGCAGGCCGACGCGTCGACGACCCGCACGCGCGGCGGGACGGGGCTCGGGCTCGCGATCTCCCGCCGGCTCGTGGAGATGATGGGCGGTGCCCTGGAAGTCGACAGCGAGCCGGGTCGGGGCTCGACCTTCGCGTTCACAATCCCCCTTGAGCGGGCGGCGGGCGAGCAGGGCCGGTCACCGGCCACCCGCGGCGACGTCGACGGAATCCGCGCTCTCGTCGTCGACGACTACGAGACCGGACGCCTGTACCTGACGCGCCTGCTCGGTGCTTGGCGGTTCCGGGTCGACGCGTTCAGCGACTCCGACGACGCCCTCGTGGCACTGCACCGCGCCGCCAAGATCGGCGACCCGTATGCCGTCGCGGTCGTGGACCGCAACATGCCCGGCCGCACCGGCCTCGACTTCGTGCGCGCGGTTCGCAGCCACCCCGTGGCGTCCGCCATGCCCGTCGTCGTGCTGGCGAGTGGCGATCCCGACGAGGCGGACCGGGCACGCGCCGCGGGCGCCGACGCGTTCCTGACCCGGCCGGTGCGCCAGTCGACCTTGTACGACGTGCTCGTGTCGCTCATCGGGGACGGGAAGCTGCCGCAACCGCGCGCACCGCGCTCGCAACCGCGGCCGGCGGCCCTCGGCAACGCCCAGCGCGTGCTGCTCGCCGAGGACAACCCCGTCAACCAGCGCGTCGCGCGGCTGATGCTCGAGCAGCTCGGCTTCGAGGTCGACATCGTCGCCGACGGTGCCGCCGCCGTCGAAGCCGTCGCGACGAACGACTACGCCGCGGTGCTGATGGACTGCCAGATGCCGGCGGTCGACGGCTACGAGGCGACACGCGCGATCCGCCGCACCGAGCGGGGCCCGACGCACCTGCCCATCATCGCCCTGACGGCGTCGGCGATGGACGCAGACCGTGAACGGACCCGGGCGGCCGGGATGGATGCGCACATCGTGAAGCCGGTGCGCCGCAACGAGCTCGAGGCGGTGCTGGCCGAGGTGCTCGGACCCCTCGATGCCGAGGTCCTGGCGTCGATCCGCGACCTGCCGCCCGCCGACGACGGCGCAACCGTCCTCGAGGAGCTGTACGAGCTGTTCGTCAACGACACCCCCGGTCGGCTCGACGCACTGCGCGACGCGATCTCTGCCGGCGACGCGGACGCCGTCGCGTTCACCGCGCACTCGCTCAAGGGCAGCGCCGAGGTGTTGGGCGCGACGGCCATGGCGGCCACCTGCCGCGAGGTCGAGCGGCGAGCGCGCGAGCACGAGCTCGCCGAGATCGAGCGTCTCGTGGCCATGCTCGAGGAACACATCGACGACGTCTCGTCCGCGCTCGCCCGTGCGCTGCGGCCTCCGGTGTGACCGGCCGGCTCGGCTCAGCGGCGCTCGACGCGCTTGGGCGCCTCACCTTCCCGCCACGATTCGATCACGAGGTGGTCGCCGCCCGGTCGGACGGTCGCGACCTCCGTCACGTCGGCCCGGAAGAGGTAGAAGTCCATGCCGATCTCGTTACCGGTCTCGGCGAGGATCTCGTCGTGGAAGCGCTGCCGGGTCGCAAGGTCGTCGACCAGGACCGCACGACCGGTGATCTTCACGTCGCCGTCCTTGAGCTCCTTGTCGACGCTCGCGTTGTGGAGCGAGAACCGGGGGTCGCGCTCGAGGTCCTTGCCCTTGAGTGACGCAGGCATCATGCCGAGCCACAGTTCGCCGCCCATGAACAGCGGTTCGATGCCGCTGATGCGGGGGAAGCCGTCGCGCCGCAACGTCGCGATGAACCCGAGCCCCGTCGCCTCGATCCGTGCTTGCGCCAGCTTCGCGATGTCGGGCGCTGCTCTCGTCACGTCGTTCCAGTTCGCCATGCGTCCAAGATCGCGCGCGAACCCTGACAACCCCTGACCGGTTTGGGCACGAAGCTGGGCGCCGTTGGGAAGGATGGCAACGTGGACCTGCACGCGCTCGCCCGGCGGGGCGTCTACGTGGGCATCACCGCATGGACGGAGCCGACGCTGGTCGCCTCCGGCTACTACCCGCCCGAAGCCGACACCGCGGAGGAGCGGCTGCGCCACTACGCGGCGGAGTTCCCCGTCACGGAGGTCGACTCGACGTACTACTCCCCGCCGAGCGAGCGCGTCGCGCAGCTCTGGGCGGCGCGCACGCCGGCCGACTTCGTGTTCGACGTCAAGGCGTACCGCCTCCTCACCGAGCATCCGACCCCGCCCAAGTCGCTGTGGAAGGACCTGCGCGAGGCACTACCCCCGGCGGTTGCCGCGAAGCGCAACGTGTACCCCCGCGACGTCGGCCGCGAGGTCATGGACGAGGCACTCGACCGCTTCCTCGGCGCACCCGAGCCGCTGCGCACGGCCGGGAAGCTCGGCGTCGTGCTGTTCCAGTTTCCCGAGTACGTCCACCCCGTGAAGCGCTCGTACGCACACCTCGACTGGCTGGCGGCGGGGCTCGGGAGCAACACGGTCGGCGCCGTGGAGTTCCGCCAGCGAGCATGGATGGACGACGACCACCGCGAGACGACGCTGTCGTTCCTCGAGGAACGAGGTTTTGCGTACGTCGCCGTCGACGAACCGCAGGGTTTCCGAAGCTCGATGCCGCCGGTCGCCGCGGCCACCGCACCGGTCGCGGTCGTTCGGTTCCACGGTCGCAACGCGCAGACGTGGGAGCGCAAGGGCATCACGGCGGCCGAGCGCTTCCGGTACGACTACACCGAACATCCGGACGAGCTGCGGGAATGGGTGCCGCGCATCGAGGCCCTGCACGAAGCGGGTCGCCCGGTCCACGCGCTCATGAACAACTGCTACGCGGACTACGGAATCCGTAGCGGCCGATTGCTCGCCCAGCTACTCGAGGAAGCCGCGTGACGCGTGGTGGAACGCGATCGCGGCCGCGGTGGCGACGTTGAGCGAGTCGACGCCCGGCCGCATCGGGATGCGCACTCGCGCGTCGGCCTCGGCGAGGGATGCGTCCGACAGGCCGGGGCCTTCGGCGCCGAGCACCACCGCGCTGCGCTTCGGCCACGAGAACCGGTCCACCGGATGCTCGCCCGTGGGCGTGAGCGCGACCAGTGCGAAGCCCGCGGCGCGGAGGTCGGTGAGTCGGCGGTAGCGCGTCCACGGAACCGTGCAGGCGTGGCCGATCGAGACCCGCACCGTGCGGCGGTAGAGCGGGTCGGCGCACCGGTCGTCGAGCACGACGGCGTCGACGCCGAACGCAGCGGCGTTCCGGAACAGCACCCCGAGATTCTCGTGGTCGTTCAGGCCCTCGAGCGCGGCGACGAGGGCCGCGCCGCGCAGCACCTCGTCGAGCGGTGGGAGCGGCGGGCGCGCCACCGCCGCGAGTGCACCTCGGTGCAGGTCGAAGCCGACGACCTGCTCGAGCACCGCACGGGGCGCGACGTACACCGGTGCGTCGAGACCCGCGACGACGTCGGCGAGCGCCTCGGCCGCGCCGGGGGTCAGCAGGAGTGAGCGCACCTCGCGTGCTGCACCGACGACCCGCCGTACGACGTGCGGGCTCTCGGCCACGAAGTTAGCCGGGCGTGCGGTCGCCGCGCGTGCGCAGGGCCTGGTAGTCGGCGAGCCGCGGGTCGGCGGGGTCGTCGACGACGACGGGGCCGTGCGCGCCGGCCCCCGCGCCGCCCTCTCGTCCCCGGCCCTCTCGCCCCCGTCCGGCCCGATCCGGCATCGGCCCTCGACGGTACCCCCGCGGTCGACCTGCCCCGTCGAGCGCCCCCCACCCTTCCGGTGAGGACGAGGGCCAGGGACCGAGCGAGACCGTACGAACCTCCCCGATTCCGAGCCAAGAGACAGGGTGTAGTTTTTTGATTTCCGGTGGGTTTGGGAGGGAAGAAGCGGACGGCATGTCCGAGTACACCGCGAAGCGGGCACGAACGCGCGGACGGCTGCTTGCCGCCGGTCAGGAGATCCTCCCCGGGGCGGTCCGGCGCGGGCTGGAGCACGCCCTCGGCCCCGGGCCGGTGTCGCACCGCGCCGGACTCTCCCGCCAGACGTGGTACCGGTACTGGCGCGCCGACGACAGCGGGTTCCTCGACGAACTGGCCCGCACGTCGCTGGCGAGCGTGCACGTGCTCGTCGAACCCCTCGTCGAGCGCCTGCGGAGTGCGCCCGACGTCGCCCCCGTGACGTTGCTGCGCGACGTGGCGCGTGCGCACTTCGGCGTTCTCACGCACCGGCGGGTCGCGCTCGTGCACCTGCTGGTTGCGACCCTCGCGATCGAGGACCAGTTGCTGGAGGCAGAGATGGGCACCCGGCCGACCGCCGCACCCTCGATTGCGCGCGACCACGTCGTGCGCCTCGACCGGACCCTGACCGAGTGCTACCGCCCGGTGCTGGAGCGCATGGGCCGGCGGCCTCGGCCCCCGCTCGACGTTCCCGACGTCGTACGGCACGTCAGCGCGCTCGCCTCCGGGTACGCGCTGCGCCACGCCTGCGACCCACGGGGGCGCCAACGCGAGGCGTTCGTCGAGGCGGCCGGAGCCGCGGTCGCGGTGCTCACCGAACCGGTCCGGACGCCGTTCGAGGTGGTCTGAAGCGGGGCGACCTCGCCGGAACCGGCGCCCGCTGGCTCTCAACAGGCACCACGAGGCCGCCGATACGCAGGTGAGACCACCGCGAGGAGGACGGATTGGCCAGCACGGCCGCACGGCGGCGTGGATCCGGCGCGTCGCGATCGCGCGCACGGGGGCTCGCGGCCGTCGCGACGCCGCCGTCGATCGAGCGCGCGCTGCGCCGGGTGCGGCTGTTGACCGCGGCGCTCGTCGTCGTGCGCCTGCTCGGGGGCGAGACGGCCGAGGTGATCTCCTGGCCGTGGATCCTCGCGATCGGTGCCGGCTTCGGCGCGCTGAACGTCGTGTCGTGGATCGCGCAGCGCAACACCGGGCGATCGGCGCGCATGCTCGGTGTGGTCCAGCTGTGCTGCGACATGGTGCTCGTGCTCATCGTCCTCTGGCTGCGCACCGACGAGTCGACGTCGGTCGACTGGGCCCTCCTCGTGTGGCCCGTCCTCGAGGGCGCGATCCGGTTCCAGCACGCCGGAGCGCTCGCGAGCTGGGCCGTGCTCGGCGCCGGGTATGCCGGCTGGAATCACCTCAACGACGAGCCGATCCCGTACTCGAGCCTGCTGCAGCGCATGGTGGTCGTGGTGCTGGTCGCGCTGCCGACCGCGTTCCTCGCGCAGCACCTGGTGCAGGAGATGCGCTCGCACCAACGCGGCCGGGAGGAGGCCGAACGCCGCGGCGCGCTCCTCAGAGCCGCCGCGCTCGGCGGGAGGCGCAGCACGAGCCTCGACGTCGACGAGATCCTCACGGTGCTGCGCGAGACCATCGGCCAGATGGGCTTCGCGGACCCGCTCGTGTTCGAGATCGACGGGCCGACCGGCACCCCGTCGCTGCTCGCGCGGCCGGTCCGCCATTCGAAGGACGTGCTCGCGGTCCCGCCCGGAGATCCGCGGTTGCTCGCCGCGGCCGCGGCACGCGACGCGAACGGCGTGGCCGTCTGGCCACCGGAAGGTGCTGCACCGGGCGATGCCCGCGGTGCGGGGCGGGCGACCGCCCGCTACTCGGTCCTCGTCGCGGCGCTGGTCGCGAGCGACGAGGAAGGGGTCGTCGTGGTGACCGGCCGCTGGCCGAGCCCCGGTGCGCCGCCGGCCTCGCAGTGCGAGAGCGTCGAGCTCTTCGCCGCGCAGGCCGGCGCGGCGCTGCGCAACGCGCAGACCCACAGCGAGCTCGAGGCGCTGAAGGACCGCCTCGCGTACGAGGCGTCGCACGACGTCCTGACCGACCTGCCCAACCGCCGCCGCTTCCACGAGGAGCTCGAACGCGTGTGCGGGCGCGGGCGGCCCGGCGACCTGGTCGGCGTGCTCTTCCTCGACCTCGACGGCTTCAAGGACGTCAACGACCGCTACGGCCACGACCGCGCCGACGACCTCCTCGTCCAGGTGGCGAAGCGCCTGCGCAATTGCGTACGGCCCGGCGACGTCGTCGCGCGGATGGGCGGCGACGAGTTCACGGTCATGCTGACGCGGATCGAGAGCCCCGCGCCCGCGGTGGAGGTTGCCGAGCGCGTGTGCTCGATGCTGACGGAACCCTTCGAGCTCGGGCGCGCCCGGGTGACGGTCTCGACGAGCATCGGGATCGCGCTCGGACCCGCCGACACCGCCGACCCGGGCGACCTCGTACGCCGGGCCGACGTCGCGATGTACCGAGCGAAGAGTCAGGGCAAGGCCGGGTGGGCAATGGACCCGGGGTCGCTCGAACCCGTGGCCGACCCGGCGGGCGACGGGCCGCGACGGCTCTGACTTCCGGCTCCGGCCGAAAAACGCAAGAAATACGGCCCAGAATCCACGCATCCGGGCGCGTGCCGTGCAAGCATGCACCCGCGATTCCTTCGATCGTCGAAGTCGTTTCCCCATCGATGGAGGACATGTGAACCGGAGCCAGCTGCTCAACGCGCTCGCCGAGCGCAACGACCTGAGCCGCAAGGAAGCCGACGCCCTGCTGACGTCGTTCACCGACATCATCACCGAGACCGTCTGCCGCGGCGAAGACGTCGCGATCTCGGGCTTCGCCAAGTTCCGCCGGATCGACCGGCCGGCCCGCATGGCGCGCAATCCCGCGACGGGCGAGACGGTGAAGGTCGCCGCGAAGCGGGTCGCCCGGATCACGCCGCTCAAGGCGTTCAAGGACGCGGTGCTCTCGGGCAAGGCGCCGAAGAAGGCGCCCGCCCGCAAGGCCGCACCGGCGAAGAAGGGGCCGGCGAAGAAGACGGCCGCCAAGAAGGCACCCGCGAAGAAGACGGCCGCCAAGAAGGCGCCCGCGAAGAAGACGACACGCCGCCGCTGAACGGCGCGGTGCTCGACGCGACCGAGGCCCGGGCGTGATGCCCGGGCCTCTGCGCGCCGTGGAGCTCGTACACGTGCGGATGCCGCTCGTGGTTCCGTTCCGCACGGCGCACGGAACCACTGCGGTGCGCGACGCGCTGCTCGTGCACGCGCTCACCGACGGCGCCGACGGTTGGGGCGAGTGCGTGGCGCCGGCGAGCGCGGGATATTCCGACGAGACGCTCGACGCGGCGCACGCCGCGCTGCGCGAGGTGCTGGTACCGCGGGTGCTGGCCGGTTCCTCGATCGACGACGTGACCGGCGCCCGGTTCGCGCGGGCCGCGCTCGGCGCCGCGTTGCTCGACGCGTGGTGCAAGCAGCACGACGTCTCGCTCGCGCAGTACCTCGGCGCGACGCGTCCCCGTGTGGTGGCCGGCGTCGCGATCGGCATCGCGAGCGACACGGTGACCATGGCCGAACGCTACGTCGCGGCGGGCTATCGCCGGCTGAAGCTCAAGGTCGCGCCGCACGTGCCGGTGTCGGTGGTCGCGGCGGTGCGGGCGGCGGTCGGGCCCGACATCGCGTTGCAAGCCGACGCCAACGGCAGCTTCACGCTCGCCGACATGGCGTACCTCGAGGCCCTCGACGATTGCGCGCTGCAATGCGTCGAGCAACCGCTTCCGCCCGACGACCTTGCTGCCCACGCCGAGCTCGCGCGCCGCATCGCCACACCGATCTGTCTCGACGAGAGCATCTCGTCGGCCGCCGACGCGCAGACGGCCCTCGAAGCGCGCGCGTGCCGCGTCGTCAACGTGAAGCCCGGGCGGCTGGGCGGCATCGACGAAGCGGTGCGGGTCCACGACCTCTGCGTCGCGGCCGGCGCGTCCGTGTTGTGCGGTGGCATGCTCGAGACGGGGATCGGACGAGCGGTGAACGTCGCGCTCGCGTCGCTCCCCGGCTTCACCGTGGCCGGCGACCTGTCGGCATCGGACCGGTACTTCGCCGAGGACCTGACGGACCCGTTCGTGCTCGACGACGGGTACCTGCGCGTGCCCGATCGGCCGGGGATCGGTGTCGAGGTCCGTACCGACGTGGTCGCTCGCTACACGGTGTCGGCCGAGCGCCTGTAGCGTCACCGCCTCGTGGAGCGGCTGGGTGTGGCGATGGTCGGCGACGGGTTCGCGGCGCGACTGCATCTCGACGGGTGGCGCCGCGTCCACGGGGTCACCGTCGACGTGGTGGCGTCGGTCTCGTCGCGCTCGGGCAGCCTCGACGAGGTGCTCGCGGATCCGGCGGTGGACATCGTCGACCTGTGCGTCCCGAACCACCTGCACGCACCCTTCGCGCGTGCTGCACTCGCGGCGGGCAAGCATGTCGTCGTCGAGAAGCCCCTGACCGGCTGCTTCGTGCCCCGCGCCGACATGGAACCCGCGGAGATGCTCGACCGCGCCGTCGCCGACGCCGACGAGCTCGTCGCCGCCGCCGAGGAGGCCGGGCGCTGGTGCTGCTACGCGGAGAACTGGGTGTACGCGCCGCCGATCGCGAAGGCACGGGCCCTCGTCGCGCAAGCGGGCGGAACGGTGCTGCGCATCCAGGGCGAAGAGTCGCACAGCGGCACGCACTCGGAGCCCAACAAGCATTGGGTGACCGCGGGCGGCGGCGCGCTGCTCGGCAAAGGCTGCCACCCCCTCGGTGCCGCCCTTCACCTCAAGGCCGCGACATCGCCGAGCTCGGTCGTCGCGCACACCGCGTCGCTGACGAAGGTCGCGCCGCAAACGCACCTGCGAACGGGCTACGAGGACGTCGAGGATTGGGGTCTGCTGGTGTGCGAGTTCGCCGACGGCACGGTCGCGGAGATCGTCGGCGGCGACACGACCCTCGGCGGTGTGCGCAACATCCTGCGCGTGTACGCGTCGAACGTCGTCGTCGAAGCCAACCTCAATCCCAACAGCGCGGTGCGTGCGTACGCTCCCGACGGCGACGTGCTCGCGGGCGCGTACCTCAGCGAGAAGCTCGAGACGCACGCGGGATGGTCGAGCCCGTCACCGGACGAGGATTGGATGCAGGGCTACCCGCACGAGATGCAGGACTTCGCCGAGAGCGTTCTGCACGGGCGTCCACCGTTGTCGGACGCTCGGCTCGGCCGCGACGTGCTCGTCGTGATCTACGCCGCGTACGTGTCGGCAAGTGAGGGCCGCCGCGTCGACGTCAGTCGATACTTCTGAGCCAGGGCCGGATCATCACGATCGAGTCCTGGGGGTTGTCGGGATCGAGCCGCAGCACGAGCGGGTCGGTGAACGGCGGATCGCCCGAGAAGTCGGCGACGATCGCGACCTCCTCCTCGGGTCTGCCTTCGATCGCGTTCGCGAGACCGATCATGCCGGCGGCGAGCACGGAGCCGACCGCGGTGCCGCGGAACTTGTCGATCGGGCGCGGCTCGGCGTGCTCGTCCGTGCCCGTGGGATCGGACCGGTCGGCGTCGTCGACCATCGCGTCAGGGTACCGGCCCGTACGGGCGAGTCGTCACGCGCGCGGGTGCGTCGACCGCGACGCTGCCGACGGCGCCGGTCAAACCTCGAATCGGCGCGATCGTCCAACCCCGCGCCTCCGACAGCGCATCGCGCAGCGGCGCTCGCAGGCCGAGCCCGATCGCCTTCAAGTAGGCCTCGCGGCCGGTCCAGGACCGGAGGAAGGCCTCGAGACGCGCGTCGGACGAGAGCGCGCACCATCGGGCGTACTCATCGTCCGTGAGGACCCGCGTGGCGAGACGGTCGAGGAAGCGACGCGGCCGGAGCACTTCCACGTCGGCACCGACCTCCGCGTGCAGCGCGACGGCGACGACCGCGACGTCACCCGAGTGCGAGACGTTGAACGACAACCCGGCAGCGCCGGCGACGAATGGCTTTCCGTGCTCGGGGTGGCCGCAATGGCGGCACCGCCGGTCGATGCGGACATCGGCCGCGGTGGTACCGAGTGCCCGGGCGAGGATGTCGAGGACGATCGGGCCGCGGGCGGTCGCGGGACGCGCGGCAAACGTCCAGACCGTCACGTCCACCACCACCCGTAGGGTAGGTGCTTTGCTAGCGGGGTGCGGCGCAACCAGGGCCACGAACCGAGCTGGCTCCGGTTGCACGGACGCGCGAACGCGCGCTTGCACATTCTCGCCCGTGCCATGGACGCCCAGTTCGTCGAGCCGCCGAGTCCGAGCGCGTTCGCGAAGGTGCGCGGTCGCGTCCTCGGGTGCGTGTTCGAACTGCGCGTCGCGCACCGGCGGCTGGAGTTCGAGCTGCGGCACTATTCGGCCCACGAGACGCACCGCCTCGACGGCGACGGCTTGGTGCCGCCCGAGATCGACCCGGTGAGGCTGCGCGCCGCGATCGAGGCGGCCGCGGCGCAGCTCACCGGCAAGGCGTGAGGCTGGCGCCGGCGTGCTGACGATCGTGTCGGAGTCGCACCGCGCGCACGATCCCCGGTCGGCGGACGTCGACCACGGGATCGTGCGAGCGCCGGTCGAGGTTCCGGCCCGCGTCGATCACATCGTCGCCGCGATCGAGGCGGCTGGGCTCGGGCCGGTGCGCCCCGCGGCCGAGTTCGGGCCCGAACCACTCCTGCGCGTGCACGAGCCGGACTACGTCGAGTTCCTCGCGACCGCACACGAGGAGTGGCGGCGCGCAACGGGTGCACAGGACGACGCGGAGCTGGCACCGTACGCGCGGCCGTTGCGCGGTCAGCCGACGGTCGAGCCCGTGCACGTGGTCGCCAAGCTCGGCTGGTACTCGCACGACTCGGATCCCCTGCTCGCGGGCACCTTCACCGCTGCCGCCGGTGCCGTCGACACGGCGCTGACGGCAGCGCATTCCGTCCTCTCCGGCGACGGGCGCGCCGCGTACGCGCTGTGCCGGCCGCCCGGTCACCACGCGGCCGCCGACTCGTTCGGCGGGTACTGCTACCTCAACAACGCAGCGGTCGCCGCGCAGGCAGCCGTCGACGCCGGCGCACGCGTCGCGATCATCGACGTCGACTTCCACCACGGCAACGGGACCCAGCAGATCTTCTACGACCGCAGCGACGTGCTGTACGCGTCGCTGCATGCCGACCCCGCGCACCACTACCCCTACTTCCTGGGCTTCGCCGACGAACGCGGGTGGGGCGACGGTGAGGGCCAGACGCGCAACTTCCCCCTCGCGGCCGGAACCGACTGGAACGCGTACGGCGCGGCGCTCGACGAAGCGCTCGCGCTCGTCGGCCGCTTCGCACCGGACTTCGTTGTCGTGTCGCTCGGCGTCGACACGGCGATCGAGGAGCCGGACTCCTTCGGCCTCGTTGCCGGCGACTTCTCACGCATCGGCGCCGCACTCGCCGCGCTCGACCGGCCGACCGTGCTCGTCCAGGAGGGCGGCTACGACCTCGACACGCTCGGTCGCAACGTCGTCAACGTGCTGCGCGAGTTCGACTGAGCGCCCTCCGCTCGTTCCGGGTACTCCCACGCGCGCCACAGCGCACAGGAGAGTGCCCAGAACGGTTACTCACCGAGTGGCTCGGTTCGCATCGTGAAGATGTCGGCGGCGAGCAGGAGCGTTGGCTCGGGGGTGCAGTCCCAGCGGAAGGCGGCGATCTCGGTGGCGGTGCGGCGTCCGGTCGCGGCGCGGAAGATCTCGAATCGGGGCGCCTCGATCGTGGCGACCGGCTCGCCGGCCCCCGCGACCGTTTCCCCTGCCTCGGTGACGAATCGCAGCGCGGGCGCACCGCCTCGAGCGCGCGCACCGACGTACCACCGCCACGCCAGGTCGAACGCATCGCTGTCGCGCGCCCCCGGTGCGCCGAGCGCATGCCGGATGTCGTGTTCGTGCGTGACCGCGTCGTACATCGCCTGCCCGATCACCTCGAACGGCACCTGTTCCAGCACCGGCTCGATCTGCGGTCCGCACTCCTGCCACTCGGCGAGCAACTCGTCGACCGTCCGGTCGCGCCGCGCGTCGACCTGCGCGGCCGTCCACGCGTCGGTCGCCACGCCCTCCAGCCGCCCCGCGAGCACGTCGGCCGGCACGCCGACGAGGTGCGCGAGCACGTCGCGCACGCGCCACTCCGGCGTCGCCGGAGCAACGCGGTCGAGCGCGTCACGCGGCGCGGTCCGCACGACGTCGGTGACGCGCGTGCGAAGCCCCCGGTACGCCTCCGACACCTCACCCATGCCGAGCCGCCTTCCTCGCGAGCAGAGCGGAATTCGACCACACCGCCAGCACGATTGCCCAGGCCGCACCGCCGACGACGACAGCCGTGATCGAGGTCACCTCGGCGATCCAGCCGGCGACGAGCACGCCGAGCGGGACGGTCCCGCCGAACCCCATGATCCACAACGCCATGACCCGGCCGCGCACCGAGTCGTCGAGGTGCTCTTGGAGCACGGTCGACAGCGACGTGATGACGATGAAGTACGCGTAGCCGAGCACACCCGCGACCGGGAACGCGACCGCGGCCGACCGGACGACCGCGAACACGGTCAGGACGGCCGCGAACGCCACGAACCCGGGCTGCAGGAGGCGCGCCTTCGACCGCGCCGCGAACGCCGTGCCCACCGTGATCGCCCCCAGTGCAGCCCCGAAGCCGAACGTCGCGTACAACGCTCCGTAGGCACCGCTCTTCGGGTCCATGCCGAGGTTGTGGTCGGCGATGACAGGCATGAGCCCGACGAACGCGAGCGAGAAGAACGAGAACGAGAACAGCGTCGCGAGCACGTGTGCGATCAACGGGTCCCGGCGGGCGATGCGGACGCCCGACAGGAGTCGCCGGAAGCCACGCTCCTCCACGTGCGCGTTCGCATGGCGCGGATACGACGCCCACACGAGTCCGACGATCGCGAACGCGTACGTGGCGGCATTGAGCGCGAAGACCGGCGCCGCGTCGAAGGCCGCGTACAGCACGCCACCGATCGCGGGGCCGATGACGCGCGAGAGGTTCATCTGGACCGACTGGAGCGCAACCGCGCCCGGAAGGTCGACGCGTGGGACGAGGGTCGGGAGGATCGCGCTCAAGCCCGGCGCGCCGATCGCGTTGGCGATGCCGATGGCGAACACCACGGCGACGAGGAGCCCCCGCGACGGGTCGTCGGGGATCGCCAACGATGCGAGTGCCACCGAGAGCGCCATCTGGCACAGCTGCGCGCCGATCAGGAGGCGGCGCCGGTCGACGACGTCGGCGAGCAGGCCGCCGAGCGTCGAGAGGAACAGCAATGGCCCGAGCTGAGCGAAGTACACGAGCGCCACGTAGCCCGCGGAGTCGGTCAGCTTGAGCGCATACGCGCCGAGCACGACGTTCTGCATCCACGTCCCGACGTTCGACGCGAACGTGCACAGGTACACGATGCGGAAGTCGCGGTGGCGCAGCGCCGCTTGCGCAGTCCCCCGCTGGTACGCGACATCGCCGTCGACGAGCGCGTCTTCGAGCTGTTCGGCGTCGGCGTCGTCCTGCGACCGGACCATGGGAGCGCTCATGCTATTGGTTCGACGTCACGCGGTCGGAGTGGTGCCGATCACCTTCTCCGCGCGGAGGCGCTCGATGTCGGCTTCGGTGCAGCCGAGCTCGCGCAGCACCTCTTCGGTGTGCTGACCAAGCGTCGGTGCAGGGCCGCGCCAGTAGCGCTTCGGTCCCGCCGACATGCGCATCGGCCAGCTCGTGTGCTCGTGCGTTCCGACGTGCTCGTGCTCGATCGCTTCGAAGAAGTCGCGCGCACGCATCTGCGGATCGTCACACGTCAGGTACGCGGGCACCATCGCGGCGGCGGGCACGCCCTGCGCGCGCAGCTCCTCGGCCGCGGCCTCCGGCGAGCGCGTGGCGCACCACGCCGCCCGCTCGTCGGCGGGAAGTGGGTCCCGGTCGGTCGCGACGGCAACCCACGCGTCGTCGCCCTCGCACCGGTACACGCCGTGCGCGCCGCGCCGATCGAGGAGCGTCCCGTCGATCGAGTAGCGGATGACCTGCTCCGCCGTCACCGCGGCGGCCACCTCGACGAGCGGTACCTCGACGAGTTGCCCCTCACCGGTGCGGTCGCGGTGGTCGAGCGCGGCGACGAGCGCGAGCGCGGCGTGGGTACCCACCATCGGGTCGACGATGCCGCCCGGGATGATCGGGGGGCCGCCCTCGTAACCGGTCACCCACGCCATCCCGGTGAGCTGCTCCATCGTCTGCGCGAACCCCGGCCGCTCGCGCCATGGCCCCGTGAGCCCGAACGCGGGCATGCGCAGCATGATGGCGTCGGGCTTGAGCGCGCGCACGACGTCGTAGTCGAGACCGAATTGCTCGAGGACCCGCGGCGTGAAGTTCTCGATCACCACGTCGGACCGTGCGACGAGCTTCTTCGCGAGGGCGAGGCCGTCCGGGTGACCGAGATCGAGCGTGACACCGCGCTTGCCCAGGTTCACCGCGTGGAAGAGCCCCGACTTCTCGTAGAACAGGGGGTCTTCGTGCGGTCGGACGGCCGCGCTGAAGCGGATGCCGTCCGGCCGCTGGACCGCCTCGACCTTCACGACGTCGGCGCCCATCGCGCACAACCACGCCGTCGCGAACGGGCCGGCCCAGAACGCGGTGAAGTCGAGCACCCGCACGCCCGCGAGCGGCCGCTCGCCCACCGCGTCGGGACGCGCGGGTCGCGCCGGGTGCTCCCAGGGAAGGTCCGCCACGCCGGGCGGTGTGAGCTCCCGGTCCGCGACACGATGGAACCGGAACGGCGCGCGCGGACGGATCCACGGCTCGCCCGGTTGCTGCACGTACACGTCGCGCGCCGCGAGCTGCGGATTGCGCGGCAGTTCCCTGCCGTTGCCGAGGATCGCAGCCGGAACGCGCGCCGCCACGAGCGCGTCGACGATCTCGTCGGCGGTGTGCGCGCCGGTCCAGCCGCGGATGATGCCGTTGACCTCGTCGGCCCGCGTGAAACGACCGAGCATCGTGGTGAGCTCGTCGTCGCTCTTGAGGTCG
>Ga0073934_10004310_pt1 | contig 24001 bp, 17 predicted proteins | sample LarsenN4metaG_FD_76834 | JGI IMG/M metagenome (GOLD analysis project Ga0073934, IMG submission 76834) | Hot spring sediment bacterial and archeal communities from British Columbia, Canada, to study Microbial Dark Matter (Phase II) - Larsen... ... | reverse complement strand
TTGCCTGACTTGGGCGCGCGGGATCGTGAACCGCGGCTAAGCCCCTGATAAAGCAGTGGACAAATTAGAGCAATTGCCTTAAATTGTGCGCTGCACTCAAGCCGAAAGGTTTTTGTGGTGTTAGCCCCTCGAAGCATCCGTCGGCCCCGTGCCGGTGTGGTGTTTCTTCCTCGTGTTGGCCCCTGTGGAAACCCTCAGGGGATTTTTTTTTGCCTGCTCGCCGTGACCGGCCGGCCACGCTACCAGCACCGGATACGCCAATGCGGCCAACCTTGAGACAAGGTTGGCCGCATTGTTTTGTGGATGTTGCCGCTCATTCGAGCGCCGGTGGCGCGGCCTGCCGTGCGTGCTTGCGCTGGCAACAACGCCCGCAGCGCCCTGAGCCGTGGCGCGCCGCCGCAGTGAAGGCGGCGCTTAGACTTGCAGCAGCCGCAGCACGTTCTGGCTCTGGCTGTTGGCCTGCGCCAGCATCGCGGTGCCGGCCTGTTGCAGCACGCTTTGCCGCGTCTGGTTGGCGGTTTCCTGCGCGTAGTCGGCGTCCATGATGCGCGAGCGCGCGGCGCTGGCGTTCTCGGTCGAGCTCTGCAGGTTCTGGCTGGCACTGTCCAGCCGCGACATCATGCCGCCAATCTTGGCCCGCTCCTGCGAGACGTAGTCCAGCGCCTGGTCGAGGTGGAAGATGGCGAACTTGGCCAGCTTGTCGAGATCGAGATCCTGCAGCCCGAGCGAGGCCACGTTCACCGCGCCGACCGAGCCTTGCAGCGTGTCGCCGGCATTGCTGCCGCTCTGCACGGTAAAGAAGTTCTGCCCGGTGGCGCCGGCAATGTCGGGGAAATCCAGCTTGAAGCCCTGCAGCACGTTCTCGCCGGACAGCGAGGCGTTGTTGTCGTCCAGCGCCGTTTCCGCGTTCAGCACCGTGCCGCCGTCGGCATCGGCACCGCCGACGGCGCCGGTGTCGGCATTGCTCAGGTCCATGCTGCCGATGAAGGCGGCGCCGTTGGTGTTCCACGAGGCGATGAAGGCGGCGCTGCTGGCCAGGTTGCCCTTGGTGGCGCTGTTGATCGCGGCATCGAGCGTGGCGCCGCCACTGAGCGCCTGCATCACGTCCTTGATGCCGCTGCCGCCGGCCTGTTTCACCTGCTGGTGCAGGTAGCGGGTGGCGGCGTAGGCGGCCGAATAGTGCGCCGAGTCGCTGGCCCAGGCGCCGCCGAGGTTGTTGCCGCCGACCAGGGCGGCGGCACTGCCGGCCGCCGCCACGTCGCCCGCCAGGCGCTCGTCGGCGCCGTGGATGAATTCGGCGGTGCCCTCCATGAACCAGGTCGGCAGCGTGGTGATGTTCATGCTGCGCCCCATCACCGCGTGCGCCATCTCGTGGGCGATCACGCGGTCGTTGTAGAACGGCGCGCTACCGCCGTTGGGCAGGTTGGCCGGGGTGAAGTCGGCCATGTCGACATTGAGCGCGACCCCCAGCATCCTGCCGCCGCCGTCGGTGCCGGTGTAGCTGACCGAGGCCAGCGTGCCGCCCGGCGTGCCCGGATCCAGATTCACCGTCATGGTGGCGCCGTCGCCCTGGATACCGTAGAACTGCTTGATGCGGCGTTCCGACGCCTCCAGCCAGCCCAGCTGCAGGCCGTCCATCACCGCGCGCTTGTCGGCATCGCCGCCAAGGCTGGTGGTGGATTGTGAAAACACCTGCTGGCCGTTGAATTCGGTCTCGCGCCCGATCTGGTCGATGCCCTGCAGCAGCTGGTTGGCTTCCGCCTGCAGCGCTTGCCGGTCGGGGCTGCTCAGCGTGCCGTTGGCGGCCTGCACCGACAGCTCGCGCATGCGTTGCAGCATGTCGCTGACCTTGGCCAGCGCGCCTTCGGTCACCTGCAGCATCGAGGTATTGTCGGTGACGTTGCGCAGGCCCTGGCGCTCACCGCGGATTTTTGCATCCATGCGGCTGGCGCTGGCCTGGCCGGCGGCGTCGTCCATCGCGCTGTTGATGCGCAGGCCGGAAGACAGCCGCGCCAGGGTCCGCGTCAGGCTGTTGCTCGACTTTTCTAGTTGTCGCTGCGCATGCATGGCCAGCGTATTGGTATTGATTTGCACGAAGCGCGATCTCGCAGAGCGATGCTGGTGGCAAGGGATGATCCCTTATCGGCGCGGCGCGCTTGTTCTTGAGGGCTTTTGTTGCCGGATTATGGCTGTTTTGTATTCCCATGCCATTGTTTTTTATAGAAATACAAATGCATGGCCGATGTGCTTGCGGCCAACCTTGTGCCAAGGTTGGCCGCATTGTTTTTGGTGCGTGACCGTGTTTACAGCCACTTGCCCGGGTTCATGATGCGCTGCGGGTCGAGCGCCTGTTTCACCGCGCGCATCACCGCCAGCGCCGCCGGGTCCTTGTAGCGCTGCAGCCAGTGGCCCTTGAGCTGGCCGACGCCGTGTTCGGCCGCCAGTGTGCCGCGCAGGCGGTGAACCTGTTCGTAGACGATGGCGTTGACCGCGTCCTCGTCGGCAAACAGTTCGGCATTGCCGGGGCGGGTGTGGCTGATGTTGTAGTGCAGGTTACCGTCGCCGGCGTGGCCGAAGGCGACGATGCGCACGCCGGGGAAGGCGGCTTGCAGCGCCGCGCCGCAGGCGTCGAGAAAGGCCGGGATCGCCGAGGTCGGCACGCCGATGTCGTGCTTGATGCTGGGGCCGTCGCGCTTTTGCAGCTCCGACATCTGCTCGCGCAGCTGCCACAGCCGCGCGCGTTCGCTGTCGTTCTGCGCCAGCACGCCGTCGCCGAGGCCGCGCGCGGCCAGCCACTGCAGCAGCCGCTCCTGCAGGCTGGTGTTGTCGCCGCTGTCGGACAGCTCGACCAGCAGCGCCCACGGCGCCCGGAACGGCAGCGCGCCGGGTTGGTACTTGTCGACCAGCTGCTGGCACACCTCGGACATCATCTCGAAGCTGGTCAGCCGGTCGCCGAACGCCGCCTGCAGCGCGTTGAGGGTGGCGATGGCCTCGTCGGCACTGGCAACACCGAGCAGCGCGGTGGCGTGCGCGGTGGGCTGCGGGAACAGCTTCAGCGTGGCGGCGGTGATCAGCCCGAGCTGGCCCTCGGCGCCGATGAACAGCTGCTTCACGTCCAGGCCGCTGGTGTCCTTGCGAAGTGCGGTCAGCGCGTCCAACAACTGCCCGTCCGGCAGCACCACCTCCAGTCCCAGCGTCAGCTCGCGCATGGTGCCGAAGCGCAGCACGGCGAGGCCGCCGGCGTTGGTGGACAGGTTGCCGCCGATCTGGCAGCTGCCCTCGCTCGCCAGCGACAGTGGGAACAGCAGCCCGGCGCCGGCCGCCGCCGCCTGTACCGCCGCCAGCGTGCAGCCGGCCTCGACGGTGATGGTCTGGTTGGCCGCATCGACGGCACGGATGCGGTTCAGCCGCCGCAGCGCGATGAGCAGCTGCCGGCCGCTGCCATCCGGCGTCGCCGCGCCGCAGGTGGAGGTGTTGCCGCCCTGCGGCACGATGGCGATGCGGTGGGCGGCGCAGAAGCGCACCAGCGCCGCCACTTCGTCGCTGCTGGCCGGCAGCGCCACCGCCAGCGGCGAGCCGTGGTAGCGGCCGCGGTAGTCGGTAATGAAGGGCGCGATGTCGTGCGGCGTGGTCAGCAGGTTGGCGGCGCCGACAATGGCGGCCAGTGGCGCAAGCAGATCGGTCATGGGGTGGTTTCCGGTTCGGCGCTGGTGTCGGAGTCGCAGCCGGCGCCGATCGCCAGATAGCGTCGCGCCAGCGGCGCGAACAGCGGCACGGCGACGGCGGGCAGCCAGCGCAGGTAGTGGGTGGGGGCGGTGAGCAGGCCGCAGTGGTAGCGCGCGGCCGCGGCCTGCCACTGCAGCGCCGGGCAGGCGCCGCTACGGTGGCGTAGCAGCAGCTTTGAGAGCGGGCAGGGGGCGGCGGCGCAGCACACGCCGCAGCCGTTGCAGGCGGCGCCGACGGCCGGTTTGGCCGGGGCGGCGCGGGCCAGCCAGATGCGCTGCGGCGCGCTCATGTCAGTGCCCACGCTCCGGCGCCATCAGCGCGTCCGGATGTTGCCAGCCGGGCTGGGCGGCGATGCGTGCCAGCCAGGCGCCGACCTGTGGCCAGGCTTGCAGGTCGATGCCGGCGTCGGCGGCCCACCACAGGTAGGCGCTGGCCGACAGGTCGGCGACAGACAGGCCGCCGGCGAGCAGGTAGTCCTGCGTCGCCAGCTGCGCGTCCAGCACGTCGAGGTCGGCGCGGCAGCGCTGTTCCAGCCAGGCTTCGACTGCCGCCGGCTGCGGCTCGAAGCGGCGCGCGTAGCGCAGATTGGGCAGCGACAGGCCGATGCGGTTGCTCTCCCAGCTCAGCCATTCGCGCAGCGCCTGGCGCTCGCCCGGCTGGCCGGCCAGCACGCCTTTGCTTTCCGCCAGCCACTGCAGGATGGCGTTGGACTGCACCATCGCCACGCCGTCGACCACCAGCGCCGGCACCTCGTCCCAGCGGCTGGCGGCGCGGAAATCGGCCGGGCGCTGTGCGCGCGGGGTGGACAGCGCAACGTGGCGGTATTGGTGTGCGATATTGCCCAGCACCAGCGCCAGCCTGATCTTGTAGCTGTGGCCGGACAGACGGTTGCCGTAGAGGACGAGACTGCTCATGGGGGAATCCTGTGCCAGACGGGCTCGGCCCGCTCAAGTCTCCGATGATACGCGCAAGTGGCGGCTTGGCGCTGCTCACCACACCTCGCCGTGTCCCCACGCCAACGCTGAACTTAGCAGCGGTACGGCAAGGCGGTGCCACGCAGGAGCGGTGGGCGTGGCGCTTAACCGGTCCAGCCGCCGCGCAGCAGGCGGTAGCCCCAGGCCAGGATCTCGGCGCCGGCCCACCACAGCAGCGCGACATAGGCCCAGGCCAGCACGGTGACGACGTAGCCGGCCAGCAGCAGCGCGCCGTCGCGCAGCCGCAGCCCCCACGCCAGCAGCACCACCGCGGCGGCGGGCACCATATTGTCGAAGGAGATCACCGGCACCGGCACCATCATCGACAGCCCGGCCAGCGCCAGCATGGCGCCATTGAGGTAGCGGTAGCGCGGCGAGCTGAGCCGCAATAGCCGCGGCCGGCTGCGCGTCAGCAGGCGCTGGTTGAATTGTGCCAGCAGCCTTTGCAGGCGTTCGCCCAGCGCCGGCGGCAGGCGTCGCCGCGCCAGCCACGACGGCAGTGTCACCGGTCGCGCCAGCAGCAGGCCGCCGGCCAGCAGCAGGCACAGCGCGCCGACGCTGGTGGCCATGCCGGGCACGGTCAGCGGCAACAGCAGCGGCAGCGCCAGCAGTCCGAGCCAGCGCAACTGCTGGCGCGGGTGGCGGCCGACGGCCTCGCCGAGGGTGGCGTGCGACAGCGGGGCAGGGAGGACGCGTGCGCGGCGGGTACGGGCGGGGCGGGAGTAGTGAGGCAGCATGGCGATCCACGGAATGAAGGCAACAAGCACTATGCGACCGGCGCATGGCGAATTTGTTGCAGGCCGCGGCCGCCCCGCGCCTTATTTTTGCCAGTAGGTCTTCACGTTGACGAATTCGTAGAGGCCGAACTCGGACAGCTCGCGGCCGTAGCCGGAAGCCTTGACGCCGCCGAAGGGCAGGCGCAGGTCGGAGCTGGTGTAGCGGTTGATGAACACCGCGCCGGCCTCGATCTCGCGTCCCAGCCGCCACGCCTGCTCGGTGTCGGCGCTGAAGATGGTGGCGCCGAGGCCGAACGGGGTGTCGTTGGCCAGGCGAATTGCGTCGTCGACGTTGGCCGCACGCAGGATGCTGGCCACCGGGCCGAACACCTCCTCGTGGTAGATGCGGCAGGCGCTGTTGACGTGGTCCAGCACCGTGGCAGGGTAGTAGAAGCCGGCGCCGTGCGGCATGATGCCGCCGGTCAGCAGCTGCGCGCCGTGGCCGAGCGCGTCCAGCACCTGCGCGTGCAGCGCCTCGCGCAGGTCGGCGCGGGTCAGCGGCGCCAGCGTGGTGGCGGCGTCGGCCGGATGGCCGGGCACCAGCGCGCGGACGTGTTCCAGGAACGCGGCGACGAAGGCGTCGGCGATCTCCGGCACCACGATCATGCGCTTGGCGGCGTTGCAGCTCTGGCCGGCGTCGCGAAAGCGCGAGTGCGCGGCCTCGCTGGCGGCGGCCTCGACATCGGCGTCGGCCAGCACGATGAACGGGTTGCTGCCGCCCAGCTCCAGCACCGTCTTTTTCAGGTGACGACCGGCCATGGCCGCGATCTGGCGCCCGGTGGTGGTGGAGCCGGTGAAGGCGACCGCGTCGCAGCCGCGGATCGCGTCGTCGACCGCCTCGTGGTCGATCCACGCCACGTCCAGCACCGCCAGCCCGGCGCGGCGCACGATGTCCAGCAGCAGCGCGCTGCACTGCGGCACCGACGGCGCCGGCTTCACCAGGCAGGCGTTGCCGGACATCAGCGCCGGTACCGCAAAGCGCAGCACCTGCCAGATCGGGTAATTCCACGGCATGATCGCCAGCACGATGCCCAGCGGTTCGAAGGCGACGCCGCTCTTGCTGGCGCCGGTGGCGATGTCCTTGCTGGCCAGCAGCGTCGGCGCCAGGTCGGCGTAGTAGCGGATCAGCTGCACCGACTTGTCGATCTCGGCCAGGCATTCGCGTTCCAGCTTGCCCACTTCCAGCGACACCAGCGCCGCCAGCGCATGACGGCTGGCCGCCAGCTGGTTGGCCAGCAGCAGCAGGCGTTCGGCGCGTTCGGCGGTCGCAAGGTGCGACCACGCGTGCTGCGCGCGGCGCAGCGCGGCCAGTTGTGGCGGCAGGGAATCGGCGGACAGGGCGGGGCGGGTGTACACCACCTCGCCGGAGGCAGGGTTGCAGCTGGTAAAGGCGGTCATGACGCGGCGGCTTGGCTACGGGGAAAGACGGTCACTGTAGCAAAAATCCACCCGCCGCGGCAGGCGGCAAGGTTGGCCGCAAGGGTTGCGGCCAACCTTTGCCGGCTTGACGTGTGCTCACGCTCTCGCGGGCGAGCACGAGACACGGCGAAAACGGCTGAGGAAGGGCGTTTATCCCGCTTCAGACCGGCATGCCGAAGCCGTACTCACCGCGCAACGTTTCTCGAAGCACGGCAGACCGTGAACAGGTTCTCAGCGGCCGGCGGTGTCGGTGCCGGGCACGCCGCGCACGCCGGCCAGCAGCGCGTGCAGCGCGGCATCGTCGCCCCAGTAGCCCAGCCGCGCCATGCAGTCGATGGCGGTCAGCGCGGCATCGCTCATGAACTGGCCGTTGACCAGGTGCTGTTCCACTTCTGGCAGCGGCATCAGCACGTGCTCGGCCACTTCGCCGTCCTGGTTCTGCGGGATTTCACCTTCCTTCAGCCACAGGTCGAACACGTACAGCCATTCGCGGTGCAGGCCGCGCGGCACCGGGCGCTCGGCCAGCAGCAGCGCGGTCTGCGGCAGCAGTTCCAGCCGTGTCGGCGGAATGCCGGCTTCTTCCCAGCCCTCGCGCTCCAGCGCGATCTGGATGCTCTCGCCGGCGGCGATGCCGCCGCCCATCAGGTTGTCGAGGCGGTTGGGGGCCACGTCCTTGAACGGGCTGCGGCGGCCGACCCACATGCGGATTTCGCCGTCGGCCATGCGCTGCAGGCCGTTGAGGTGCACCGCGCGGCTGGTCAGCCCCAGCGGGCGGAACGCGGCGCGCTCCATCTCGAAGGCCGGCGTGCCGTCGGTGAAATAGGCGGTGAATTTCTCGTCGCGCCAGCCGTTGAGCCAGCCGGCATCGCGCCAGCGCAGCGCGGCGGCGGCGAGGGTGGCGCTGCGCGCGGCAAAGTCGGCTTCGTCATCCAGCGCCTTCAGCACGCCGTTTTCCTCGCGGAAGATCGCCGCTTCCTGCGCCAGCAGGCGTTCGCGCCAGATGTCGTTGACACAGCCGATACGCTGACCTGCGAGTTCAAGAGGGGAATAACCAGTCTTGTCGTAGCACACGATCTGTTCGAGTGCGGCGGTAACGGCTTGCAACTGCATGACATCTCCTGCCTGTTTTCGTGAAGGCGACATCTTACGGAGATTTGCCGCGACGGACAGGAATTTGCAGCAGGATGGCATCTGGCGCGCGTGCCGGCGTGTGCATGTGCAACAGTCGCGGCGATTGCCTGCGCACGGAACATGCCCGAGGTATATAAATGCAGCTGACAGCGAGAGGAGACGCAGCGAGGAGGCTGCTTTGACAATCCGCAAAGAACACTGCGGCGGGATGCCGGATAATCCGGCGGATTGGCGCACCCGAGTGGGATCGAACCACTGACCTTCAGCTTCGGAAACTGACACTCTATCCAACTGAGCTACGGGTGCTGCGCAAAAAAGCAGGCGGATCATAGCGCAAAGCGGCGCCCAGCGTCCAGTCGTGACTGCCGGTTTCACGGATTTCCGGAAAGTTCCTGGCGCCTTTGCCTTGTGCGGGGGCTTTCCGTATAATTTCCCCAATTTTTGAATGACATTATTACAGCGAGGCTGGAATGAGTAACGAAACCAAAGCGCCAGGCCAGATCGTCACGATCTTGCTCGGTATCGTCGTACTGGTCGTGGTGGGTATCTGGTTGCTGGCGAAACTGGCCACCAGCGGTTTTGATGTCAATGCGGAAGTGATGAGCAAGGAAGCCGTTGCCGCCCGCCTCAAGCCGATCGGCGAATCCGTGGCCAGCGACGCGCCTCCGGGCATGCGCACCGGCCAGCAGGTTTACAGCGGCATCTGCATTTCCTGTCACGGCGCCGGCCTGGCTGGCGCACCGAAATTCGGTGATGCCGGTGCCTGGGCACCGCGCGTGGCTCAGGGCTGGGATACCCTGGTCAAGCACGCACTGGAAGGCTTCAATGCGATGCCGGCCAAGGGCGGCGCGGCCGACCTGTCCGACGACGAGCTGAAACGCGCGGTGGCCTATATGGGTAACGCCGCCGGTGGCCAGTTCACCGAGCCGCCAGTAGGTGGTGCCGAAGGCGCCGCGGCTGCGGATCCGGCGGTGGTGGGCAAGAAGGTGTACGCCAGCGTGTGCATGGCCTGCCATGACAGCGGCGCGGCCGGTGCACCGAAGTTCGGCGACAAGGCCGCCTGGGCGCCACGTCTGGCCAAGGGCCTGGACGGTCTGGTGGCTTCCGCTACCAAGGGCCTCAACGCGATGCCGGCCAAGGGCGGCTACAGCGGCTCCGATGCCGAATTCAAGGCTGCCGTGGAATACCTGACCAACGCCGCCAAGTAAGTTGCCGGCAGTTGTCATCAAAAACGCCGCGCTGTTGCGCGGCGTTTTTTATGGCTATGTCTGCATTACCTGTTGCGGCCTCGGATGACCTACTGCTTCGCACAGGCATAGCAAGGGGCTGAGCCCGCCCTGATAACGCTCCAACATGCGCCGCCAGCCAAGATAGTTCGGCAAATATTTTGTGGCCACGCCATGAAAGCGGCGCATCCACTCCTTCAACCGGCTGTCGTAGGCATTCACATTCTGAATGTGAAAAGCCCCTTCCAGCACGCGTCGCCCGTGGCGGACATTGATCGTGCGATGGGTAATACCGTATCGGCGTGCAAACGCTGCATACACGCCGGCACTGTCGGTACACAACACTGCATCCCGTGCCACCAATGGAGCCAGCACTGCCTGAACATGTTCGGCATCCGGCGCGCCAACTTGAAATCAGCGGTTCGACCTTGCCGATCCCGTACCACCAGCACAGGAATCTGCTCGGCATTGATGCCTCGCTTGTGGGCCACCCCGCCGCGTGACCGTGCTGGCCGTGGCAAGCTGCGCTGCCCTTTGAAGGACTCCAGGAAAAAGGTTTCGTCTGCTTCGACGATCCCGGCTTCCTGTTCAGCCCGATGGTCGGCAGCATAGTGTAGAAAGCGGAGCCGCCAGCGAAAGGCGGTGTTCTTGTCCACCCCACAGCGCTGCGCTGCCATACGCACACTCTCCCCCTGAATCAGCGCTTTGGCGTAGTTTGGCCAGTGGTCTTTATGGCGCAGGCGAGCCAAAGCCGTGCCGGAGAGGGCATTACAGGTGCGGCCACACTGTTTGCCGCGGTAGCGTGCCAAACCATGACTGGTGCTCCATGGGCGCAAGGTGCTTCTCAGGCAGTGTGGGCAGTGATCAGGCGGCGGGATCAGTGTGGCCGTGTCCGACCCAGAAGCGTGTTTGGGTAGGGTGGTGTTCAGTTTGGCCGAGACCTGGCGCCGCTGTCGCGGCGTCAGACGGTCAAGTTGACCGAGCCATTGCAGGAAGGCTTGCTGTCGCATGGCTAAGCTCTCAGGTGATGACCTGATTTGAGCCTAGCCCGTGCAATAGCTAATGCAGACATAGCCTTTTTATTGCCTGTCGCCATGATGTGCCGGCGGCGGCGCACGGCACTCCTGCTATACTCCCGCCTCATTTCAGGTGCCCTGCCGGCGGATCGGCGGGGTTAAACGGGAAGCCGGTGCAAGACCGGCGCTGCCCCCGCAACGGTAACAGCCAATAACGACATCAATACCACTGTGTCAGCACACGGGAAGGGGTGTCGCCGGGTTCATCCCAGGCTGCAGCCCGGAGACCGGCCTGAACCCGGCCAGCGCCAGCTGGCCGTGTTGCTGACCAGCCGCCCTGCCGGGCGGTGATGCTACGGGTGGTGGCGTCGGGCTGTTGCCGGACGCCTGCCGTCTGTGGCCGCCTTTGCCATTCCCCCGCGTTGATGAAACAGGCCATGAACACCATGGCTGCGGGAGAAATGCGTGTCTGAATTGTTTACCCTTTGCTTGTGGCGGCGCGTGCTGCTGTGCTGGCTGTGCCTCGTGGCGAGTGTGCAGGCGGCGACGCTGTTCGGCGTGGTGTCCGAGCGCCGCGCCGCCGAGGCCGCTGCCGCCGCCGCGGTGCTGGTGCGCCAGCATCCTGGCCACCGCATCGTGCTGCGTACCCCGGCGCAATTGGCCCTGCTTGGCGACAAGCCGTTGCAGGCATTGTGGCGCGACGCCGATGCGCTGCTGGTGACCGGCGCCTTCGGCGATGTCGCGCAGCGGCTGACCCCGCTGTTGCGCCAGCCACTGCGCCGCCGCAACGCGCCGCTGCTGGTGCTGGCCAGCGACCAGGCTCTGCAACTGCAGTCGCGCCTGCAGGGGCGGGCGGTATTTGCCGGCGGCGAGCCGCTGTACGACTGGTTGCGCAAGGCCGATGGTGTCGACGCCGCCGAATTCATGGCCCGCGCCGCGACGGCCAGCCCGGCGCAGCGCGACTGGCTGCAGGCGCGCGCCTACTGGGCGCAGCACAACCCGGACAACCTCGCCGCACTGTACGCGCATCTGCTGTCACTGGGCGGCGCGCTGCCGCGGGCCGGTATCGCCGCGCCGCAGACCCGCGCGCCCGCCATCCGCTACTGGCAGCCAGGCGGCGTCGCGGCCGACGGCAAGCCACGGCTGACGGCCGGGCGGCCGGTGGTCGCACTGCTGGACCTGCCTGCCGGCGAGCAGCCGTCCGAGCGCCGCCTGCTGGAGGCACAGTGCGCGGCCCTGGCGGCACAGCAGCTGCAGTGCGTGGCGGTGCTGGCGCGCTGGGGGCAGCCGACGGCCGAGGCGCTGGCGGCACTGCCGCAAACCGTGGCGCCGGCGAAACTGGCCGGCGTGATCAACCTGCAGGACTTCGTGCTCGGCGGCAGTGACGGTCGCGAGGCGGCCAGTGCCGCGCTGGTGCAGCTGAAGGTGCCGGTGCTGAAGGGCATCCGCCTGCAGGAGCGCAGCTATAGCCAGCTGTTGCTGTCCGAGGATGGCCTGCCGTGGGATTCGGTGCACTACCGGCTGGCGATGCCGGAGCTGCAGGGGCAGGGGCAGAGCCTGATCCTGGCCACCAGCGCGCCGCGCAAGACCGACGCGCTGACCGGAGTGTGGCTGAGCGGCACCGAGCCGGTGGCGATGCACGTCGACATCGCCGCGCGCCGCCTCGCCAACTGGCAGCGGCTGCAGACGCTGGCCAATGGCGACAAGCGCATCGCCATCGTCTACTACAACCACCCGCCCGGCCGCCACAACATCGGTGCCGACAACCTCGACGTGCCTGCCTCGCTGCTGGCGGTGCTGCAGAGGCTGCAACAGGAAGGCTACGACACCGGCGAGTTGCCCGCTTCCGCCAGCGCGCTGCTGGAACGGCTGCAGCAGGACGGCGTCAACCTGCCGGAAGACCACGGCGCGCTGGCGCAGATGGCGCCGCGCATCAACAGCGTCAGCAGTGCCGACTACGCCGCGTGGCTGGCGCGGCAGCCGGCGGCGATCCAGCAGGAAATGGTTAACGGTCCGCTGGGCTGGCTGCACGCCCGCCTGCAACAGGCGGCGGCCAGCCATGAAGGCGCGCTCGGCGAGCGGTTGCTGCAGCGCGTGCTCGGCGACGTGCGCCACCTGGTGGAAGGCAGCCAGCACCCGCAACAGCAGCAGCTGCTGGCGTGGCTGGACCAGCTGCAGGCCCTCTACCGGCAAAGGTTGGCCGCAACGGCGACACCTTCGCCAGCGCAGTGGCAGCAGGCCGCCGTGCTCGGCGAGCGCATCCGCGGCGCCGGCATCGAGGCACTGGCAGGCTGGGGCGCGGCGCCGGGGCGCGGCATGGTATGGCAGGACAGATTGCTGGTGCCGGGCATCCGTTTCGGCAAGGTCTTCGTCGGGCCGCAGCCGCCGCGCGGCTGGGAGCTGAACGAGGAGCTGCTGCACGCCAACCAGTCGTTCCCGCCGCCGCACCAGTATCTGGCCTTCTATCACTGGCTGCGCGACAGCTTCAAGGCTGACGCGCTGGTGCATCTCGGCCGCCATTCCACCTATGAATTCCTGCCGCATCGCCAGTCCGGCCTCGCCGAGGACGACTACTCACTGCTGGTGGCCGGCGACACGCCGGGGGTGTATCCCTACATCGTCGATGGCGTCGGCGAGGGCATCCAGGCCAAGCGCCGCGGCCTGGCGGTGATGGTCGATCACCTCACCCCGCCGCTGCAGGCGACGCCGCTGTACGACCAGCTGCTGGAATTGCGCGGTCTGGTGGAGAGCTTCGAGGCCGCCGCCGGCGACCAGGACTCGCCGGCGCGCAAGCGTGTCGGCGAAGAGGTGCGGTTGCTGATCGAGCGCTACCACCTGCGCGCCGAGCTGGAAGCCAGCATGAAGGACGAGCTGGATGCGCGCGGCATCAGCTACCAGCAGGTCGACGACGATCTGCTGATGCACGAGGTCGGCCACTACCTGACCAAGATCCAGGAGCGCTTCATGCCGCACGGCCTGCACGTGTTCGGCCAGTCGTGGCGGCAGGAGTCGGTGGACATGATGCTGACCTCAATGGGCGACAGCAGCCCGGCGCGGCGCGCGGCGCTGGCCGGCTCGCCGGAGGCGGAGATGCGCGGCCTGCTCTCCGGTCTGGCCGGCGGTTACGTGCTGCCGGGCAAGGGCAACGACCCGATCCGCACCGCCGAGGCGCTGCCGACCGGGCGCAATTTTCACGCGCTGGACGGCAGCCTGCTGCCGTCACGGGTCGGCTTTGCGCTGGGGCAGCAGCTGGCGCAGCAGGCGCGGCTGAAGCAGCCGTTCCAGGCGGGCAAGACCGAGGCGGTGGTGCTGTGGGCGTCCGACACCGTGCGTGACGAGGGGGTGATGCCGGCCTTCGGCCTCGACATGCTCGGCATCGCGCCAGTGTGGAACAGCCGCGGCCTGCTGCAGGGGGTAACGCGGCAGCCGCGCAGCGCCGCCGAGCCGCGCCGTGACGTGGTGTTCACCACCTCCGGCCTGTTCCGCGACCTGTACCCCAACCTGCTGGTGTGGCTGGACCGCGCCTGGCTATTGGCGCTGGACGCCAGCAGCCTGAGCATCGTGCAGGCCAACCCGGAACTGAAACCGGCACTGGATGCGGCGCTGGCTCGCCTCGGTGACGCGCGGCAGCCGGACGCGGAGCCGCTGGCCGCCAACGACGTGGCGCGGCAATGGCGTGATGCCACGTTGGCCGCACTCAAGCGCGGTCAGAGCCCGGCCGTGGCCGGGGTGCAGGCCTCGCTACGCCTGTTCGGCGATGCGCCGGGCAGCTACGGCGCCGGCGTCAATGCCGCGGTCGAGCGCTCCGGGGCCTGGTCCGAGCGGCAGCAGGTGGCCGGCGTCTACCTCGGGCGTATGGGTCATGCCTACGGCGCCGGCTTGTACGGCGTGCCGGCGCCGGACGCGCTGCGCGGCGTGCTGCGCCAGGTGAGCAGCACCTACCTCGGCCGGGCCTCCAACCTGTACGGCCTGATCGACAACAACGACGTGTTCGATTATCTGGGCGGCCTGTCGCTGGCGGTGGAAAGCCTCACCGGCCAGGCGCCGGCCAACCACGTGGTGCGCAACGCCGACGCCCGCCACGCCACGGTCGAGCCGCTGGGAAGCGCGCTGCTGGGCGAATTGCGCGGCCGCTACTTCAACCCGGCGTGGCTGAAGGGGCTGATGGCGCACGATTACGCCGGTGCGCGCAGCATGAACCAGGCGTTCCTGGAAAACCTGTGGGGCTGGCAGGTGACCAACCCCGGCATCGTCAAGAGCTGGGTGTGGGACGAGGTGAAGCAGGTCTACCTCGACGACAAGCACGGCCTAGGCCTGGACCGCTTCCTCGCCAGCGGCCGCAACGTGCACGTGAAGACCAATATGCAGGCCATCCTGCTGGTGGCGGCGGCGAAGGGCTTCTGGCAGGCCAGCGACGCCGACCTCAAAGCGGTGGCCGGCGACTTTGCCGAACTGGTGGCCAGACACGGCCTGCCCGGCAGCGGTCATACCCGCCCCGATCACCCGCTGTTCGACTGGCTGCTGCCGCGCTTGGCGCCGGCACAGCGCGCCGCGCTGCAGCAAACCTTGGCCGCTGCGCGTGGACAGGGCTATCCCGCGGCCGCAGCACCTGCTGCCGTGGTGAACGAATCCGGCAGCCGCAATGCGGCGGCTACCGAGCCGGCGCCGGAAGCCGCCGCCGCCGAGGCTGCGCCGAAGCCGCCGCACCGCGTGCCAGCGCCAGCCCAAACGCCGCCACCGCCGTTGCGCGAGCTGGCGCGTCCGGCTAGACCGGCACCGGCCGCGGACAGCGTCCGCATCCACGAGCTGACGCCGGCGGTGATCAAGGCGGCGCTGCTGCAGCCGGTGTCGCTGTGGGGGCTGGGCGGCCTGCTGCTGGCGCTGGTCGGGGCCGGCGTCTGGCGCGGACGGCGGCCGCTGGGGCGCTAGCACCGGGCGTGCGGCGGTGGGCTGTCGCGCGCCGGACGGAGGAAGCGCTGTGCCGTGTCGGCGTGGCGCAGGATGGATTTAATGATGTTGGCCGCAAGGTGCGGCCAAGCTTGCAGGGAGAAACAACATGATTTCAAGCGAGATGTTGGCCGCCGGCATGCGCACGCTGGTGGCGGCGCTGGAGTGGCCGGTGATGGCGGTGCTGCTGGGCATTACCGCGCTGGCGGTGCTGGAGAGCGGTCTCGCCATCGGCGAGCGTTGGCTGGGGCTGCGGCGCTGGCGCGACAGCGGTCGCCCCGATCTGGTGGAGCAGCTGGCGCATCGCCGCATCGAGCGGGTGGACATGCTGGCCAAGGTCGGGCCGATGCTGGGGCTGATGGGCACGCTGATCCCGCTGGGGCCGGGGTTGGCTGCGTTGGGTGGCGGTGACCTGACCCAGCTGGCGCAGGCGCTGATCAAGGCCTTCGACACCACCGTGCTGGGCCTGGCGGTGGGTGCCTGCGGCTACGTGCTGGGCAAGTGGCGCCGCCGCTGGTACGGCGCCTGCCTCGACGCGATGGAGCAGCGCCAGGCGGAGGCGACGCCATGAGCGCGCGCAAGGCCCGGCGCTGGGACGGCCATCATCCCGGCCAGCGCTTCGCCGACAGCGATGTCGATCCGCTGGGCGGCCTCGCCAACCTCGCCGACCTGATGCTGGTGTTCGCCTGCGGCCTGATGGTGTCGCTGGCGGCGCATCACGGCCTGTTCAACGGCCAGCCGGCGAAGGTGACGCGGGTGGAAAAGGGGCGGGTGCTGGCGACGCTGCCGGCGAAGGCCGACAGTGCGCAGGGCAGCGGCATGCAGGCGGTGGGGCAGGTGTACCGCGATGCCAACAGCGGCAAGCTGTTGCTGGTGGAGCCGTAAGCGGCACGCATGTTGCATGCCAGCGGCCGCTAGCGAACTAAAGGGCAAACCGTCGCGGTTTGCCTTTTTTCTTGTCGCAGCTGTGCCAGGGTTGGCCGCAACGCCGCGCTCACTCCTCCGGCTTCTGCACCTTGCTGTCGAGGCTGGCCATCAGGCTGGCGAGCTTGCTCTTGCCCTCGCGCTTGCTGACGATGGGCTCGGCGCCGGGTTTGCCGAAGTGACGGATGTCGTCGCCGTTGATCTCGCCGATGAAGCGTGACGGCTCGACGAACAGCCACTCGCCGGCGCGGCGGCGCTTGACGCAGTAGGTCAGCGTCAGGCTGCGCTGGGCGCGGGTGATGCCGACGTACATCAGCCGCCGTTCTTCCTCCACCATGCCGTTGTCCACCGATTCGCTGTGCGGCAGGATGCCTTCCTCGCAGCCGATCAGGAACACGTGCGGGTATTCCAGCCCTTTCGACGCGTGCAGGGTGGACATCTTCACCGCGTCGACCTCGCCCTCGTCGCGGCCTTCCAGCATGGTGATCAGCGCGATGGTCTGCGACAGCTCGATCAGGTTCTTGCCGTCGGCGTCGCCCTTCTTCTGCAGCCACGCCACCAGGTCCATCACGTTTTTCCACTTCACTTCCGCGGCGCGCTGGCTGTCCTCGCTGTCGTACAGCCAGGCCTCGAAGCCGATTGCCTTCAGCATTTCCATCACCAGCTCGCCGGCCGGCTCGCGCGTGGCGCGGTATTCCAGGTTGACGATGAAGCGGCAGAAGTCCTGCAATGGCGCCAGCTGCGCGGCACCGACCTGCAGCTGGAAGCCTTCCTCGTGCGCGGCGGCGAACAGACTGTTGCCGCGCTGGCCGGCCCAGGCGCCGAGCCGCTCCAGCGTGGTGGCGCCGACGCCGCGCTTGGGCGTGGTCAGCGCGCGGATGAAGGCCGGGTCGTCGTCGGGGTTGGCGATCAGGCGCAGGTAGGACAGCACGTCCTTGATTTCCGGCTTGTCGAAAAAGCTCTGCCCGCCGGCCATCTGGTAGGGGATGCGCTGGTTGCGCAGCGCCTGCTCGAAGATGCGTGCCTGGTAGTTGCCGCGATAGAGGATCGCGTAGTCCTTGAACTCGGTGCGGTGCTCGAACTTGTGCGCCAAGAGGCGCTGCACCACCACGTCGGCCTCGTGATCCTCGTCCTTGCACTGCACCACGTGGATCGGTTCGCCGAGGCCCAGTTCGCTCCACAGCTGCTTCTCGAACAGCTTGGGGTTGTTGGAGATCACCGAATTGGCGGCACGCAGGATGCGTGCGGTGGAGCGGTAGTTCTGCTCCAGCTTGATGACCTTGAGCTTGGGGAAGTCGTGCTGCAGCAGGCGCAGGTTTTCCATGTTGGCGCCGCGCCAGGCGTAGATCGACTGGTCGTCGTCGCCCACCGCGGTGAACATGCCGCGCGCGCCGGTGAGCAGCTTCACCAGCTGGTACTGGCAGGTGTTGGTGTCCTGGTATTCGTCGATCAGCAGGTAGCGCAGCTTGTGCTGCCATTTCTGCAGCACCTCGGCGTTACTCAGGAACAGCTCGACCGGGAAGCGGATCAGGTCGTCGAAGTCCATCGCCTGGTAGGCGGTGAGCGTGGTCTGGTAGCTGGCGTAGGTCATCGCGCAGATGCGGTCGAACTCGTTGTCGGCCTGCACGATGGCGGCGTCGGGGCCGAGCAGTTCGTTCTTCCACAGCGAGATGCGGCTTTGCACCTTGCGCACCTCGTCCTTGTGCGTGGTCTTGAGCACGTCGGAGATGATCTTGGCGGCGTCGTAGCTGTCGAGGATGGAGAACTGCGGCTTGTAGCCGAGGTGCGGCGCCTCCTGGCGCAGCAATTGCATGCCCAGCGAGTGGAAGGTCGACACGGTGATGCCCTTCAGCTCGCGGCTGTTCATCAGCTTGCCGACGCGCTCCAGCATCTCGCGCGCCGCCTTGTTGGTGAAGGTGATGGCGGCGATGTTGCGCGCGTCGTAATTGCCCTCGCGGATCAGGTACTCGATCTTCTGGGTGATCACCCGCGTCTTGCCGGAGCCGGCGCCGGCCAGCACCAAGAGCGGGCCGTCCAGCGACATGATGGCGGCGCGTTGCGGCGGATTCAGTTGCAGCAGGGACATGAGGTGTCGTCAATCTTTCATGGACAACGCGCATTGTAGAGCCAGCGGCACGATACGGCCATGCGCTTTCCTTTATCATTGGCGGCCGGCGCGCTGCCTTGGCAATGGCGGCGGGCGCGACGTTGCGGCACGGCTCAGGCCAAGGTTGGCCGCATTCATCAACAGGACAACAACACATGGCCACCTACGCGATTGGCGATTTGCAGGGCTGCTTCACGCCCTTTATGGCGCTGCTGCGCCAGATTGAATTCAACCCCGGCCGCGACACGCTGTGGCTGACCGGCGACCTGGTCAACCGCGGCCCGGAATCGCTGGCGGTGCTGCGCTGGGTGTTCGAGCACCAGGACTGTACGCAGATGGTGCTCGGCAACCACGACCTGCACCTGCTGGCGGTGGCCGAGGGCTACGGCAAGATCCACAGCGACGACACCATTAACGACGTGCTGGACGCCGCCGACAGCAAGCTGCTGCTGGACTGGTTGCGCTGCCAGCCGCTGATGATCTACGAACAGGGCTACGCGATGGTGCACGCCGGCCTGCTGCCGGAGTGGAGCATCAACAAGGCGCTGCGGCTGGCGGAGGAGGTGGAGGACGAGCTGTCGGGCAAGGACTACCGCAAGCTGTTCGCCAAGCTGTACGGCAACAAGCCGGCGCGCTGGCACGGCGAGCTGAAGGGCATGGACCGCTGGCGGCTGATCATCAACGCGATGACGCGGATGCGCTTCATCAACAGCGACGGCGAGCTGGACCTGTCCTACAAGGGCGAGCTGGACGGTGCGCCGGCGCAGCTGAGGCCGTGGTTCGCGGTGGACGGGCGGCGCAGCATGGACACGCCGATCGTCTGCGGCCACTGGTCGGCGCTGGGGCTGATGCTGACCGAGGACGTGCTGGCCATCGACAGCGGCTGCCTGTGGGGTGGCAGCCTGACCGCGGTGCGGCTGGAAGACCGCGCCCAGTTCTCGCTGCCGTGCCCGCCCTACCGCCAGATCGGCAAGGGCAAGTAAGCCCCGGCGGCTGCGGCCAACCTTGGCAATGAAAAAGCCCCTGTCTTGCGACAGGGGCTTTGTGTTGGCGGTGCGCGGGATCAGCTCAGTTCTTGCGACACTTCGCGGATCAGGTGCGGCGCTTGTACCGGTGCACCGTGGTTGATCGGTGTCGGGTTGGCCAGCTCGCGCTGCATCTGCGCTACGTCCAGCGAGTCTTCCCACTTGGCGACCACCACGGTGGCCACCGCGTTGCCGATCAGGTTGGTGATGGCACGGGCTTCGGACATGAAGCGGTCGATACCGAGGATCAGAGCGAGGCCGGCGACCGGGATTTCCGGTACCACGGCCAGGGTGGCGGCCAGGGTGATGAAGCCGGAGCCGGTGACACCAGCGGCGCCCTTGGAGGTCAGCAGCAGCACGCCGAGGATGGTCAGCTCTTGCGTCAGGGTCAGGTCGATATTGCACGCCTGGGCGATGAAGATCGCCGCCATGGTCAGGTAGATCGAGGTGCCGTCGAGGTTGAAGGAGTAACCGGTCGGTACCACCAGGCCAACGACCGGCTTGGCGCAGCCCAGCTGTTCCAGCTTGGTCATCAGGCGCGGCAGCGCGGATTCGGACGACGAGGTACCCAGCACGATCAGCAGTTCTTCCTTGATGTACTTGATCAGCTTCCACACGCTGAAACCGTAGAAGCGGGCGATGCTGCCCAGTACCAGACCGACGAACAGCACGCAGGTCAGGTAGAAGGTGCCCATCAGCGATGCCAGCTGCACCAGGCTGCCGACGCCGTATTTGCCGATGGTGAACGCCATCGCGCCAAAGGCACCGATCGGGGCCAGCTTCATGATGAAGCCGATCATCGCGAACAGCACGTGCGACACTTTTTCAAAGAAGCCCAATACCGGTTTGCCCTGCTCGCCCATCAGCGACAGGCCGGCGCCGAACAGCACCGAGAACAGCAGCACCTGCAGGATCTCGCCATCGGCAAAGGCGCCGATCGCGCTTTGCGGAATCACGTGCAGGATGAAGTCCACCGTGCTCTGGCCGGCGGCCTTTTCGGTGTACTTGGCGATGGCACCGGCGTCCAGCGTGCTCGGGTCCACGTTCATGCCGGCACCCGGCTGCACGTAGTTCACCACCAGCAGGCCGATGGCCAGTGCCAGCGTGGTCACCACTTCAAAGTACAGCAAGGCCTTGCCGCCGACGCGGCCAACCTTTTTCATGTCTTCCATGCCGGCAATGCCGACCACGATGGTGCAGAAGATGATCGGCGTGATCATCATCTTCACCAGCTTGATGAAGCCGTCACCCAGTGGCTTCAGCTTGGCGCCGAATTCCGGCATCAGGTGTCCGAGGGTGACCCCCAGTACGATGGCGACAATGACCTGGAAATACAGGCTCTTGTAGAACGGTTTTTTCTGCATGGTGCACTCTCCTGTGTCTGGCGCCGTGATGGTCGCCCACGCTGTGTTGGCATCTTGGCGAGGATCATGCGGCAGGCGGGCAGGGCGCCAACATTGGGTATTTCCCCATCGCGGAAAACCCTATTGGGGAAGCTCCGTATTGGCTTTTGCCGGCTAGCAGGCTGGCATGGTTGCGGTGCAGCATCGGTGATGCCCGATGCCGGCGGCGTGCGGGCCGGCCGGGGCTGGCCTGGACGGCTATTCGGCGGCGGCGACGGGCTCGGCCGGCAGCTGCAGTGCGTCGCGGATGGCGTCGCGCGCGGTTTCCGACAGCTGGAAGCGGCTGGCCAGCGCGGTGTCGTAGGGCGGGATGGCGGCGGTGTAGCTCAGCTCCACCACCATGGCGCGGCTGGCCAGGATCAGGCACAGGCTCTGCCAGAAGCTGGTGTCGCCGGCGTAGGCGGCGGCGGCGCAGTAGTGGCCGCCGGGAGTCAGGTAGCGGATCGCCACCGGCTGTACCGTGGCGTGCGCCAGACGCGAGGCCTCGAACAGCGAGGCCTTGAACGGCAGCAGGCTGCGGCCGTCGGAGGTGGTGGCCTCGGGGAATACCGCCATGCAGCCGCCGTCCTGCAAGGCCTTGGCCAGCTGCTCGTTGACGCGGCTGGCGTCGCGGCGGTTGTTGCGTTCGATGAACAGGGTGCCGGCGTTCTTGATCAGGAAACCGGCCAGCGGCCAGTCGCGCAGCTCCTTCTTCGCCACGAAGCGCGACACGGTGACGCTGTTGAGCGCGAAGATGTCCAGCCACGAGATGTGGTTGGCGACGACCAGCGTGTTGGCCGGGTAGACCGCCGGCGGCGTGCCGTGGACGCGCACCTTGATCGCCAGGATGTGCAGCAGGTGCCGCGACCAGCGCTGGGTGATCACCGCGCGGGCAGGTTGCGACAGGTGCGGGTAGCGGGTGGCGATCACCAGCAGACCGCGCAGCAAGTGCATGCCGAGGCGGCCGAGGCGGAGCAGGCGGGTAGGCCAGGAGGTGGGACGATGCACGATAGGCTTTATCAGTCAGGCGACGCTGCGCAATTTAACACGGCTGGCAATGCGGGCAAAAGCAGGAGCTGCGCTGCCCCTGGCGCAGCTCGCGGATCAGGCTGCCGCAGACGTGGCAGGGCAGGTCGCGGCGGCCATAGACCATATAGCTTTGCTGGAAGTAGCCCGGCTTGCCGCGGGCGTCGACAAAGTCGCGCAGCGTGCTGCCGCCGGCGTCGATGGCACGCGCCAGCACCGTCTTGATCTCGGCGGCCAGCCGCGCGCATTCCTCGCCGCTGAGGCCGTTGGCGGCGCGGGCCGGGTGGATGCCGGCGTGGAACAGCGCCTCGTTGGCGTAGATGTTGCCGACGCCGACCACCACGTGGTTGTCCATGATCACCAGCTTGATGGCGCTACCGCGGCGCTGGATCGCCTGCTGCAACACCACACCGTCGAAGGCGTACGACAGCGGCTCCGGCCCCAGCTGCGCCAGCAGCGGGTGCGCCTCGATCGGACCCTGCTGCCACAGGATGGCGCCAAAGCGGCGCGGATCGCGATAACGCAGAACCGTTTGCCCCAGATCGATGTCTACATGGTCATGCTTTTCCGGCGGCGTGCCCGGCGCCACGAAGCGCAGGCTGCCGGACATGCCCAGGTGCAGGATCAGCGTGCCGTGTTCGAAGTCGACCAGTAGGTACTTGGCGCGGCGGCTGATGCCAAGTACGCGGCGGCCGGTCAGGTTGGCCGCCAGATCCGGCGGCACCGGCCAGCGCAGGCGCGCCTCGCGCACGGTCACGCCACGGATGGTGGCGTGCAGCAGCAGGGGTGCGATGCCGCGACAGGTGGTTTCGACTTCTGGCAATTCCGGCATTGCAGTTTTCCTTGCCGTGAGCATGATTAAATGAATGGGCGTGGTATTCTACCCGTCTGAACCGATGTTTAGGCCAAGCATGAACGCACTACTCCGTATCGCCGCAGCACTTGCCCCCCTTGCCCTGGTCGCCTGCGCCAGTGTCCCGCCCGCTCCCTCCGCGTCGTCCGTCAGCGCGGAAGCGGTGGTCGAGGATCTCGCCGACGAGGCGGTCGAGGAGGAGACGGTCGACAACCCGCGCATTCCCAAGCTGGAGCTGAGCGAGGAGTGGCTGTACGGCCTGCTGGCCGGCGAGATCGTGGTGCAGCGCGGTGGCGCCGGTGTCGCCGCGGAAACCTATCTGCAACTGGCGCGCGAAACCCGCGACCCGCGCGTGGCGCAGCGCGCCTCCGAGTTCGCGATGTTCTCCGGCAACGTGCGCCAGGCCTCCGAGGCGCTGGCATTGTGGATTGAGCTGGACCCGGATGCCGATTCGGCGCGCGAACAGCTGCTGATCGCGCTGCTGCGTGCCGGCAAGCTGGCGGAAAGCCAGCCGCTGGTGGAAGGCATGCTGGCGCGACAACCGGCGCGTGCCGGCGCCATCTTCGTGCAGCTGGCGCGGCTGCTGGCGCGGCAGCCGGACCGGGTCGCCGCGGCGAAACTGGTCAGCGACCTGGCCGAGCGCTATCCGGAGCTGCCGGAAGCGCGCTTTGCCCATCTGGCGGTGGCCGCGGAGGCCGGCGAGCAGGCCGAGGTCGACAAGGAGTTCGCCCGTCTCGCCAAGATTGCCCCGACATGGGATCTGCCGCTGCTGTGGCAGGTCGACCGCCTGCGCCGCCACTCGGTGCCTGGCGCCATCGACTTCCTGCAGGCACAGCTGCAACTGCGTCCCGCCGCCAGTCTGGAACTGAACCTGACCATGGTGCGGCTGCTGGCCAGCGAGAAGCGCTACACCGACGCCCAGCGCCACGCCGAAAAGGCGCTGCAACAATACCCGAAACAGGCCGAACTGCTGAACATGGCCGGCCTGCTGGCGTTCCAGAACGGCAACCTGCCGCTGGCGCGCCGTCAGCTGGAGGCCTCGCTGCAGGCCGGTTACGCCGATGCCGACACCCTGCGCTACACGCTGGGCCAGCTGGCGGACGAACAGAAACAACCGCAACAGGCGCGCCACTGGTATCAGCAGGTGGGGCAGGGCGAGAACTACCTACCGGCACGGCTGCGCCTCGCGCAGCTGGACGCCGCGGACGGCAACTGGCAGCAGGCGATCAACGACCTGCAGCCACTGGGCAACGACGGCAACCAGCTGGTGCGGGTGGTCGCGCTGCAGGCGCAGATCGCCAAGAATGCCGGCGACCGCGCGCAGGCGATGACGCTGCTGAACCAGGGCCTGCAACGCCAGCCGCGTGCCACCGAACTGCTGTATGACCGCGCGCTGCTGTCGGAACTGGACGGGCAGTTTGCGCTGGCGGAAAAAGATCTGCTGCAGGTGCTGGAGCTGGTGCCGGACC
>Ga0073934_10004309_pt1 | contig 24007 bp, 23 predicted proteins | sample LarsenN4metaG_FD_76834 | JGI IMG/M metagenome (GOLD analysis project Ga0073934, IMG submission 76834) | Hot spring sediment bacterial and archeal communities from British Columbia, Canada, to study Microbial Dark Matter (Phase II) - Larsen... ... | reverse complement strand
TACAGGCAGCTTGCGCAGCAGGCCGGCAAGGTTGCGCGCAATGACGGCAACGCCGACGCCGCGCTGTCGGGCAACTCTCGCGCATTCGAGCGCACGTTCGAGGCGCCCTTTCTGGCGCACGCAACGATGGAGCCGATGAATTGCACGGCGGATGTCCGTTCGGACGGATGCGACGTGTACGTGCCGACGCAGGGGCAGACCGCGTCGCACGCAGCCGCGGTGGCGGCGTCGGGTCTGCCTGCGGACAAGGTGAAGATTCACGTGACCTACATGGGCGGCGGATTCGGACGCCGCGGCGAAGGTGACTTCGTCACCGACGCCGTCGAGACATCCAAGGCCGTCGGAAGACCGGTCAAGGTCGTGTGGAGCCGCGAGGACGACATGCAGCACGACTTCTATCGTCCAATCAGCTACGCGAGGATGTGGGGGGCGCTCGATGCCTCCGGCAAGCCGGCCGTGTTCAAGCAGCACATCGTGCAGCAGTCGCTGATGAAGCGCATTGGCGGGCTGCCGCCGAACGGTGTGGACTTCATCTCGGTGGACGGCTCCGCCAACCTGCCGTACGACATCCCCAATGTCAGGGTCGAGTACACGGAAAACGATCCGGGTATCCCGTTCGGCTTCTGGCGATCGGTGGGCGCGTCCTTTCAGGGATTCGTCGTCGAAGCGTTCATCGACGAAATGGCGGCGGCAGCGAAGAAGGATCCGTTCGAATTCAGGCGAGACCTCTTGAGCAAGTCACCGCGTCACAAGGCGGTGCTCGAGCTCGCGGCCGAGAAGTCGGGATGGGGCAAGCCGCCCGCTCCGGGACGCGCGCGCGGGATTGCCGTGATGGACGCGTTTGGCAGCTATCTCGCGCAGGTCACCGAGGTATCGGTGGACGCTCGCGGCGCGGTGCGCGTCCATCGCATCGTCTGCACGGTGGATACGGGCTGGGTGATCAACCCGGACACCATCAAGGCTCAGATGGAGGGGGGCATCGTTTACGGTCTGACCGCGGCGCTCAAGGGAGAGATCACGATCAAAGGTGGACGCGTGGAGCAGCGCCACTTCGGTGACTACCAGATGCTCCGTCACAACGAGATGCCGGAGATCGAGGTCTACATCGTCCCGAGTACCGAGACGCCAGGAGGAATTGGCGAGCCGAGCACTGCGCTGGCTGCCGGATCGCTCGTCAACGCAGTTGCGGCGGCGACGGGGCGGCGAATCTACGCGCTGCCGATCAGGGCAGAGCAGTTGCGCGGCGGCACGGCGTAGACCCCATTTGCTCACAGCCCCCGGATCGTCGCGCCGAGCTCTTCTACACCTCTCTTGAACAGATCCAGGATGCGTCCGCTGTTGCGGAACTCCTCGAGGATCGCGGCGCGGCGACTGGTACGCAGGTCGCTGATCACGTAGGCGAGCGTGGTTGCCATCACCGACCCTTCCTCGGTGTTGGTGCGCTCGAAGCGCTCCTGGAACGTTCGGAGCGTCGTCTCGAAGGAGACCTCGTGCCAGCGTGAGATCCCGCTCTCGATCCGCAAGAAGTCGTTGAGCGCGGCAGCGTATTCCTGCGTCGGCGGACGATGCCAGAAGGAGACGTCCTCGCCGAAGGCCTTGACGTAAAACGGTAGATAGACGTTGGCTTTGGCCGGAACTCGGACGCCGAGCGCGGGATTGAAGCGCTTGACCTCTTCGAGCTTGAGCCCCGTGCGCGCCGCGACGTCGAGCGCCCGGATCGGCTGCGTCGTCCGCATGGCGAAGATTGGCGACTGTGCGTACTGCTCGATCATGCGCGTGACATTCACCATGTTCCCGAACACCATCTCGGCGTAGAGCGATGAGCGCGGTCCGTAGGTGCGAAAGAGATCGCGATAGCGCTGGATCGAGATGTCGCGCAGGTTCGCCGCGAAGTCCGACCCCATGAAGTACTGCTCTCGCGAGCCGTTGCCGCCCAGGCGCTCGCCGTTGATGACCGTTCGCCCGACGTTCACGCCTCCGGCGTGATGCTCCGAGAGCGCCGGGATGAAGCTGTCGTACATCGTGGCGAGGATCGTCAGGTAGGCGGCGCAGTACGGTGCCTGGGTCGTCTGGTTGTAGGCCTCGATGACGTTGGGCGTGAGTCGATTGAGGAAGTCCCAGTTACGGCTGAGGAACTGGCAGAAGCCGATCGCGCGGGCGCGCGAGCGGGCGCGTCCGTCCAGCCCCGACTCGAGGATGGCCTGCGCCAGGCCGATTTCGGCCGGAACCCCGAAACGTTCGTAGATCGACCCCCACTCGCGGAGGAAGCTGCCGTAGCGCTCGGCGTTGGGTGTCAGGAACCGGCCGCGCGTCGGGTTGTGGACGAGCGGGCCGGTCATCGGCGTGAGCAGACGCGCGACCTGTTCACGACGGTCGTTCAGTCGCTTCGGCAGCGTCTGGCCGGTCAGGAATCCGACGAGCGCCTGTTCTTCCCATACCCCGTCTCGGGCCCAATCGCCCTCCGTCGGGAAGATCGCAATCAGTCGGCCGTCCTGTGCGCTGCCATACGCAATGCGCCCGTCGGGAATGGTGAAGATGTGGCGCCAGAATGGGTATGAGGGGCGATACGTCTGTACGGCGGCGAGGTCGAGTTCAAGACGGGTGCGCGCGAACTCGCTGGCCGCATGGGCGGCCGGGGGCGGAACTGCCGTCGGCGTATCGGTGGTCGTCTGTGCCTGGAGGGCTGAACCGCCCGCGAGCGTTGCGAGTAGAAGAAAGCCGCGCAACGTGGGCTTCGACCCTCGGGAGGGGATCGGTAGTTTCATGGTGGAGCGAGTCGATTATCAACGATTCCGGGCCGCCCGAAACCGCCGTCTTACTTATCGAACGAAGTAACCGGCAATTCACGTCGCGGCGGGGCGGCGTGGTGATTAGACGCTGGTGACCGTTTCCTAGTTGGTGATTCACCCGAGTGGGGTCAGACCCCTTCTCATGTGAAAACGTGTGAAGGGGTCTGACCCCAGCTACAATGCCCGCCACCCCGTGAAACTGTCGGACATCGGCCCCGGGCTCCTGCTCGCCGCGACCGGTATCGGCGTCGGCGACATGGTCTCATCGACGATCGCCGGCGCCGAGTACGGCCTCACGCTCGTGTGGGCGCTCGCTGCCGGCGTTGTGCTGAAGTTCGCGATCACCGAAGGCGCCGCGCGCTGGCAACTCGGGACCGGTACCACGCTCGTCGAGGGCTGGCGGGATCACCTCCCACGCCTCGCCATTCTCGCCTTCTTCATCTACTTCGTCGTCTGGAGCTACTTCGTCTCGAGCGCACTCGTTGCCGCAAGCGCGCTGGTGCCGGCCGCGATCGTTCCGTCGGTGCCGCTGGCGGCGTGGGGAGTGATTCACGCCGTGGGGGCGTTCGTCATGGTGTGGTTCGGCAGGTACGAGCGCTTTCTGGCGATCATCAAGTGGTTCGTCGGGTTGAAGTTCGGCGCCATCATCGCGTCAGCGCTGCTCATCGTGCTGTGGTCCGGCGCCGACTGGTCGGGTGCAGCGGCGCGTTCAGAGTTCTCGACGGCGTACACGCTCTCGCTCATCGGCGGTGTGGGCGGCACGGTGACGCTGCTCTCGTACGGCTACTGGATGCGGGAAGCGGGATGGTCTGGCGCCGAGCGGATGCCAGCGGCGCGCGGTGACCTGACCGTGTCCTTCTCGCTCGTCTTCATCTTCTGCATCTCGATGATCTTCCTCGCCACACAGATCGATTGGACCGGGCAGATCCTGGACGAGGGACCCCGCTTGTGCCTGCTGCTCGCCGATCGCATCGGCCAGGAGATCGGACCGATCGGCCGTGCCGTGTTCCTGCTCGGTTTCTGGGGGGCGGCGTTCTCGTCAGTGCTGGGCGTCTACCACGGTGTGCCGTTTCTGTTCGATGACATGCTGCATTTGTGGCGGCGGCAGCCCGCCGGCGGCCAGCGTGGGACGCCGTACAGGCTCTGGGCTGCTTACCTGGCTCTCGCCGCGATTTCGGCGCTGGTGATTCGGCGTCCCGTCTGGCTCGTCTTCGCGTATACCGTGGTCGGGTCACTGTTCTTCCCGTTCGTCATCGCGACACTGCTGTGGCTGAACAATTCGCATGTCGCTCGCGCGGCGAAAAACGGCGTGCTCGTCAACGTCGTCCTGGCCGCCGCACTGGTGCTCTACGCCTTTCTGGCTGTCGAAGCCTTCTGAACGCCACCGACCACACGAACCACTTGCCACCGAGAACACGGCCAGTTTCCGGATCCCGGTCCGGATCCCATCACGGCTGCAACCATTGCGACGTTCGTGGCTCAACCATCGTAGTCATCGTGTTCTTCGTGGCCAACTATCGTCTGGTGGCTTGGGCCTCGTGGCCTTTTTGGCTCATATCATCATTCTGAGTTGCAGATGATTCCGCTCTCGGTCCTCGACCTTGTTCCCGTTCGCAGCGGCGCGACGGCACGCGAGGCCATACAGGAATCGGTCGATCTCGCCAGGCTCACAGAGCGTCTCGGCTTCGTGCGCTACTGGTTCGCCGAGCACCACGGGATGGCGAGCATCGCGAGCACCGTGCCCGAGATCCTGATCGAGCACGTCGCCTCGGCGACTTCGCGCATCCGTGTCGGCTCCGGCGGCATCATGCTGCCGAATCACGCACCGTTGCGCGTCGCCGAAGCCTTTCACACGCTCGAGACGCTGCACCCGAATCGAATCGATCTCGGGTTGGGGAGGGCGCCGGGCACCGATCCGGCCACGTCGCGCGCGCTGCGACCGTTCGACGGCGAGCGGTTTCCCGAGCAGCTGCAGGAGATGCTGGCGTTGTCACGCCGCCAGTTCCCTCCCGATCATCCGTTCGCCTCTGTGCACGTCGTGCCCGAAGGCGTGACGCTGCCGCCGATCTGGGTGCTGGCCTCGAGCGGCGCCACCGCCGCGCTTGCCGGATCGCTGGGGCTGGGATATGGCTTCGCACGACACTTCAGCCCCGCGCCCCCCGGGCCGGCGATTCGCGCCTATCGACAGAACTTCCGGGCGTCGGCGCAGTTTGCTGCGCCGCACGTCATCCTCGGTGTGTCCGTCATCTGCGCGCCGACATCCGAGGAGGCCGAATATCTCGCCGCGTCATCCGATCTCGGCTGGGTGCGATTGCACCGGCGGGAGTTCCTCCCACTGCCAAGCCCCGAGGAAGCGCTTCGCTATGAGTACTCGCCGCAGGAGCGCGTGGTGGTCGAGATGAACCGTGCACGGCACTTCATCGGCGCACCGGACGAGGTCGCCAGCATGATTCGAAACATCGCCTCCGATACGGCGGTTGACGAGGTGATGATCACGTCGACCATCTACGGGCGCGTGGAGCGGTTTCGGTGTTACGAGCTGGTCGCCAACGAGATGGGTATGAGGGAAAGCCGGGCTGGCGACGTGTAGACAATTTTCTGGATTTGCCGGCGTGTGCGCGTCTCCTTCGGGCATCAGGTCCTCGAAGTGGCGCCAATCGCGGATGTGCGCCGCGGCAAGGATTTTGAGTGGGATGCTATTGTGCTGAAGATCGAGCTGCACTCGCACACCTCGGACGACCCCTGCGACGATATTCCGCATTCGACCAATCAGCTGATCGATCGTGCTGCGGACCTTGGTTACGACGGTATCGCGATCACGTTGCACGATCGTCAACTCGATCTGCGGCCGTTCGCGTCCCATGCCCGTGAGCGAGGGATCACGATCATTCCGGGTATCGAGAGGACGATCGAGGGGCGGCACGTGCTGCTGCTGAACTTCAGCGCGGCGACCGAGACGGTCCACGACTTCGACGATGTCCGCAGGCTCAAGTCGTGCGAGCCTTCAGGTCTGGTCATCGCGCCACATCCTTTCTTCCCGATCGGCACCTCGCTTCGCGAGCTCATGGATCGGCACGCATCGGTCTTCGATGCCGTCGAGTTCAACGCCATGTTCACCTCGGTTGTGAACTTCAACCGGGCGGCCGAGCGTTGGGCACAGCGCAACGGCAAGCCGATGGTCGGCAACGGCGATATCCACCGTTTGCGTCAGCTCGGCTCGACCTGGTCGCTGGTGGATGCAGCGCCGACCTCAGACGCGATCTGCGAGGCGATCCGGGGCGGCCGCGTGACGGTTCAGGCGCAGCCGCTGTCGGCGACGGCGGCGGCCGCAATCATGAGTGACCTCGTGTTCAGCGACATCCGGCGCAGCCGGCTCGGGCAGGTTTTAGAGAGAAGCTCGTAGGCAACCAGACAGCCACAAGAGCGGGAGAAACGCCGGGCGGCGGGCAGCGGTGCGAGGGGCGACTCCGAAGATGCGAGGATCCGGCGCGCTTATACCGACTTGGCACCAGGGCACTTCCGGGCGAACGGTCCGGCTACAATAAGCCGGTGCTCGTCACCTCCGAACTCACACAACTGCTGCGAGATGTGCTCACCAGCCGCGTGTACGACGTGGCGCGTGAGACGGCGCTCGACAACGCGCCGCGTCTTTCCGAACGGCTCGACAACGAGGTGCTCCTCAAACGCGAGGATCTGCAGCCCGTCTTCAGCTTCAAGCTGCGCGGCGCCTACAACAAGATCGCGCACCTGACCGACAAGGAGCGCGCGCGTGGCATCATCGCCGCGAGCGCCGGCAACCACGCCCAGGGGGTCGCCTACTCGGCGCAAAAGCTCGCACTGCGCGCGATCATCGTCATGCCCCAGACGACGCCGCGGATCAAGGTGGACGCAGTCCAGTCGATGGGCGCCGAGGTGGTGCTGGCCGGCGACAGCTACAACGAAGCCAAGGCCCATTGCGACACGCTCGTCGATCAGACCGGCATGACGTTCATCCACCCCTTCGACGATCCGCTGGTGATTGCCGGGCAGGGCACGATCGGCGCTGAGATCCTCCGTCACAGCCAGGAACGCCTGTCGGCGGTGTTCGTTCCGGTCGGCGGCGGCGGCCTGATTGCAGGCATCGCCGGGTACATCAAGTCGCTCAGGCCGGATGTGAAGGTCATCGGTGTGGAGCCGTTCGAAGCCGACGCGATGTACCGGTCGCTTGCGCTCGGCCGGCGCGTGCAGCTCGATCACGTCGGCATCTTCGCCGACGGCGTGGCCGTCCGTGAAGTCGGTGAGCGGACCTTCGCGATCGTCCGTCAGACCGTAGACGAGGTCGTGCGTGTGACGAACGACGAGATCTGCGCCGCGATCAAAGACGTCTTCGACGACACCCGCAGCGTCATGGAGCCCGCGGGTGCGCTGGCGGTCGCGGGCGTGAAGGCGTGGGTCGAGCGCGAGGGCGCCAGGAACCAGTCGATCGTCGCGCTGCTGAGCGGCGCGAACATCAACTTCGATCGCTTGCGTTTCGTCGCCGAACGCGCAGAGCTGGGTGAAGCGCGCGAGGCGCTCGTGGCGGTGACGTTGCCCGAGCGGCCAGGAGCGTTTCGGGCGTTCTGCGCCGCCATCGGGCGCCGGACGGTCACCGAGTTCAACTATCGGCTGAGCGGCCGCGATCAGGCGCACATCTTCGTCGGGTTTCAGATTCAATCGCGGCAGGACGGGTTGTCGCTCGTTGCCCAGCTCACCGCGGCCGGTTACGAGACGGTCGATCTCACCGAGAACGAGATGGCCAAGCTGCACGTGCGGCACATGGTCGGGGGGCACGCGCCGGACGTGCGCAACGAACGGCTCTGTCGATTCGAGTTCCCGGAGCGTCCTGGAGCGCTGGCGCAGTTCCTCGACAAGCTCGGGGGCCGCTGGAACATCAGTCTGTTTCACTACCGCAATCACGGCGCCGACTTCGGACGCGTGCTCGCCGGCTTCGAAGTCGCCGACGCGGATCTGCCGGCGTTTCGCGCGTTCCTCGACGAGCTCGCGTATCCGTACACGCCGGAGTACGAGAATCCTGCGTACCGGTTCTTTCTCGGGTAGTCGCGCGCCTGGTCAGTCGAGGGGTGCGTAGGAACTGGACCTTCGCACCTTGCACGTCGCCCCTTCGCACCGTTGCCCCCTTCGCAGCGCACCACGCATCCTTCAGCATCGTGCAAACGAGTTACGCCAACGGTCGTGAAAGGTTACGTCCGGTTCCGGACCGCGTGATAGCGTGGACCCGTGTCGCACGAAGCGTTCATGGGCGCCGCGCTGGAACAGGCTCGGCGAGGGCTTGCCGCCGGAGAGGTTCCGGTCGGGGCTGTCCTCGTGGTGGGGGGCGTGGTCGTGGCAAGCGCGTTCAACCAGCCCATCACCGCCAACGATCCGACGGCGCACGCCGAGGTGCTCGTGCTGCGGGAGGCGGCGCGCGTGCTCGGAAACTATCGTTTGACGGACGCGACCGTCTACGTCACGGTCGAGCCGTGCCTGATGTGCGTGGGTGCGATGGTGCATGCGCGCGTGCGCGAGGTCGTCTACGGTGCCGCCGAGCCGAAGGCCGGCGCGCTGGTCTCGTCGATGAGGGCGCTCGAGTCACCGGGGCTGAATCATCGATTCGCGGTGACCGCGGGGGTCAGGGAGGACGACTGCCGCGCGATCATCCAGGAATTCTTCCGTGAGAAACGGCGCGTCGCGCGGACCGATCTGGAGCCCGGCGAGCCCGGGACGGTATAATCAGTAGTTCGCGTTTGCGCGGCGGCCGCACGCTGCTCGGAGCGCGGGCTTCCCGCGGCACGTGCAACCGCGGATCACACCACGACCGGAGAGGTACCGAAGTGGTCGTAACGGGGGCGCCTCGAAAGCGTCTTGTCCCGTAAGGGGCACGTGGGTTCGAATCCCACCCTCTCCGCCATAATCAAATCAAAAACTGGCGGCGATGAGCCGCTTTTCGGGTGCAACGGGGTGCAATTGCAGGTGTTGGCAAATGCGTACGGACCATGCGCTCCTCCGCACGAACATCAGCACCAACTCCACTCTGGTCCCTTAACGTGGAGGGGCAATGGATGACGCCGGAGTTCTCTGATGAACGCCGGGCGACAGCTCGGGGGGTGGGTTCGTGTCTACTGACCCGGACTATAAACTGGCGCCATGCGAAAGCCGGCGTCCTTTTGGCGATCAACCTTGAGCGAGGCTCTGTCGATCATGCGACCGTTCTGTATGACCATCTCTACGTTGCGTGAATCTCGAATCTCCGACGCCGGATGTCCATTAATGATGAGTATATCCGCGCGGCGGCCAGAGGCCAGCGTGCCCCATTCCTGTGCCTGATTCATCAATATCGCAGCATTCTTTGTCGACGCAGTTAGAGCTTGAAGCGGCGTCAGCCCTGCTTCGACGAGTAGTTCCAGTTCGCGGTGCAACCCTTCCCCGTAGTAGTTGCCGGGGTACGGCGCGTCGGTGCCCGCCACCAGCATCACACCAGCCTCCTGGAGGCGCTTCGCGTTGGCTTTCGCCACCGACAGACGCCCGGCGTTGCGGTCGGCTCGAATTCGTTCGTCGGCGGAAAGAGGCTTGCGGGCGTACTCCGACAGTTCATCGAGGAACACCGAGGGCATAACATCAGCGACGAGCGGCTCTTTAAGAAACGCGCCATCGACCAAGCGTCGACGTGACTGAGCCTCATAGACAGCTAGCGTTGTGATCGATGCTATGCCCCGGTCCTGCATGGTCTTCAGGGCTTCGTCCGACACTGGCGATGCGCCCAGGTGCGCAAATGCCGCGATTCCTGTTTCCGCAACTACATTGGTTCCATTCCGGGCACCCGCGTCGACAAAAACGCGCAGGGATTCGGCGTTCGCGGCGCGAACCAGAGCCACGATCTCGTTTTCGGAAAGCCCGGCGTACGCTTTGACCGCGTCGACACCCGCGCTCCTAAGCTGCCTGATGTACGCAGGAAGTTGGGAGGTTGACGCCACAATCAGCGAGATGGGCGGCCAGACGGGATCGGGACCGTCGATGAGTGGTCCAACCATGAAAATCCTTGGACCAACGAGCCTGCTCGCGGCGACTTCCTGGCGAAGCTGCTGCACGAACGGAAGGAAATTTCCAGTATCCATTACGGTCGTCACGCCCGCGTACAGAAGGGCGTTCATGAATCTGGAATAGCCGAGAAGATCAGTGCGCTGCCCATCCCAGCCGCCAAGCAGATGGACGTGCATATCCGCAAGCCCGGGCATGACGGACTTTCCAGAAGCATCAATAATGCGTGCGCCAGGGGGGATCTGCGCTTCGTTTCGGGGGCCAACCGCGACGATGCGGTCACCTCGAAAGACGACAACTCCATTGTCTAAGGGTGGCCCTCCATTCCCATCGATGACCCGCCCGCCAACGATGGCCGTTGTCTCTTGCGCGCTGCCGATATCAGCCGTACTAAGCAGAGCCCATATACAAATCAAGCCAAAGCGCCACATGGGGGTGTCTCCTACCTTTGGAGGTGTGAGGCAGGAACGTTAGCATGAGGTTCAAGAAAAAAGTGCGCCCTGCCGATTCAACAAAACGTTTGGCGAGGGTCGGACGACCGGTAGGACTATTTACTTCTCAACACTACAAGAGCTTGGAGTTGGTTCGTCAGCCTATCCCACTGCGCTTTTACTCTGTCATCGCTCTCACCTACTCCGGTTACGCCAACGTAAATCATCATGCTCTCTCTCGCCGGAATGCACGATACCCACGCATTCAGCTCATCGAATTCCGTGAACTGCGTAAAGGATTCCGCTCCGTCGTGTCGTTTGCCAATTTTCGTTGGACCACTTCGTGACGTCAGATCGTTCACGGTTGCAACACAGTTACCTCCAAACCTCCGCCAAACGCTCGCTGCGCTCGCGGCTACGGCTGGCGGGCCGCGTCAGGTCGGTGGGCCGCGAGCCGTTCATGGCCGAGCGGATGCGCCAGGATGCCGTCATTCGCAAGCTCGAGATCATTGGTGCGGCGGTGAAGCAGCTTTCCAACACCACGAAGGAGTTGTAGAACGAGATCTACCTGCGCTGAAGGTAACGACTGCTGCCTTACTGTGAAGGCTCCTCTCTGTGCCTCCGACCTCTCGATGCGTGCCTGGCTTCGGAGCGAATCGTGCTGTGACTCTCGGCGGTACTTTTGGTCGAGTCGAGTCGGCGTAGGTAGTGGTACCGGATCCACGCGGAGCCCTCCCCCGGTAGGGAGCGCCAGACCCAGACCCGCAACAAACGTGTTGGCGCGAAGCACGTCCGCTTCCGGCCGATTCCTCATCGCGCCGGTGAAGACCTAGAACGCCACGAACGGGAACTCCGGTTCGACGCCGAGATAGACCTGGCCTACTGTCTCCAGCCGGCTGTCCGACACGAAGCCGTGGTGGCGCACCGTCTGCGCGTCGCGGAAGTGTCGTTCGAGCCGGCTCCGCGCGTAGATGCCGTTGGTGCCGCCCATGCGGTGCATGAGATCCGTGGCGCGCGCGGCGGTGCGGACCGCCCATGTGCAGGCGAGCATGAGATCGGCCTTGTGTTCGAGCGAAAACGGCTCGCGGGCGAGGGCGCGCTGCCACGCGGTGGCGACCGCATCGTAGAAGAACAGCCTTGCCGAGCGAACCATCGCCTCCGCCTCGGCGACGGCGGATTGAACCGCACTCCGATCACGCGCGGTTCTCATCGAACCGAGTGGGACCTTGGTGGTCACGATGTCGCGCAGCTCGCGGATGGCACCCCTCGCGATCGCCAGCGCCACCGGAGCGATGATCGGGTAGGTCGCCGCCAGCGCCGGCATCCGGTACAGCGGCCCGTCGAACGGGGCGGGCGGCGCGGAGTCGGGCTCGAACCGGAAGGCGCGCGATTCGGGGACGAAGACGCCGTTCGCCGCGATATCGTTGCTGTCGGTGCCGCGCATCCCGAGCGAGTCCCAGGTGTCGATGATTTCGACCTCGGTCGTGCGCATGACGACGGAGATGAAATCGGGTCCGGCTGGCGTCATGCGCGGCTGGTCGCCTTCGAACACGATCGCACTCATCAACGCCCAGCGGGAATCATGGATGGTGCTGGCGAGCGGACCGCGTCCCGTGATTCGGTAGCCGCCCGGCACTTCTTCAGCGCGGTGGGGAGGGGCGAACGACGCCGCCATCATCAGATCGGGGCCATCGGCATACAGTTCAGCGACGCCTTCCGGCGACATGCGCGATGTCCACCAGGCGCCGGTGTTGACCTGAAGTGACCAGCCCGCCGCACTGTCGACCGCGGACACCTCCTCGACGACGCGCGCGAAGGTCACCGGATCAATCTCGAGGCCGCCGAGTGCCCGCGGTGTGAACAGGCGGAAGAGTCCCGCGCCTCGAAGCGCGTCGATCACGGGCGCCGCCAGCCGGCGATTCCGCTCCGTCGCCTGAACGTGCTTCGCGATGATGGATCCGACGTCGCGCGCGGCAGCGACGATGCTCTCGTCTGCCGCGAAACGAGTGATAGACCCGGGGTCTACGGAAGCCACAGTTGACTGCGACGACAGTGTCATAGTCGAACCCTCCGGACCGGAGCCGGCCTCTTCTCAGTTAGGGGCCGGCAGACGTAATAACCCAGGCGGTCGATGGGGCCGTGAACGAGCGGGATCGTCCGCGTCAGGAGCGTGCTCTAGTCGACGCCATCGCCCTCGCGGAAGACGTTCACGACCGATGTTTCAACCTCATCCGCCGTCAGAGCCGCACGATCGACAGAAGGTATTCCTGCGGCAAGAGCAATCGGCCGTCGGTCGCCTCGTTCCGGCGTCTCCACGCGTCGACGACGCGGTCGCGCATCTCGGCGAAGCGGTCCCCCAGCATGGCCTTCGCGGTCACCATCGGCGGAAAGTTCGCCATGAAGAAGTCGGCGAACGCATCGACCGACTCCCACTCGATCCGGTTCACGTGCCGCTCGAACTCGAAGCCGGTCGCCACGCCGGCGAAGAGCTCGCGCACGTGACCCTCCTGGCCCCACAGCGCCGGCGGAGAGGCGTAGTCGGGTAGTGGCGGCATGTAAGGGGCACTCGCTTTCGAGAGGTCGCCGAAGACGCCGTCGGGCGTCCACGTCGCGGTGACGATTGTGCCTCCCCGGCGGCACACACGTGCCATCTCCTGCGCCGTTCGCTGGTGACGTGGGGCGAACATGTGTCCGAACGTCGAGAGCACCCGGTCGAAGCTTCCGTCCTCGAACGGCAAATTCTCGGCATCGCCTTCTTTCCAGTCGATCTCGAGTCCTTCCACCTTGGCCTTGGCTCGGCCTACCTCGAGCAGCGTGGCCGCAAGGTCGAGTCCCGTCACGCGCGCTCCCGCGCGGGCCGCAGGACGGGCGGCATTGCCAGTGCCGCATGCAACGTCGAGCACGCGCATCCCCGGGGTGATGCCGGCGCGCGCCGCCACGAGCTCCCCGACTTCGGCGATGTACGGGGAGCACGCGCTGTAATCTCCGGCCTCCCATGTGGCGCGCTGCCTGGTCTTGAACTCGTCGAGCTGTAGAACGGGCATGGAAACACCTCCTGGTCGGTTCTGCGTTCCTGCCATGAGTGCCGCAAACGCGGCGGGCGTTACAACGGGATCTAGCGGCGGGACCAGTCTCGAAACGCGGTGAGCAGGGTGCTCCGAGCCTCTGCTGAGAGCGACTCCTCGGGCAGCCGCCCGAGCACGCGAATGGTCTGGCGGAATTGCTCCAGGTAGGTCCGGCACGCCTCGCAGTCGGCCAGATGCGCCTCGAATCGGGCGCGATCGACCGGCGAGAGCTGATCCTCGAGATAGTCGGTGATCAGCTCCACCAGCTCGCGGCACGGCATCTCCGGCAGGTGCTTGTCGATCACGTTGTCTTCGTCGCGGCGAAACCGGGGCCTCCAACGCGCGGACTCTGCGCGTTGGGGTGGTAGTAGCGCTCGAGCGCATGGCGGACCCGGGACCGTGCCCGATGCAGCAGCACTCGTTGATGAGTGTCCGTTGTGCCGACAACGTTACAGACCTCGGTGGATTGCAGACCCTCGATATCGCGCAGAACGATGACTTCGCGTTGTGCAGGAGGGAGCGCCTCGATCGCCTCGCGGATCACGTTGCGGGTCTCTCCGGCGAGCAGTTCCGCTTCCGGCGTGCGCCACTCAGCGGGCTCGGCGGCCCAGTGGTGGGGCCACCGGGGATGATTTGCCGGCAGAAACCGGCCCGGATCCATGACTGGCGTGGATTCAGACGAGAGTGGAACAGCGCGCCGCTCGGCCCGCGCCCGCGAACGCGCACAGTTGACGACGATCCCGAGCACCCACGTGCGAAGAGACGATCGCCGCTCGAACCGGTCCAGCGAGCGCACCACCGTCAGCCACGCGTCCTGCACGATCTCCTCGGCAATCGCACGACTGTCGACGTGCGCGAGCGCCAGGCGCAGCATCATGCTGCTCCAGCGTTCGACGAGCTCGTTGAAGACCTGCTCCTCGCCGCCTTGCAGCGCCCGGACGAGCGCCTCATCGTTGTTATCTGTCGGGTCCCTTCCCACTGAATTCGAAGAACGTACGCTCACTTTGAGTGACTTCGTCGACCGGCGTCGTCCGGTCGTCGGTCGGCCGATTCCTATCAAGCCCTTCAACGCACGCGGCAACGTGCTTGAATCCGCCGGCTTCGGCCTCATCCAGATATTAGAACGGGACAGTCTCGTCGTGGTACATGCCGGATTCGTGCAGAACCAGCGTGAAACGTACCACGCGCGTTCGCGTCCAACTACTGTTGGGGTAAGACCCGAGGGGAGAACGGGCGCGCGTTCTCTGAATCGACTTGTAGCGAAATACCAATCGCTCGGCACGCTTCATCTGGACACGACGCAAGCGAGGGGCTGCGATGGGTCGAACGATGACCGGGAGCGCCGGCAGCCGCTGCGAGCAGCGACCGAGCCTTGGTGCCGGCGATCGCACTCCCTCACGCCTCATCGCGTCGAGCAAGATGCGCGTCGAATCCCGGCCGCCGTCCTCGGTCGGGCCGGCCGCTGCGAAATCGACGCTCCGCTTCACGCTTCAACGAGCCGAGGGCGACCCATCGGATCAGGATGATGCCGGGCGACAGGAACGACCAATACCGCCGGAACTTCGCGCGCGCAGCCGCATCGGTCGCGAGAGCACGCGTTTCGGTGCGAAAGATCGATGCGTTCGCACCAACCGGATCGGTGCGCAGCGTCCAGGCGATTTTCACGTAGTCGGCCTCGTCGAACGCAACGAACTCGTGTGGTGGCAGTGGACGGAAGACGACATTCGCCTTCCACGGCTGCGTGACGGCGCCCATGACCACCTCTCGGCCCGGCGCTTCCGCAAGCACACCCCATCCGATGGATTTGGTCAGGGCCAGCAATCCGCGAGGATCTGTCGTCGTACCTGAGTCGCTCCCGAGCGCGACTTCGCGTGCCTTGAAAATCGCTCGCACGACCGGCAGCGCCATCAGATCCTGTTCGCCTGCTGCCGCGAAGGTGATGTCAGCAGGTGCGGCGACATGGACGTGACGACGTTCTACGACGTCGTAGACCGGCATCAAACGATCGAGCAGCGAGTCACCGTCGTCACCCCTCGCCGGCGCCGGGTGTCCGTACCGCAGCCAGGTGGCGCCCACGTAGCCGGCATACGCGCCGACTGCGACTCCGAACGTGCCCGCCGCCCATTTCAATGCGCTGCGCATGTGCGTAGGTGCCATGGCTTCATGTCACCTCGGCGTGAACTTCGGTGCGACTCGCTCGCACGCCTCGGCGCGCTCATTGATTCCGAGCAACATACACGGCTCATGAAAAATCCCGCAGGCCCGATCGCGTACGTGAAGACCCACGCCCAGACGGTAGCGCAAGCCATGCTCCGTGAGACCGGCCAGCGAAGAAGATGCGGTCGAGGTGCAGCCGGTCAAGGGTCGCAGCGAGCCACATTGTGTAGACGTCCGTATTTCGTGTCTTCAACGCAGATGGATGAGACATGGCCGTCTCCGCTCGCCTGGCAATGCCGAGCAATTGCTTGCGCTGCATGATGAAGTGCACCACCCGGACGACGAGCCTGGTCAGCAGCAACGGCAGCCCGTGGAATCGATACCCGGGTCCGCCTCGGGCACGCACGAGGAGACGCGTCACGCCGGGTGCCACTTCGTCGAGACAGAACGTCCATGTCACCTCGTTCGGTGCCGGCCAGCCAAGCATGAGGATCCGTTCCGGTTCGATCGTCAGCACGACGAAACCCTCCGTCACGTCGGGCAGCGCGGGGAAGATCGTCCCCACGACCGGATGCTGCAGTTCCGGGACGATGCGCGTCGCGCTCGGCCGCCGGCGGTTGTCGAGCCAGTCGTAGCTGTACCAGCCGGCGCGGCTGCCGGCTCCCATCTGCACGAGCCACGGCCACACGTCACGCGGCGGTCGTCGAATCGTCACGCCGTGCGTCAGCGAGTCAATGGCGTCTGGAATGCGCTCGTCACCTGGAAGTGCACGCCTCTGCTCCTCTCGCGTGGCGCGCACCGATCTCGGCGGGAATAGCGGATGTCGTGTGACCCGGTGCTTCACGCGGCCCTCCTTCGGTCAGGCGAGGCCTTCAACAACCCCACGTCCAAGAACGCATGAACCTTGCCGATCCGTCGCGCTCATTCTCAATGGAATTCGGGGACAGTCCTGCGAGGCCCTCGCCGCCGTGCGGAAAATCCGCCAGCTATATGCGGAATAACGCCTGTTGACCTGCCGCATCTCCAGGCACCAGTCGCGTGGCAGTTGCTCGTTTACGCGGCAATCGACGCGCAGCATCCCGTCAGCCAGTCGCATCCCCCGAACTGCTGCTGCATACGCATTGGCCAGGGTGCGTCGACACGCAACTGCCGTCTATGCGCTGCTGAATACGGGAATCAACGCCGTGAAGCGCGGCCGTTTCCTGCAGATTCCGACATTCGGTCTTCCGTGTCCGACGAAGATCTTCACGGCAGGTCTGCTCCTGCTTCGACGCCTCGTACAAGGGCCTTGGCGATCGTTCCGATCATCTGGTCCGCAATCGGAGGATCCGCGGCGCTCCTTCTCGGTGTGAGCGCTGATTACGCGTTGCTGGCTGCCGGAGCTTCGCCAGCCGTCTTCGTGTTGCAGAAAATTAGGGATGTCATCAAGCCTTCGCGATAGATCGCTTTGCCAGCACGGTAGCCGTCGTCGCCCCGTCTCCTGCCGTGTCCGACGTCTCGCCTGCCATCTCGCGGACCGTCTGCGCGCCCGTGTGCTCAAGCGAACCACTGAGCTCGATCTCTTGGGCTTGGGCTTAGGCTTAGGCTTAGGCTTAGGCTACGGTCACCCTATCTTGGTGTTGGGGGAAGCCAAACTTCCTGTCGAGGGTGACATTGCGGCCCTTCGGAACGAGAGTGATTCTGACGGCGTTCGCCAGTTGATTCCGCGCAGGATGGCCAGGCGGGATTGCTTGCCGTGGAGGTCGATCTGTTTGCCCATGTATGCCCGTTCTACCTGTTGTCGACATGATTGCGAGCACCTCGTCCTCCGCAGGATGACAAAGCACACTCCAAGAGGTCATAGTTGGCTGAAAAGGAGGCCGGTATGGGAGACAAGGGTGGCAAGAAGGACAAGGAAAAGAACAAACAACAGCAAATCAAAAAACAGAAACAAGCGGAACAAAGGAAGCAGGACAGGGCGCGGCCAAAGACTCCGTAGCCGTCCCCTCGCGTGGCGTAACCAGGGCACATCGCAAGTACCGCCGTTGGTCCGCTGTTCTGACTTGGTGGATGATTTGACCCTTTCGACCTCAGCAACGCTCCAACTCTAGCCCGAGCCGCGTCTGTGCTGTTGTGCACAGCCTCATCCCCGGCCGGGTGGCACGATCGAATGCATGGAGACTCAACGCCGTGACGGTGTCGACGTGAAGCTGGCGAAGCCAAAGGCCACGAAAACGCCAGCAATGCTTTCCGAGTTCGACGCTCAGGCATTTCTTGATTCGGCCGGAACCACCAAGACCGTTGTGAAATACGGGCGGGGCGAGGCCATTTTCACGCAGGGCGAGACCAGCGACCATGTCCTGTACATCCAATCCGGCGGCGTGAAACTGTCGGTGCTGTCGAAGACCGGCAAGGAAGCGGTGGTGGCGATGCTGGGCCCGGGGGACTTCTTTGGCGAGGGGTGCCTGGCGGGTCAGCCGCTTCGCATGGGAAGCGCTACGGCCATCACTCCGAGCGCCATCCTGCGCGTCCGCAAACGACAGATGGCGGAACTGCTGCACAAGCAGAGCTCGATGTCCGATCGATTCATCTCGCACATGCTCACCCGTAACATCCGAATCGAAGAGGACCTGATCGATCAGCTCTTCAACTCCAGCGAGAAACGGCTGGCGCGTACACTGCTCCTGCTCGCGCGCTACGGGAGGCAGGCCGTACCGGTTCGCATGGTGCCGAAGATTTCGCAAGATACCCTCGCGGAGATGGTTGGCACCACGCGTTCGCGCGTGAACTTCTTCCTGAACAAGTTCAAGAAGCTGGGGTTCATCGAGTACAGCGGCGAGCTCCCCATCAAGATCAACAACTCGCTGTTGAGCGTCGTCCTGCACGACTGAGGCGGCCCTTGAAGCCCGTCGCGATCGCTGGCGTGCTCCTGATCGTCCTCGGACTGGCGGCCCTCGTCTATCAGGGTGTCACCTACACGAGTCGTGAGACGGTCATCGACATCGGTCCGATAACCGCGACAGCCGATCGGGAAGAAATGCTGCCCATTCCGCCGGTGGTGGGGATTGTAGCCGTGGCTGCCGGCGTGGCGCTGCTGGTCGCCGGCGCGCAAGCGCGACTGAGAGACCTTACCACCCGAAGATCGATGTCTCCCTGACGAGTCGATCGCGCCGGCAAGTTCAACCACGCCGAGCGCTCCCGCGCTAATACGCTCGCCGAGTGAAGACTGCAGCCTGAGCGCTACATCCGCTTCTCGACAACTACCCGTCCCGCAGCATTCAGATACACGCGATACCTGTTTCCGTCCGTGCACGACACGGCAAAGTCGGTCTCGGCCTGCTCCTCGACTGCGACGATCTGGCCGCACGGCAGTCCCTGAAGCGCGATCACTGCCGTCAGGTCCTTCTTGAGCGCTTCCTCGTCCTGGCCAAACGACGGCACGGCGAACAGCGCCTTGAGCCGCGCCTCCAGCGCGTTCAAGTCCGGCGTCAGGCGTGCCGCGGACGCAGTCGGGGCGGCCACGGGCGGCGTATCGGGCACACTCGGTGCGGCACCGCGCGGCGCGGCGGGCGGCGTCGCCGGTGTTACGGGCGTAGCGGCGGGCTTCACCACGGCGGGCGTCGTTGGCGGCGCTGCGGGTGCGGTGGCGGGCTGCGGCGAGATGGCTTGCGTCGCGACGACCGGGGGCTCGGCCCCAGGAACAGGAGCGACGCTGGCGCAGCCAGCAGGGAGCAGCAACAGCAGAACGGCCGCGTATCTGACCCTCACGGCCGCCCTGTCGACATGAACGAACATCCAATTCACTCCTCGGTTACTGAAGCACCCGGCCCAATCGCAGCTACCAAACCGAGTATCGTCCCTGCAGATCGAGTATGGTCCTGAACCGTGAAGCACCCGTGTTCCAAACCGCACAGCGGCAAGCGTCGCATCCGACAGGGTGGGTGTAACTTCTCGTCTGTCCGGTTGAGTACTCTTACCCTCGAGGCTGCCTGTTCCGGTGTGTTCACTTGACCAGATGTTTACCTGGGCGCACAGCGACGGTCGGTGGGTCCACTGAGGGAGCTGCGTCACCTCATGCGCGTGGGGAGGTCCTCAGGAGAGGCGTCCGATTCGTCTCGAGGGGATAGTCGCGCTGGACTAACGCGCCGGTCCCAGCGCAGACGTCTGGGGGCGCGTCGGCATCCGCTCGGCTCGCACGATGAATCGCTTCGGCGCGTTGCCGATGAAGTTGAACGGATAACAACTGATCAACGTGAGCATCGACACGGGCGTGGGATCGAGCACCCACAGATCGTCTGGCTCGACGATCATGGTTTCTCGAACCACGTAGTCGAAGTTTCCGTGGGGGGTCTTGAGTTGCAGGACGTCACCAGGACGAACCCCCCGCAACGGTCTGAACAAGGCGTCCCGGTGGGCGGCCAGCGCGCTGTTCCCGGTGTACCAGGGAAGCGGGGTGTCAGGGAGGTGCCCGATCGCCCGATCGAGGACCGCGGCATCGTCTCCTTCGACGACCACGCCTGACAAACCGACGCGCGCAATCTCCAACGTTCCGATCGGCTCGCCCACCGCGAGCGACACCGGCGCGACGGGCGCCTCTGCTGCTGGCAACGATCGCATGCGCTCGAGCGTCGCTTCGTACTGACGTCGATTCGACATCGTCAACTGCAGGTTGGCAGCCACCCACATCAAGGAGATGGCGCCGACGGCGATCAGCAGTCGAGCGAGCCAGCGCTGGACGACACGGCTCATGGTTCGACCTTCGTGGTACCAGCTATGTAACCGCCCCGGCTTCGGACCACGAGCGGCCGCCCGGGAGGCGCCCTCACCACGACACGGACACGTCTGAAGGCGCCGTCGCGCGCGGTGTTCGTCGACGTGTAGCCGATCGTGTAGGTATGGCGGATGTCTCTGGCGATTTGACCCAGAACCTCCGCAATCTCGTGGGGAGCGCCCGCATTCGGGCGGAACGATTCACCGCCGCTGGCCTGCGCCAGCTCTTTGAGAAGAGTGGGATTCGCGTCGCGAACGCCTGGGATGACCAGCGCAATCGTGTAGATGACCGCGTTGGACGACAGCGCCTTGCGCACGGAGGCTTCCTCCGTCGCCTGGCTCGCGTTATCCCCTCCATCGCTCAGCACGACGAGCACCTTCCGCTCGCGCGTACCCCGTAAGAGGTAGTTGATTCCGGTCGAGATCGCATCGTAGAGCGCCGTGCGCCCGCGAGCGGTGACGTGGCGCTCGAGTGCTGCGCGCAGCACAGAACTGTCGTTGGTGAACGGCGCAGTCGGCGGGAGTACCGGGTAGACGTCCTCGTTGAAGGCGAGCGCAAAGATTTCGTCCCGAGGGCTGCTGGCCTCCGCGAACGAGGCGGCGCCAGCAATGACCACACGCCGGTTCGGATGCATGCTCGCGCTGCTGTCGACGAGCAGGCCGACGGTCACGGGTGTGTCGGTATCGGTGAAGAAGCGGACTGTCTGAGCGAGGCCATCCTCGATGACGCTGAATGCCTCCTGCGGGAGGCCTGAAACGTACGCACCTCTGCGGTCCTTGACCGTCACGTGCAGAACCACGAGCTCCGAGTCTGCGGAAAAGACCGGCGGCTCCTGACCCTGAACGTTGACGCCAGTGGGCAGTGACAGTATCGCCGCCGTGACGACCGGGACGTGGTGCCAGCGCATAAATCGAATGAGGTGTGTGAGGAATGCGGAATGGCACCGCACTCCTCAGCAAGTATCCGTCAGTCGCGTGCTACTACGCGGGAGCGCTGCCGGAGCGAAAGGGCGAGACCCGCCAGCATCGCCAACGCGCCAAACAGCGCTACGGTCGGCAACGAGCTTGCCGTCTGCGGCAGCGCGGTCCGCGCCGTGGTCCGCGCGCGCTCATCGGCGCGCGGGTCTTGCGCCGCAGTCACGCTCCCCCCGCCGGTGACCACCTCACCCTGCTGCACTCTGCCGGTGGCAACGACCGGGGCAGGGTTTTCGTCGACGACGACCGGAGCGGGAACCCCTGAGCCGGAGATGCGAGACAGGTCCGCCGTCTCGAAGTCTCTCGTGTCCGCGACGGTCGTCAACACTGGCTCTGACGTTACCTTCGCCAGCTGGAGCGCCTGCTGGCGGGGATAGATGAACTCATACCCGATCGACTTGCCCGGGTACCACCAGGTCTTGATGGCCGGCGGAACGTTGGCCGGGGTCTCCATGAATCGGATTTCGGCGTCCCGTGGCGCCTGCGGCAACTGGTTGGGGATGGTGTGAAGCATTGCCAGTGGCGTCTTGCCATCCGCGCTCAGCACGCTAATGACCTTTCGGCTCCCGTCGGGATCGGCCAGCCGGAACAGGTACCTGCCGGCCGGAAGGGTGACACCGGGCAATGTCACCGGTGCACTAAACGTGAAGTACGTTCGATAGTCAGCCGGTTGCGCTCGTGCGATGCCGCTGATACCCAAGGTGAGTGCCGCAAGTGTCGACAAGGCGATGATTCTGCTCAACATGTGTCGATCCTTCCAAGTGTCGCATCCACGCCCGCCGGGCACGTGCGCGCCAGCCCTGGCCGGAACCCGGGCGCCAACTTGCGCAGCATCTCGGTGTTGCGTGGTGGCGGTCGCAGAAGGTCAGGTTGTCCGCGACAAGACTCGGCGGGGTTGGGATGGCCGGGATGTCCGTTGTGGAATCCCGCATCACAGGGCACACCGTGTACCCAGGGACATGCTTCACAGTAGCGGTCGACGGTGAGGTTGTCTGTGCAATACGGGACGTCTAAGGTACATCCTCAAATAGTCCATCACGTACCGTCGGGCGGACGTGGGGGTGCCACGTTCGGAACAGCCCGATTCAACCGATGCGCGTCGCGTACTGAGAGAGCCGGGACGTGCGCGCGGATCGTGATCTTTGTGCTGGTTGTCCCTCTCGTCCAGTTCAAAACCAACTATGGCCGATGCAAATCATGGCACAGGGTCACGACTGGCCGGCAGAGGCGGCGCCAATCGCTCTTGGGGCGCGCGACGGAAGAGGGGGTACCTTAGTGAACAGCCAGACTCGCCGCGGCTTGATACCCTGCTGCTCGTCGAACCCGCACGATAGGCATCCGCGACGGGACGCATCACAGAAAGTACAACGGATGACATGCGCGACGTGAACGGCGCTGGCGTCACGGCCACAGAAGTCCTGAAGGACCACACGATCACGGCGCCGGTCGGGGTGCGAGCGTTGCCAATCGCACTGGGACGCGATTCGGTGTGGCAATGCCACGGAGTAACCTGGTCAGGAATGATGACCTAGGTCGTCGTCGAATCCTGCCGGGGCTCCACGCGACCCGGCACGGTCGTGATGCCGCGCCGGTAGACCCATCGAGAATCGGCGCGTCGTTCTCCCGCAACGACGATTTCATCAAGGAGAAGCGATGACCACCATTCTGTTCGTCGTGCTCGTGTTGTTGCTACTGGGCGCGATGCCGACGTGGCGACACAGTCGGAGCTGGGGTTACTACCCCAGCGGAGGCGTTGGCCTGGTGCTGCTGGTCCTCGTCGTCCTGATGCTGTCAGGTCGGCTCTAACGCTCGTGGCCCGCCGTGATGATGCGCGTGAAGAACGTCGCCCTCCTCTGTGGGGGCATCGTCGCGGCGGCATCTGTCTGCGCGATCCTGCTGTCGGCCGCCGAGGTCCATTACGTGTACTCCGCCCGCCACAACCTGCCCGACCTCGGACCCTTCACGCGCTTCGACTTCCCGACCGTGGGCCACATCTACGATGCCGGCGGCCGGCCGCTCATCGAGCTGGCCCGGGAGCGGCGCGAGATTTCGCGCTACGAGGACATTCCATCGATTGTCCGTGACGCGATCCTGGCCGCCGAGGACAAGCGCTTCTACTCCCACAATGGAATCGACTATCTGAGTCTGCCGCGCGTGCTCGGCAAAGTCCGACTGGGCATGCTTGCCGGGCGACTCGCACGGGGCGCCCGTCACGACGAATTCCGCGGCTCCGCGCTCTTCCCGCAAGGCGGGTCCACGATCACGCAGCAACTTGTGCGTGGCAGTTTCCTCCGCGGCGTCACGGCGCGGGAGAACAGCTACGAACTTCGGCCGGCCGGGCTCGGCGCACGCGCGCTGTCCTCGGCCATAGGAGCCCGCGGCGTCAACATGCTCGCCCGGAAGCGCGAGGAAATGCGGCTCTCGTTGTGGCTCGAGCGGGAGATGCGGAACCACTTCGGATCGAAGCAACGTGCCAAGGAAGAGATTCTGGCCCGGTATGCCACCTTTGTGTACATGGGCCACGGGCAGTACGGCTTTGCGAGGGCGGCGGAATATTACTTCGGACGGCGACTCGCGACCTTCACCATCGACGACGCCGACAAGGCTGCCGTGCTCGCGGGCATTGCCAAGTCGCCTCGCGAGTACGCACCGAGCGCCAAGGACGGGACTCGCGTCCTGCATCGCCGAAACCAGACGTTGATCCTGATGCGGGCGAATGGGTTCCTGACACCTGAGGCGACGGCGCGGGCCGTCGCGCGAGCCCTCGACGTCGCGCGCCGCGACATGC
>Ga0073934_10004308_pt1 | contig 24009 bp, 15 predicted proteins | sample LarsenN4metaG_FD_76834 | JGI IMG/M metagenome (GOLD analysis project Ga0073934, IMG submission 76834) | Hot spring sediment bacterial and archeal communities from British Columbia, Canada, to study Microbial Dark Matter (Phase II) - Larsen... ... | reverse complement strand
GCCCAACGCGCGGGGAGGCAGCAAGTGGAGGCCCAGGTACGGAACATGGCCAACATCCTGGGGGAAGCGCAGTTCCCACTGACTCCCGCCGTGCTGGACCAGCTCCAGGGACTTTCGGGCGCGGAGTTCGTGCTGCTGGAACTGAGCGGCCGCCGGCTGGCGACGGGCAATATTCAGCCGGGAGATTTGCCGCACGGCATTCCCATTGCCGAATCCGCTGCCGATCTTCGCCTCGGCGAGGCAGTCGAGATCCGCGGCCAATCGTACCTCTGCGGCGGCGTGCTCCTCCACGGCCGGGGCGGGGAAGGCAGCGGGGCGCTCTTCATCCTTTACCCGCAGTCCCAATGGCAGCATGCGCTTTCAAACGCCGTGTGGCCAGTGCTTTGGGTCGGCCTGAGCGGAGGCATCCTGTCCGTGTTGCTCGCCTCGGTCATTGCTCTGCGTCTCAGCCGCCGCATCCGCGACTTGCAGCGGCGCACGCGTCTGATTGCCGCGGGCGACTTCAGCCCGATGTCTCTGGAAGGCTGGAACGATGAGCTCCGCGATCTGGGCCAGGCAGTCAACGAAATGGCCGCCAAGCTAGCCAAGCTGGAGGACACCGTGCAGAAGAGCGAGCGCCTGCGGCTCCTGGGCCAGGTGGGAGGCGGCCTGGCCCATCAGCTTCGTAATGGCGTGACCGGGGCGAAGTTGGCTGTCCAGGTCTATCTCCGCGAGCACGCCCAGGAGACGCCGCCCGAGGCCCTCGACGTGGCGCTGCGTCAGTTAGCGCTGCTGGAAGCCAAGCTCAGACGTTTCCTGGAACTCGGCCAGAACGAGCCTCAGCCACGCCGCACTTTTCTGCTTGAGGAACTGATCGCAGACACTCTCGCCCTGCTCACGCCGCAGTGCCGCCACAGCCACGTCACGCTCGACTGGCAGCCGGGGCAAGTATCAGCACCGGTGAGCGCCAATCCTGGCCAGATCGGCCAGATGCTCCTCAACGTGCTGACCAACGCGATTGAAGCGGCAGGGCCAGGCGGGCGCGTGGGCGTTTGTCTTGAATCTACCGGCGAGTGGTGTTGCGTGGAAGTCACTGATTCAGGAACCGGTCCTCCGCCGGAAGTGGCCGACCGGTTGTTCGAGCCATTCGTCACCGCAAAGCCGGAGGGCACTGGGCTGGGCCTGGCGGTTGCCAGGCAGATCGCCGAAGCGCATGGCGGCAGCATCGACTGGTCTCGCTCCGCCGAAGGAACTTGCTTCCGCATCAGGCTGCCTCGGCAGCGTGAGGAATCGTAGCCCCCTAGACGCCGTAAAGCGAGGAACACTTCGCCCGAAGATGCCGCAGCAAGGGTTGATGGCTTAGCGGCTTGCCGGTTACCCTGAGGCAAAGCTCGGCCGCACTGTAGCGCTTCCCATGCCTGTGGAGCTTCTCGTTGAGCCAGCGCTTCAGGCAGAGAAAGTCGCCCCGGCGGAAGGCGTCGTCGAGGTTGCCAAGGTCGGCTCTAGCCTGTTCCATGAATTGAGCCGCGTACAGATTGCCCAGCGTGTATGTCGGGAAGTAGCCGAAGAGCCCCGCGCTCCAGTGGATATCTTGCAAGCAGCCCTGAGCATCGTCCTTCGGTTTCAAGCCAAGGAACTTGCGAACGAGTTGATTCCAGGCGTCGGGGAGATCCGCGGGTTTGAGTTCATCTCCCACCAGTGCTTTCTCCAGTTCGAACCTGAGGATGATGTGCAGATTGTAAGTCGCCTCGTCGGCCTCGATGCGGATCAGCGAGGGTTGTATCTCGTTGATCGCGAGAATCCAATCCTCCAGGGCTACGTCGCGCAGGGCCTCGATAAAGACCTGGCGAGCTCGTGGAAACCAGTGCTCCCAGAACGCACTGCTGCGTCCGACGGCGTTCTCCCAGGTTCGCGATTGCGACTCGTGGATGCCGAGGGAGCAGGCCTCGCCGAGGGGCGTGCCGAAATGTTCTGCCGGCAATCCCTGCTCGTAGATGCCGTGGCCGGCCTCGTGCAGCGTGCCGAAGAATGCCTCGTTGAAATGGTGTGGATTGTAGCGCGTGGTGAGCCGCACATCGCCCGGGCCTAGCCCGCTGCAGAAGGGATGGGCGGTGACGTCCAGCCGGCCTGAGTCGAAATCGAAGCCGATGGCCGCGGCGGCTGCTTGAGCGAAGATGCGCTGCCTCTCTATCGGGAATTCGCGAGTCAGGATGTCGGCTGGCGCTCGGCGTCGCGAGGCGACCACGCCTTCGATTAATGGCGTTAGCTCCGAACGCAGCGCCGCGAAGGTCTTCGATATCGAAGCCGCTGTCTCGTCGGGCTCGTAGTCGTCCAGCAGGGCGTCGTAGGCGGATTCCTTGAACCCGACAGCCTGGGCTTCCTCCCGCTTGAGGTCGACGAGCCGCTGCAAATGCGGCTGAAATGCGGCGAAGTCGGACCTGGCTCGGGCTTCCTGCCACGCTTGCTGGCCGAGCGTCGCGGCCCGTGCGAGTTCCTCGACGAGGGGCTTCGGAAGTCTGACCGCTCGGTTGTACTTCCGGCGAATCTCCCGAACGTTGGCCGCGACGTCGCTGTCGCGATCTCTCACCAGGTGAGAGGACTCCACCTCGTCGAGAAGCATGCCCATCGGCGGCGAGGTCAGCATTTCGTGAGAGAGCCTGGCCAGTAGGGCCAGTTGGTCGGCGCGGAGGCCGGCTCCTCCGCGGGGCATGTAAGTGCGCTCGTCCCAGCCTAGCAAGCTCTCGCACGAACCCAGCAGCGCCCGCTCCTTCATGCGTCGGATCAGTTCGGCGTAGGCTTGCTCTGGCGTGCGCGGCATGAGAACCATCCTCGCAAGGATCCGTGAAGCGGCTAGCCGGCCTGCGTTGGCCTGGCTATGTAGTTCCACAGCCTACGGCAGCAGAGTCCGAGGCACAAGCACCCAGCGAATGAAGTTCCATGCGCGTGTTCATTTACGAGTATGCTTCCGCCCAGCCGGACGCGCAGGCGTTGCCGATATCGGTGCGCCGCGAAGGCCGAGCCATGCTCGAAGCGATTACCGCCGACTTCAAGGAGATTCCTGGTCTCGACGTAGTGCTCCTCCCCTCGACTCGCAGCCAGTGTGAGGAGGTGGCTTTTCGACAGGTTGCGGACTCTTGTGACTGGGCCCTTGTAATCGCCCCAGAGTTCGATGCCCTGCTGGAAACGCGCTGCCGATGGGTTGAAACCTCAAACGCCCGATTGCTCGGTCCCTCGGCGGAGTTTGTGCGGGAGTTCGCGGACAAGTGGAATCTGTATCGCCTCTGTTCCGACTGGGGCCTGCCGGTCCCGCGGACCTGGCTGGGAGGTGCGCAGCCGTCGCTCGAACACTGCGTATTGAAGCCGCGCTGGGGCGCTGGCTCGCTGGGCGTTCGCAGGATCAGGGCCGGAACGCTAGCGTCATTAAGCGACAGTTGGATTGGCCAGGAGTACTGTCCAGGCATGCCGGCAAGCATCTCCCTGATTGCCGGGACCTCCGCAGCCCAGCCAGCTTCGATTTCCACGCCGTGCCTGCCAGTGTTGGCCAACTTGCAACGGCGAACCCGACAGGTTGCCCTCCTTCCACCCGCCAGGCAGCTTCTCGGCGGCGGGTCCTCGTTCGAGTACCAGGGCGGGCAGCTTCCGCTACCCGCACACCTGTTCCGCCGGACCCGAAAGCTTGTGGAGCCGCTGGTCGAGAAACTGGTCGAACATCCTGGTTTGCGAGGCTACTGCGGAATTGACGTGGTGCTGGGCGAGCCTGCGGACGGCAGAGCGGATCGGATCATCGAGTTGAATTGCCGGCTAACGACTTCGTACCTGGGACTGAGGGCATTATCGTCTGGGAATCTGGCGACGCTGTTGCTGGCGGCGGCAGAGGGGAAGCCCTTAAGCCTTCCCGCCTGGCGAAACGGCGTGGCCAACTTCGATGCCGCTGGTCAGACGACCTTCGTCCCAGCTCAATCGCCCGATTGCCGGATTACCGATCACGACATCGTTCAGGACTTGCCGTTGGAAGCGTGAGAGTCCGCGCCGAGCACGGCGTCGGCGGCCTGGGTGGTTTCCTCGTCGTCGTTGTCCCACAGGGCGGCGAGAGTCTGCCGCATCCGCCGATTGGCCGACCTGAGGTAGTACCGCCCAATGGCGAGTTCGCGCTCGGCGGCGCTGCCTGGAGGTTTCGAGAGCAGACTGTCGAGTCGGCTGATGACGCAGGCGGACATGTACAGTTCCGTGGCGACGTCCGCAAGCCGTTCCTGGACGTACTGCTTTTCGACGATGTCTTCCTTGTAAGTTCGCAAGGCGCTCTCGACCGCGTTGCCGAAATCGCGCACCCGTCGACCCAGGTCGTAGGCCTCGTTCCGAAGTTCTGGGCGGCGGACGGGAACTTCCGGCGTCCACATGTGGCTCAGGCGATTCTGGCCGAAGCGGAGCAACGTGCCGAACTGGCTCCAGGGGCGATACAGAGCGTCTAGCACGCCCTTGAGATCGAGCCCCGGTCCGCGGATGCCGGCCACGGCGATGAACGCCCGCAGGACGTCGTTGGCCCCCTCGCCGATCTGATTGATGCGGGCGTCGCGCATCATCCGCTCGTAGGGCTGATCGCTGAAGTAGGCCTTGCCGCCCATGAGTTGGATCGTGTCGTTCACGGTCTGCCACAGGGCGTCGGTAGAGAAGACCTTCAACATGGCCGTCTCGAGCATGAAGTCCTCGGCATCGCGGTCGATGAGCGAAGCACAGTGATACGTGGCGGACTCCATGGCGTAGGTGGTGGCGGCCATCTGGGCGATTTTCTTCTTCACCATCTCGAACTCGGCCAACGTTTGTCCGAACTGGCGGCGGGTGCGCACGTGTTCGGCAGCAGCCCGCACGAGGACCTTGCTCACACCGGTGCAACTGGCTCCGAAGGTCGTGCGGCCGAAGTCGAGCACTGTCAAAGCCAGCTTGAGGCCCTTGCCGAGCTTGCCAAGGATGTTCTCGCGCGGCACCCGCATGTTGTTGAAGGCCATCCGCCCAGTGGCGGTGCCGCGGATGCCGCACTTGGGCATGCGGGCTTCAAGCACCTCGAAGCCTGGCATGTCAGGAGTGACGAGGAAGGCAGTGACCTGCGTGCCTTCTTTGCCAGGCACTGGCGTGCGAGCCATGACCGTGAGCAGGCCCGCGATGCCGCCATTGGTGATGTAGCGCTTCTGCCCATTGAGGATGTACGCCGAGCCGTCCGGCGTCGGGGATGCGAAGGTCTGCACATTGCCAGCGTCGGAACCGGCTTCCGGCTCTGTGAGCGCGAAGGCGGCCAGCTTCTCGCCGGTTACGAGCGTCGGCAACCAGGTTCGCTTTTGCTCCTCGGTGCCCGCGAGCACCAGGGCGCGCAGGCCGATGCTGTGGTGCGCGTTGATGAAAACGCCCACGCCAGCATCATGGCCGCCGATGACCTCCATGATCTTGCAATAGCCGTACTGCGAGCCGGATTGCCCGCCGTACTCCCGCGGCACAGCCCAGCCGAGCACGCCAAGATCGCCGAGACCGCGGACGACGTCGTCCGGGATCATGGCCTCGCGGTCGATCCGGGCAGCGTCGATGCGTTCCTCGCAGAAACGTCGCACGGCGGACACCTTGGCATCGATCTCAGCCTGGTCGGCCGGAGCGAGTTCGGGGTAGGGGAAGACGGCCTCGGCGTTGAAATGACCGAAGTAGAGCCCCTTCGCGAAGCCCAGCGTCTGCGGACCGGAGAAGAGCAGCTCTTCGGCCTGCTTCATCTGCTCCTTGCGCTGTTCGAGAGTCAACGGCATGACATGGGCCTCCTCGTTCCGGGATACCGCTAACGGGCACAGTGGACGGGCGACTTGCAGCCAGCACAGACAGGCTAATCGGCTTCAACGACGCGTGCTTCCTTAATAGTATACAGGAAGTTTTCCGGATCCGAGGCGTTCAGCGACAGCTTCCCTGTTACTTTGACGAGACTGCGGGTAAACGGAACGGTTTTGCCGTCGGGAAGCTCCACCAGGACGATGCCGCTCACCTCCGGCATTTCGCAATACCAGCAACCAGTCGGATACTCGATCAGCATCAAGGCCCCGAGATCCAGATCCTCCGTAATGGGCTGCATGAACCCACTCAGCGATACTTCCAGGCCATCCAGCTCCTTCAGGTAACGCGGAAAAGTTGGTCGGTAGTTCCGATCAACCTGCGTTTCAAGCAGCAAAGCCCAGGGAATCTGATTCGTTCCAACCCTATTGATAGGTGGCAAATGCGCCAGGTCCAGCGGTTTGACGAGCAGCGGCCGGCGTGAGCGCGGGTTGAATCTGCCGACGTGCCCAGCGTGCTCCGTCTTCGCCGCTTCCTGGCCGATGCGCTCGTTCCTGGCCGAGTCCGCGGCGGCGGCGCGGGCCAGCAATCGCCGCTCGCGAAGGCCGGCGTCGTTCAGCCCGAACTGGGCGACGCAGCTTTCAAAAATCTCGCTGGCGATGCGCACATCGCCATGGGCATTGGCAAGTTCGCCCAGCTGCCAGAGCAGCCGTGCATCGGCGGGAAGCACCAGAAGCAAGCGCTGGACCTGCGAGACGGCGTCGGGCGGCAGCTTGCCGGCCTCCTCGGCGGCGAGCGTACCAGGCTCGAACTGCCCTTTCGGGCCGACGTAACGCACGCCGAACAAATCATCGAGCTTTTGGTTGTCTTTCCCCTGCCGGCGGCGCAACTGAACGAGCTGGAGCTGCAGCTCCTCAGTTCGCCTGAACTTCTCCGGCGCAATGGCGATGGCGTCCCGAAGCGCTTCGGCAGCCTGGTCGAGGTCGCCATAGAGTTGCCAGGCCGTGCCGAGATTGCTGGCAATGGCGTAGTGCTTCGGATGGCTGCGCTGCGCGGCACGCAGGACCTCCAAGGCGGCATCGATTTCGCCCAGGCGAATCAGCAGCGCGCCCAGATCGGCCAGCTCATCGGCGGTCAGAGCTCGCATCGCCGCGAGATTGCGCAGACGCTTGGCTTCGGCCTCGTACGGCTCTCGCAACGGACTGAGCGGCGTTCCTCCCGTAGGTCTGGCGGCCACGTTCCGTAGCGTGCGCAAGTCGTTCAGAAAGCCGCGCCACTGGCACGGAAACTCGGCGAGGCGTTCGCCGCTGTAGTGCAGCCCAGCGTGCAGCGACTGCGACGCCAGACACAGCCAGATGAAGAGCAACAGCAAGAACCGCCTCATGTTCAGAATCCATGGCCTAAAGCCTTGCCGGATGCCTCTACCCAGAGTGTAATGCACTCCGCTGACCTTGAACAGAAGAGGGCCTCACCATGAACCTTCAGCGCGCGCTTTTTCTCGGCCTGCTCGCTAGCGGCGTTCTGACGCCAGCGGTCGAAGCGGGCCAACTTGCCATGCCGATGAAAGCCGTCGGCGGTGTTCGGCCTGGCGGCTATGGCTATGGCTATCATCCGCATGCCATGTGCTATGGCTACTGTCCGTATCGCCCCAACTACGCCATGTGCTTCGGCTACTGCCCCAGGCCGGGCCCCTACTACACGTGTTACGGCTACTGTCCCTATCCGTTGCCATACTACGCATGCTATGGCTACGGATACTGCCCGCTCTGGTACTACGCCACTTGCTATGGTTACGGCGTTTGTCCGTACGTCGGCATGCGGCAAATCCCCATGCCGATACTGGCAGAAGCCAGCTCGCCAAACGCTGGCTTGCTCGCCCAGGTGGGTTTCGTGGCCGCAGTGGCGGACGAGGAGAAGGGCAAGACCGTGCAGGGCAAGACCGCCGCGGAGTGGGTGAAGCAACTCGGCTCACCCGACCCGCATGCCAGGGGCCATGCCGCAGCCGCCCTCGGACACCTGGGGCCGAACGCCAAGGAGGCCATCGATCCGCTGATCACGCTGCTCACCGACCCCGATCCCCTGGTGCGCACCGAGGCCGCCGCCGCCCTGGCCAGCATCGGCGCCGAAGCGATTCCCGCCCTCAAGAAGGGGCTAACCGCCGCCGACCGGAACACTCGCGCCGGCTCGGCGCTGGCCCTGGGTCACATGGGGACGAGTGCGAGGGACGCCATACCCGCGCTGTCCGCCGCACTGAAAGACTCGGACGCCCGCGTTCGTTGCCATGCCGCACAGGCACTGTGGCGCATCGACCACCGCACCAAGGAGGTCGTCCCCGTCCTGGCTGAAGCGTTGCAGGCCAAGGATCGGCACGTCCGCCAGGGCGCCGCGGTGACGCTAGGTCAGCTCGGCCCCGACGCCAGGTCGGCCCGGAACGCTCTCAAGGAAGCGCTCAAGGATAAGGACCAGCACGTACGCATTCAGGCTGCGCTAGCCCTCTTCCGCCTGGCGGAGGATCAGGCAGAGGCGATCAACGCGCTCTCCGCCGCGGCCAGGAGCGACGACGCAGCCGTTCGCGCCGAGGCGGTCGCGGCGTTGGGCGAAGCGGTGGGTTCGCAGCAGTCGGCGTTGAAGGATCTCGTCGCCCGTCTCGACGACCAGGATCCAGCGGTTGCCCGCCTTGCTGCGGCCGGCCTGGCGCGAGCTGGCAAGCCCGCCGTGCCCAGCCTTCTCCAGGGCCTGGAGAACCAGAAGCTGGACACGCAGGTTCACGCCGTGATTGCCCTGGGGATCATCGGCGCGGATGCCAGGGAGGCCGTCGGTCCGTTGAGCAAATTGGCCAGCAAGGCAGGCAGCAAGGCCCGTATCCCAGCGATTGTCGCCCTGGGTCGAATCGGCGATCCTGCCGCTTTGCCCGTGTTGCGCGAGGCCCAGAAGGATTCGGACGAAGATGTGAGTGAAGCTGCAGCCGCGGCGATCCAGCAGATCGAGTCCCGCGGCGCCAAGAAGGAGTAATCAGTGCCCTGGAAGAGAATGTCGGTATGCGTCGCGGCCGTGGCCCTCGGTTTCCTGGCCGCGACGTCGTTTTGCACCAGTCAGACGGCTGCACAGCCACAACCCCCCGCCAAGCCCCGCAAGCAAACCGTGATCGGCTCCTACTACGCCGTCGATCCGCGCTTCGAACATGCGATGCAGGAGCGGATCGACCAGGCGCGCCGCGACCTGCGGGCCCAGCGCAAGGCGGGCAGGGCCACTGCCTATCTCAGCGTGCCGATCAGTTCGCGAGGCGGCGGCTGGGAAAGGACGAATCTCGAGATCAGCGCCTTTACCAAGCAGCGGCTTGAAGCCAGAAGCGGCGGCACAATCTGGTATTTGAACCCCGGTGAATACCAGATCGTGCAGGTCGATGGCAAGGAACCGGACGGCGGCGAGTTCCTCTGGATGTGGACAGAGATCCTGGCCGGCGAGGATGGGCTCGGCAAAGACTTCGACATGGTCTACTTCCTGGGACCGACGGACGTCGCCGCCTTCTTCGCCAACTACCAGCGGCCCGGCGAACGCCTAACGGACGGCATCCAGCACTACGTCGAACGACAGACCAGCGAGGAGTTCAAGCGGGCCATTCTGAACGATCCTGAGCGGCTGCTGGCCTTTCGCCGCTTCTATCATCTGCGGGCCAGCGTGGCCTGGAGCAAGGGCGCTCACGATGAGTGGAACATCTTCGTCCGCATCAACAAGAAACGCGGCGTTGGCGAGCAAATTCCCATGCTCTTCGACGGCCGAGCGCTGTCCCCTGCCGAGATGGAGACCGAGATAGAGCGCGGCTACGAATTGAAGCCCTGACCGAGTAGAGCAAGGTCTGCCCCTCTTCTGCATTGTCGGCCGGTGACGGCAGGACGGATATCCCCGGCCTCCGTGCGCTTCCTCATCAAATTTTCATCCAACCGACCTTCCAGAAAGTAGTGTACGCATGTTACCATGCAAGCTGGCATGCTGTGCAGCAGGCTCGTCGAGGCGACCGCTAAGGAGGGACGAGCGAAGGCCGTGGCGAGCCCAGTTCCCTGTCGAACGCTGTCAGCGGAAGAGGAAGAGAGGGTCCCTAAAATGTTGCGCGATCCTGCCCCCTGGAACCACCAGCGGCCCTGGAAGCCCCTACGCAAGGGGGACCAAGGGGCCTTTGAGATGTTGCGCGATCCTGGCTCCTGGAACCACCAGCGGGCCCGGAAGCCCTTGCACAAGGGGGAGCAAGGGGCCTTTGAGATGTTGCGCGATCCTGCCCCCTGGAGCCACCAGCGGCCTTGGAAGCCCCTACGCAAGGGGGAGCAAGGGGCCTTTGAGATGTTGCGCGATCCTGGCTCCTGGAACCACCAGCGGCCCTGGAAGCCCTTGCACAAGGCGGAGCAAGGGGCCTTTGAGATGTTGCGCGATCCTGCCCCCTGGAGCCACCAGCGGCCTTGGAAGCCCCTACGCAAGGGGGAGCAAGGGGCCTTTGAGATGTTGCGCGACACGTCAGCAAGGAGCAGTGGCGCGGGCAACCTCCTGGGCGAAACTCTTGTTGTAGCTAAGTGTTACGTCTGCCGAGGAACGCTCGAGAGCGTTTTTCAGTTCTTGCGCAGTCAGCCTCCTATCGCCAGGCCTGCTGCAGGTTGGCGAGTTCTGCGTTTATTGCGCTGCGGCTCGGCCAGGGAAGGGCACTCCCCATCCCGCCTTTCGACGGGATGGGAAGCGGCTGAACCGCAGCTGAGGAGGGTGCCCTGCAAGGTGACGTCGATCGGTTTCGAAGATCAGGTGCTCCGATTCCGTATCGTGCCCACGGCAGCGCCGTCGCCGAGGCTGGCGCCGACGGGGTTGCTGAGGTTCAGGAAGAAGGTTTCGTCGAGTTCGTCGAGCTGGTCGGCCAGGATCGTTACCTGGATGGTCTTCGTGGTCTCGCCGGGGTTGAAGGTGAGCTGGCCGCTGGTGGCAACGAAGTCCTCGCCGGCGATGGCCGTGCCATTCGCCGTGGCAAAGTTGACCGTGACCGGCGTCGAGCTTGCACTGGAGAGTTTGACGGTGAACAAAGCGACTACCGTTCCTGGTCCGCCGCTGGGAAAGGTGAACTGGATGGGAATGAGCCGGCCGTGCTTGTTCTGGTCCACCGAGGTCCAGTCGTCCTTGAGGATGCCGCCGGTGTCGCCGCTGTTGGGGTTCCACGACCACCAGGTCCAGCTCATGCCGAGCTGGCCTGGCGCGAGGTCGTTGGTTCCGTTGCCGTCGAGGTCGCCGGCGAGGTAGCTGACCATCTTGTCCGCCCAGAGCCGGTCGGAAGTGGTCTCCAGCTTGCTGCCGAACTCGCCCAGCCAGACAGGGGCGATGTTCTCACGGAAGAGGTAGCCCCAGGTGCGGTCCCACAAGGCGGGCAGGTTGTTGGGATAGTTCGGGTCGTTGAACCAGGGTTGGGGATAGACCGAGGCAGGGTAGTCATGCGGCGAATAGACCAGACGATTGGGCACGTTCAATCGAACTGGGTGCTCGCGCGCGCCCATGAGGTTGCCGCCCCACCAGTACCAGTTCCCCTGGTAGACTTCGATGCCTTCGACGAAGATCAGCCAGTTTGGGTTGGCGGCGAGGATGGCGTTGCCCGCCCTCTCGGCGGCCAGCCTCCAGTCGGTGGCGCTGCCGTCGCCCCAGGTGGCCGGCCCGTGCGGCTCGTTGTGCAGGTCAGCGCCGATGACCGTCGGGTTGCCGGCGTAGCGCGTCGCCAGCATGACCCAGTCGCTGATCCAGCGGCTCTCTGGGTAGGCGGAGGTGTACCACAGGCCCGACCCCTCGGCCCCCGCGCCCGCAGCCGAGCGATGGTGATCCAGGATGATGCGCAGACCCAGCTGACCTGCGTAGTCCACGATCTTGTCCAGGATTTGCAGGCCATTCAGCCCCTGCAAGTCCGGATTCAACGCGTAGTTGATGCTGCTGGGCACGCTGCCGGCGTCGAAGAGCTGGTTGGAATACGGCAGCCGGATGGTGTTGTAGCCGAGATCGCGCATCTGCTGCATCATGCTCTGCCAGTTGCGCGTCCACAGCCCGTGCGGCGTGTAGTTGGGCGACTCCAGTCCAAACCAGTTCACGCCGGCGATTTTCACGTTGCGCCCCTGGGCATCGACGATCTGATTTCCCGAAGTGCTCAGGAAGCTTGCGGCGGAGGACTCGCCTGGTTCCGAGATCGTGACATCGTTGACCGTCAGCGAGGGCGGAGCTGGGGCCGGTCCGTCGTCGTTGAGGATCGTTCCCACGGCCTCGGCCTGAGCCAGCGTGGCTCCATTGGTCGGATTGCTCAGGCTGACCTGGAAGGTCTCATCAGGTTCGACGACGCGATCTCCCTTGATCGAGACCCCCACCGTCTTCGTGGTCTGGCCGGCCGAGAACTTGATGGTCCTGGTGAGGGCGCCGTAATCGCTGCCGGCCGTGGCCGTGCCGTTCCGCGTACTGACCGTGACCTGGATTGCCCTTGTCTGCGGTGCGGAGAGAGTGACCGTGAAAGCCAGGCTCTTCGAACCGCTGTTGCCCTCTTTGAGGGAAGCATTGGCGATGCTGAGCGTCGGGCCGGCAGGCGGCGAACCGCCCCCACCGCCTCCGCCGCCCGTGCCTTCGCCGCTGAGCACGAAATTCGTCGGTCCGGAAGTGACGTTGCCCGTTGTACCGAGGAAGCCGAAGTTCAACGAGGCCCCGGGCGCGAGATCGGCGTTCCAGGCGGCATGTCGCACGGTGTAATGATTGCCGACCTGCGAGACAATCTCGGCGTTCCAGATTTGCGTGAGCTGGCGATCGAAGTCGAACTCAAGCTGCCAGTTCTTCAAGGTCGTGGGCTGCTGGTCGTTGATGACGACGATCTCGCCCTGGAACCCAGCGCCCCAGTCGTTGATGAGCTGGAAGCTCGCGCTGAGGACGCAGCGATCTTCGAGCGGCTCGAGAGTGAGTCGTCTACGCGGTCGTTTGGGCAGCGGCTGTGCGGCGAAAAGCTGACGGAGGAAGCGGCGGAATGCGGACATGCACGGACCTCCCGTTCCAATTTGGGCCGCGGTTGCGCACAAGCTGTACGCCCGCGGCCAGGCCACGGTTCAAGGCGCGACGCCGACGGCAACTCTTGCCGCCGACAGCGGGAAACACGGACGGGATTCAACAGCGGCGTGAACCATGGCCTGACGCGAACGGGAAGAGGTGCGGAGTCAGACCGCTGTCAGGTGGAGTGTAGCACACGAATGGGAGCGCTGCGCGACGCGAGACTTGGAAGTGAGCGGTTGCAACAGACGGAGCCCTTGATTCGGCAGAGAGGTCATGACTGATTAGCCTTTGGGCGGTGCTGCAGCTGAAGCTACAATGGGTATGGGCCAGAAGGTCAGCGAACGACAGGACCAGGAGCTAGAAGATCGCGATGACACCGAACCTGCCGGCGCCGCTGGAACTGGACGATCCGCGACTGTACATCAATCGCGAGCTGAGTTGGCTTGAGTTCAACCGGCGCGTGCTTGAGGAGTCGCAAGATCCGACAGTGCCTGCACTGGAACGCTTGAAGTTCACGGCGATCTTCACATCCAACCTGGACGAGTTCTTCATGGTCCGAGTCGGCCATTTGCAACAGAAGGTTCAGGCTGGGATTCTGAGCGGAACAGGTGGGGATCGCATGCCGCCCCGTGAGCAACTGGCCGCGATCCACAAGCTCGTGCAAGAGCTAACTGCCGAGCAGTACCGCGGGTTGAACAAGGACATTCTGCCTGCGTTGGAAGAGGCAGGCATTCGCATCTTGTCGGCCAAGGAATTGCGAGACGCGGATCGGCAGCACCTGAAGGAGGTCTTCCAGCGTCAGGTGTTTCCCGTGCTGACTCCGTTGGCGATCGATCCCGGCCATCCGTTCCCGCATCTGGCCAATCGTTCGCTTAACCTGGCGGTCATGCTGCGCCGGCCCAACCACGAGGAACCGCTTTTTGCAGTCGTACAGGTTCCCGCCGTGCTGCAACGCTTCACCCCGTTGCCCACCCGGCGAGGGCATGTCTTCGTGCCGCTGGAAACGGTGATACGCTTGCATCTTCCAGAACTGTTCCTGGGCATGGAACTGCTGCACGCATCCGCCTTCCAGGTCTTCCGCGATCGGGAGTACGAGATCGACGACTACGAAGTCGAGGACCTGCTGAAGACGATCGAAGAGGAGTTGCGCAAACGCCGCCGCGGCGTGGCCGTGCATCTCAACATCGAAGCGGATGCGCCGCCCGCGCTGACGCGGTTCTTGATTCGCGCCCTCGACCTCGAGCCGCAGGACGTCACGATGATCCCGGGCATGCTCGACCTTACCGGCATGAACCAGATTGTGTCGCTGCCCGGCTACGCGCATCTGCGCGACCCCCAGTTCGTGCCGCAACCGGTGAGCGACTTCACGCAGGCGCCCAATGTCTGGGCGGCGATTCGCGCCAAGGACATCCTCGTCCATCATCCCTACGAATCGTTCCACCACGTGGCGGAGTTCATCGAGACCGCGGCCCACGATCCCCAGGTGCTGGCAATCAAGCAAACGCTCTACCGAACCGGCGCCGATTCGCCGATCGTTCGCTCCTTGCAACAGGCGGCGGACAACGGAAAGCAGGTCACGGTGCTTGTCGAACTCAAGGCCCGCATGGACGAGGAACGGAACATCCTCTGGGCGCGGGAACTGGAAAAGGCCGGCGTCCACGTGGTCTTCGGGTTCGTGAACCTGAAGACGCATTGCAAGGTCGCGCTGGTTGTCCGGAAGGAGGACGATGGCATCCGCCGCTATGTCCATTTGTCTACCGGCAACTACAACCCCCAGACGGCCAGGCTCTACACGGACCTCGGCTTCTTCACCTGCAAGGATGACTTCGGCGAGGACGCTTCAGCCCTGTTCAACTATCTGACGGGCTACAGCGAGGTGCCCCAGTGGCGCAAGCTGGTGGTGGCGCCGACCCGCATGCAGGGATTCATGATCGAACGCATCGAGCAGGAAATCGGACATCAAAAGGCTGGAAGGGGTGGCCGGGTCATTGCCAAGATCAACGGCCTGCTCGACACTGGCATGATCAAGGCGCTGTACCGAGCCAGCCAGGCAGGCGTCAGCATTGACCTTATTTGCAGGGGCATCTGCGCACTCCGTCCTGGAATCCCAGGGGTGAGCGAGAACATCCGCGTCAAGTCGATCGTTGATCGGTTCCTGGAACACAGCCGGGTGTTTTACTTCGGCAATGGCGGCGATCCCCAGGTCTACATCGGCTCTGCCGACTGGATGGACCGGAACCTCAGTCGAAGAGTCGAGGTGGTCTTTCCCGTCGAGCAGGCCGACCTGAAAAAGCGACTGATCGACGAGGTTCTTGCCGTAAGCCTGGCGGATAACGTCAAGGCTCGCCGATTGCGTGCTGACGGCACATGGGAGCGAATCCCCGTTCAGGAAGGGGAGCCGCGAATCCGCAGCCAGGAGCGCTTCCTTGCCCTGGCAATGGAAGCAGCCTCGCGCGTCCAGACCGAGCCTGGCATCCTCGCCCCCGTCCACACGGACATGGTGGCTGACCAGCACAACAACCGGCGGCTGCGCGACAAGGATCGCGCGCGGCGTCGGCCAGCAGAGACCAAGCACCAGGCCGCGGGTTGAGCAGCTTATCTGGCTTCTCCCGCAGTCTGGCCGTGCTCACTCAGGTCGAGGCATATGATCTCACCGCTCCCACGCAGGTACAGCCGCTTGCCAACAAGCGCCGGGTGGGAGTAGACCCCAGTCTCGTCCTCGAGTACACGAACTCGGGCCAGCGGCTGGTACTTCGACGCTCTGGCATCGAGCAGGATCAGCTCCCCGTTCTGCGTGGAGATCAGGACCCGCTCTGGGGAAGCGAGGATGCTGGTGTGATGCTCGAAAGCTTCGTCCTCGTGCGACCAGATCGTTTTCAGCCCGTTGCTCGCGTCAAGGCAGTAGATCTGATGCCATACGCCGAAGAGCTTCCCCTCGCTCAGCACGGGACTGTGGGCGTCCGGAGCGAGGTCGAGGTTCTCCGCGACGGGCTTGGGCACGATCTTGCCTTCCTTATCGAACCTGTACATTCGGGTGCCGTTATTCTCGGTGCTGACGAGCAGAAACTCGCCCGCCTGGATAGGCGTCGGCACGTTGTAATCGTTCTTGCGTGGCGGGACGAGCGTCCAGAGCCGCTCTCCGGTCGCGATGTCCCAGCCGCCCAGCGAGGTCTTGTCATAGCCCACAAGTTGCCTCTTCCCGCCCAGCTCGGCGACGATGAAGGACGCAAACGCCGCGCTCTCGCCGGGCGTCTTCCAGAGGACCTTGCCGGTCAGCGGGTCGAGCGCGACGAGGGACGCCTCGCGCGCTCCTGGGTTCACGATCAGCTTGCCGTCTACAATGAGGGGCGAAGCCGACACGCCCCAGATCAGCTCGTCGTCGGCGTTGAACGCCGTGCGAATGTCGAGCCGCCAAACGACTTTCCCTGTGGCCAGCTCGACGCATTGGAGATGGCCGAAGGCCCCCAGTAGATAAACCTGGTCCCCGTGCAGCAGCGGCGTCGCACGGGGAGAGTTGCCGTAGTCGAGCTTGCCCCTGGCCAGCGTGCGGACGGTCCAGAGCTCCGCTCCAGTATCGGCATCGAGGCAGCGATAAATGTCGAAGCTATCGCCGAGGTCCCGATCCACGACGACGACGTACTTCTCATTCGCCGCCACGCCGCCCAGTCCCTGCGAAGAGAGCTTCTTGCGCCACAGACGCTTCGGCTCCGCGGGCAAACTGGAAGGAAGCCAGGCGACCAGGCCGTCGCGGTTCGGGCCGCGCCAGCCAGGCCAGCCCGGCTCAGCTAGTTTTTTTTTGACGACGTCCCGACCGCCTTGGCCGCCGGAACGAAGCCGTTCTTCGTCTCCAGGACCGTCCTGAGCGTCAGGTCGCTCTTCACTGCCAGCAGGGCGTCCGTGATCGCCTGGGAGTCGGCCTTGCTCAGCCGGCTCGACACGAAGGCGGTGATGAACGGCACAGGCTCCGTTTCACCCACCACACGAAGGTCACCCTTGTTGATCGTCCCGCAGCCTTCGAGCAGGGGTTTCGCATAGCTGGAGATGACCGCCGCTCCCTTGCCCGACCTGGCTTCCAGGATGGCCGTCGCGCCGTCGGCGCAGGAAGCAGAGGTTTCCAGCTTCTCAGGGAGCGTCACGCCCTTTGACTTCAACAGCGTAATCGGGGCGGCATACTTTTCATCGCATTCCGGACTGCCGAAGATGATGCGATAGCCTTTGAGGTCCGCAGCGGTCTTGGCGGGGTCGTCCTTTGGAACGACGATCAGCCCGGTCATGGTGGTCAGGCCGTCCTTGCCCGTCAGGTCTGCCACCGGAACCACATCGAGCTTGCTGTTCCTGGCATCGAACTCCACCACCGATCGCTTGCCGATGATGATGTCGGCCTTGCCTTCGGTCTTCTTCTGCAGGGCCGTGGTGAGCGAATCGGAATAGGCGACCGTCACGGGTCGGCCCAGTTGCTTCTCCAGGTAGGCCGCGAGCTTGTCGTAGTCGCGCTGGGCATAGCCCTTGACGCAGGGGCAGGACAACGGCGACGCCAGGGGATCCATGACCACCAGGGTCAAGCCGGCCGGCGTGCGGTCCTCAGCCTCCAGGGGAGCACATGCGCAAACCGTGAAGAGGACCGCCAGCGTACAAGCCATCGCCAGCCATCCACGAGCAAGGGAACGCATCTTTCAATCTCCTGTTGCTGGTGACCCGCTGGTCCTTACTTGCTGGCCGTCCTGGCTGGCGTGCCTTCTCGCGCCAGCACGATGATCTTCGCCTTCTGGCTGTCGATGTAGTAAATCTTCTCGCCATCGGGAGAGAGTCCGATCGCCGAGTTCTTGCAGCCAGGCTGGACCTTGGCCAGGCCGACGAACTCGATGAACTTGCCATCGGGGCTAAAGCGCTTGACCTGGCCGTCCGACTCCGAGGTAAAGACGTCGCCCTGAGCGTTGAATGCTACGTTCATGGGGTTGCAGCAACTGCCGAACCCGCTCACCGCGTCGGCGCGGGCGTCCTTGCCAAAGTGCGCGATCAGCTTTCCTTCGCGATCGTACTTGGAGACTCGCTTCCGGGAGTTCTCCGCCACGAAGATGCAGCCCTTGCAGCATTCCACGTCCATCTGGCCGCAGCAGCCGCTGAGGTTGCCGACAATCTGCTTGGGCTCGTTAAGGTCGTGCCCCATGCGCCATACGGCGAAGCCGTAACCCTTCACCATGCGGGTCGTGATGAACACGTCCTGGTCCGAGACGGCAATGCAGCGGATGTCGCTGAGTTGCGACTTGATCTCCGCCACCTTTTGATCCACCGTTTTCTTCTCCAGCGTTTTGAGCATCTGCTCGTAGCTCTTCACCATCTGCTCGTACTGCGGCAGCATGGTCCTGGCGTTGACCTCGACGTTCTGCGCGCTTGCCACTACCCGCTTCGCCGGCTTGGTCTTTTCCTCGTCTTGCTTTTCCGTCTTCTCGGTCTTGTTCTGCGCCTTGATCTTCTCCTGCAGTTCCTTCACCATGTCTTGCATCTGCTTGAGGGCTTCCCGGTAGCTCTGCTTCTCCTCTTCGAGGTTTTCCGCGGCCTGCTTGCGAAGCTTGTCCATGTCCTTGACGACCTCGGCCACGTGGGGGGAGTCCTGGCTCAGCGTGGCCTTGCCGGTGCTGTCGATTCGGGCAATTTTCCCCGAGCCGGCGACCCAGATGGAGCCGTCGGGAGCAGTCGTCACCGCTTGTGCGGCGAAAGCCACGGGGATGCTCTTGATCTCCTTGCCCTCGGCGTCGCAAATGCGCAATTCGGTCGTGCCGCCGGCAGCAGGTGCGTTCGCGCCGTAGGTCTGGGCCGGCCCCACCAGGCCGATGATCTTGCCATCCGCGGTTACGCAAAAGTGGCGTAGCGACGAAGCATTCTTGAAGCTGATCTCCGCGACCTGGCGGTGCGTGCCCTTTGCGGGGTCGGGGAATTTCGCCTCCCCAGCTCGAACTTGACCGCAGGCGATCAAGCAGCTGAGGGCAGCGCTCCAAAGGGCCAGGTGGAACCGAAAGCAAGCACGCTGGATCATGGACATCTCCCGAGTAGAGTGCTGGGGTCGAAGGCCGTGGATCCCGCCGTGAGATCGGGCCCAGCACAGGTTTTCATGTTCTATGACGCAAGTTCTTCGGTCAAAGGATTTTCCTGCGGGTATTTACAATTGCTCGACCACTCCTGTTCTAATGAATGGGCGTCTAATGACTGGAAGCATTGGGTTCGCTTCCTCACATTGGCTCCGATAACCGCCGATCATCCCCAACCATAACGACGAGCGAGTCGGGCTGCGCGTGCGCAATAAACACCAAAATGGCAATGACGGCAGTTTGCTCCGTACTCGCTGCGGCGCAACCCTTTGTGATAAGAGCAGTTGTGCAAAAGGAGCAGATTGGCAATGCGCACCTGTGGGCTCTCTAATGCGCAGGAATTGCACTGCCGCGCAACAGCAAGCCTCCCGACTAGGCCGGTTCGTGGCGCAACATCTGCAATTCCGCGCCCCACCGGTATTCGTCGGGCTTCCAGCCTGGATTTTCAGGGGGCTGAAGCTCTGGCATTCCTTTTCCTCTGCACAGCCAGCTTTCCGCGGCGCAACGAAGTGAACCATGGCCTTCGAGCTCCGCCGCGCAACATGACAAAACTCGTCCGACGACTCTCGTGATGCTGCATTCCCCCAAGTTTTCCAGGGTGATCGCGTGCCGAGGTACGCCTGCGCTGCCCTGGTGCGGCAAGGACCGCGCAACATAATTTTCCTGGTGCAGCCTGGCATGGACTCCGCTCCGTGCTCCAGTAACCCTCTGCGCGCACTTCCGACGCGCTCGCCAACTTGTAGTGTACTGTAGTGCATTTAAGTTCGTCAACAAAAATCCGGAAAGTTCTCCAACCCGATAGAGCCAAAGGAGTTCCAACCCAAATCCTCCGGACATGAACTGTCGTACGCCTCGCCTGAGGGTTTCGTAGGGCCAATATCCTTGCGTTGGGTCTTACCTTGGCGTTACGATCCGGCAGGACTCCCATGACCTGGATGGCTTGCCATGCGCTGGCTGCTCGTGCCTGGAATCGTGCTGGTCATCTCCGCGGTAGGAAGCGTGGCCATGGACAACTTGCCTCAACCTCCTCCCGAAGCTGGGGCATATCCCGAGCCTGTGGAGATTCCCCGCTATCTGCCGCGAGCGGTCACAACCCGGAACGGCATGGTCAGTGCCGCGCATCCCGTGGCGGCGCACGTCGGGGCGGACATTCTTCGCAAGGGCGGCAATGCCATCGACGCCATGGTGGCCGTGCAGATGGTCCTTAACGTCGTGGAGCCCCAGTCTTCCGGCATCGGCGGCGGGTGCTTCATTCTCTACCACGACGCCAGCACGGGAAAAACGAGCTGCATCGATGGCCGCGAGGAGACGCCTGCCCGAGTCCGACGGAGCGACTTCCTGGACGACCGCGGCAAGGTGATCGAGGACGACCTGACCGGCGGGCTGCCCGTAGGCGTGCCCGGAACCGTGGCGGCGATGCACCTGGCCCACCAGCGCTGGGGCAAGCTGTCCTGGTCCCGCGTGCTGGAGCCTGCCATTCAACTGGCCGAGGATGGCATCGGCGTTACGCCGCGGCTGCGGATCAGCATCCTCGTGAATCGGGAGCGATTCCTGCGCTTTCCTTCGTCTCGCTCCGTGTTTCTTGACGGAGATGGCCAGGCCCCAGAACTGGGGTCAGTGCTTCGGCAGCGTGATCTCGCTCGCACCTTGACGCTGCTTGCGGAGTCCGGACCAGCAAGCTTCTACAAGGGCGAAATCGCCAGGGACATTGTGCAGACCGTGCAAAACGCGCCGTACCGTCCAGGCCGGCTGACGCTGGAGGACCTGGCCCGCTACCGCCCCGTGGAGCGGGAGCCGGTGCGCTCTCGCTACCGCGGCTGCGAGGTGGTGAGCATGCCGCCGCCTTCCTCGGGAGGGATCACGCTTGGCCTGATGCTCGGCATCCTGGAGCAAAATGGCATCGACAAGACTCGGGCGGGCTCGCTTGAAGAGCTTGAGTTGCTGGCCCGCGCGGGTGCAGCTTCCTTCGCCGACCGCAACGCCTACCTGGGCGATCAGGACTGGAGCCCCCAGGTTCACATGCGGGCTCTGCTGCAACCCGCTTACGTGCAGGCACGCGCCGAAGCGGCTCGGTCCATGCCGGCCGGCTCGCGGTACAAGCCCGGCAAGCTGGCCATTCCTTCGGACGCCTCAGGAAGGAGCGAGGGCCAGCACACGACGCACTTCTCGATTGTCGATCCGCAGCGCAACATCGTTTCCTGCACGACTACCATCGAGCATGGCATGGGCAGCGGCCTCGTTGTCGCGGGGCGGGGCTTCCTGCTGAACAACCAGTTGACCGACTTCGACCTGGACCGAGAGTCCGGCCCTAACGCCCTCGATCCCGCCCCCAGGCCGCGTCGGGATGCTGCCGGCCAGGAGCAGGGGCTCGGCGGGAAGCGGCCGCGGAGCAGCATGACGCCCGTCATTGTTTTCAAGGACGGAGAGCCCTACGTCGTGATGGGCTCGCCAGGCGGATCGCAGATCATTGGCATCGTTGGCCAGGTGCTGGTGAACGTACTCGACCATGGCATGGACATGCAGCAGGCGATCAACGCGCCCCGGCTCAGCAGCCGCAACGGTCCCCTGGCTCTGGAAGCGCTGTATCCTGATCGCGAGGCGCTGGTGCGCGCGCTTTGCGAACGAGGCTGGAAAGTCCAGGATTCGAAGCCGCTTTACGACGTGTGGGGCGGCGCGCACGGCATTCGCATCCACGCAGACAGGACTCTCGAAGGCGGTGCCGACCCCCGCCGCGAAGGCGCGGTCCGCGGCTGGTAGCTTTGCTGCTCCCAGGAGGAACAGGATCAGAAACGAATCTCGCAGCCGATGCCGATGCCGTGCAGCCAGTAGTCCGCTTCGTTGAACAGGAACTCGGGCAGGTTCGGTCCCCGTGAAGGCGCTTGCGACAGCGGGAGCTGCACGGGGTTGATGCGCAGGTCGATCTGGTCACCCGCACGGAGCACGTCCTGCCAGTAGAGCACGGTGTAGCTGGCGAAGACTGTGTAGCGATGCCAGAACGTGTAGCCTAGCTTGAGACTCAGCTCGGGGACTGCGGCGAACTTCCAGCGGTCGCGAATTCCCGTGTTGGAAGGCAGGGCCAGGAACCCGCCGTTATAGACCTCCGGCGCTTGATCCGGCGCATCGATGTAGGTGACGCCGAAGTTGCTGATCTGTTGCTCCATCCCGCCGAATGACACCCGGCCGAGCACGCTGCCGAACCAGCAGCCATGGTGGAACTCGGCTCGCAGGGCAACCTGGGCGCCGATGAGGCGGGTGCGGGTCTCGAATTCGTCCTGGATGTCGAGGCGGGTCGCCCCGTTGAGGGGGGCGTTGCGGTCGATCTTGCTCAGTTCGATGATGCGGATCTCGTCGTCCAGTTCCATGAACCGGAAGCCCACGAGCAGGTCGATGCGGTGGTTGGGGCCGCACGACCGATTGCAGATGACGCTGAAGTCCGCGGCCTGGAAGAAGGTGGAGTAAGCGACGTCCACCAGCCCGGTGCGCAGGTTGGGCTGAACGACGAGCGAACTGCTCTGCTGCTGATCAACGACGTCGTAGAACGGTCGGGCCAGGACGGGCATGAGCGGCCTGACCTGGGCGCCCGCGGGGAGGTGCACGGTCCGTTCCCCCGCGAAGAGATAGCCTCCCTCGATGCCGAACGATTGGTCGTAGTCGAGCCAGAGCCCGCCGTGGAAGCGGCCGCCCGAGCGATTCTGGTGATCGACGTCGATGCCGCCCACGAGAATCACCGTGCCCGGCTGGCCAATCACTCCCTGCGATCCTTGCGGCCCGCCCGTGACAAGTGGCGGCAAGCCTGGCTGCGTGGAATTGAAGAGGAAGTACTCGGCCTCAAGCCAGATGTTCCGCGGCGCATTGCTGAAGGCCTGAAAGGGGTAAATCCAGCCCCACTGCAAATCCACAGGCGCAACTGCTCCTGGCGGGGGAAGGAGAGGAGCGGGTGGCGCCTCCGGCGTCGCGACCGGCTGCGCGACCGGCATGGCAGCGGGCGGTGGCGGAACGGTGTCGCCGGCAAACTCGTCGGCTCGTCCCAGCTCTGCCAGTCCAGCCAGAAGAATCAATCCTGTTGCAGCATGCTTGAACATGCGACCCTCCCCCGCGCGCGACGCGCCCAGGGAAGCTATCGGCATCGCGCAAGATGCTCCTGAAGTACAAGTGGCAACGGGTGTCACGGTTCTATCGTTCGTGTAAAATGGGGCGATCTGGCGAGCGACTCCAGCTTTCGAGAAGCTGCGAGCGCCGCGGGAGACCTGACAATTCAGAGAGAGGCACGCGGCCATGCTAGGCATTTCCCGTCGCTGGCTGATCGGTAGTGCATCGAATTGCGACCTGCGCATCGAGGAGCCTGGCATCGCTCCGCAGCATTGCCTGCTCATCGACACGCCCCGCGGGCTGGTCGTTGAGGATCTGCACAGCCCGCAGGGCACGTTCGTCAATGGCCAGCGGATTCTCGGACGGGTCCGCGTCACTCGCGGAGACAAGGTGAGGCTCGGTGCGAACCTGAGCTTGCCCTGGCCTCCGCCATCCGAGGAACCGAGCAAACGCATCCTGGCGACGCTGACCGCCCGGGCGGTGACCGTCGATGTCCCGAAGCAACGCCTGCTGGAGCAGGTCTCCTTCACAGTGCTGCCCTGCGAACTCGTCGGCATCATGGGCACGAGCGGCGCGGGCAAGACGACGCTTCTCAATGCGCTGAACGGCTACAAGAAGCCGACCGAGGGCGCTGTGCTTCTTAATGGCCGCGACCTCTACGCGGACGGCGGCAAGCTGGCCAGCGCGATCGGCTACGTGCCTCAGGACGACATTATCCATCGTGAACTTACGGTTGGTGAAGCCCTGCTCTATTCCGCTCGCCTGCGCTTGCCGCGCCTTCCGGGCAGCCAGCTACGGCAACGCATTCGCGGCATTCTGAAGCAGCTCGGTATCGAAAACATCGAACACATGGTGATCGGTTCGCCGGAGCAGCGCGGCATCAGCGGCGGGCAGCGCAAGCGGGTCAACCTTGCCCTCGAACTCCTGACCGATCCGTTGGTGCTCGTGCTGGACGAACCCACGTCCGGACTGTCGTCCGAGGAGGCGATGACGGTCATGCAGATGCTCCGCGACCTCGCCG
>Ga0073934_10004307_pt1 | contig 24009 bp, 22 predicted proteins | sample LarsenN4metaG_FD_76834 | JGI IMG/M metagenome (GOLD analysis project Ga0073934, IMG submission 76834) | Hot spring sediment bacterial and archeal communities from British Columbia, Canada, to study Microbial Dark Matter (Phase II) - Larsen... ... | reverse complement strand
GCCCGCATCGTGCGGCGGAGAAAGGCGCCAGGCGGCGGCGGGTGCCCGGCCCATTGCGACCAGAACGACGGCCATCCGCTCCGGATCCAACCCCGCCAGCCACAGGACGAGAGGCAGTCCGACGGCCTGCAGCGCCTCCGCAGCGACGCAGGCCGTAGGGGCGGCGTGATCGGCCAGGAAGCTCAGCCCCAGCGTCACGGCGGACCCGCGGCTCCGGGACCCACCCGTGCTCACAGGAACTCCGACGCCCTGCAACGGGTTGTCGAACTGGCGCTCTGCAAAATGAAAGGTCCGTCCGCCCCGGACGACGACCGTCCGTCCCTTGAACTCCTCGAAGGAGAGGTAGACGCCAGCGTCCCGGAGCGCCTCCAGCGTGCGCTCCAGACCCGCCCGTCGCACCAGAGCTTGCAGGTCGCCGTAGGCGAAGCCGGCGTGATCGAGCAGCTGCCGGTACGGACTCGGCAGGTCCCCGTAGATGTACCGAGCGGCCATGGCCAGGAACTGCTGTTCGCGGTTCTCCACCCGCTGCCGGATCAGGCGTCGGCTGTCCGGGAGTGTGGTGGGCGCATTGATGATCCCCGCCAGGCTCCGCACGAGACGCGGCAGGGCCAGGAGCGCGACGGCTCCCCGGCTCATGATGCCTGTCCCGGCGCCGGCCCACCCGGACGGGCGGCGCGGCGGTTAGTGTCCACGGATGTGCTGGCGTACCTCATCGCGGATCAGCAGCCAGATGCCCTCCTTCAGTTCGCCGAACGCTGCGGCGCCGCGCAGCGCGTGCTCGCGCGGTCGGGGAAAGGGCACCGACAGGTCGGCGATGATGCGGCCGGGATTGCGGCTCATCACCAGGACGCGGTCCCCCAGGTAGACCGCCTCTTCGATGTCGTGCGTGACGTACAGGACGGTCCGCTGGTAGCGGGTCCAGCGTGACCAGGTCCTCCTGCAGGATGGCCTTGGTCTGGGCGTCCAGGGCAGCGAACGGCTCGTCCATGAGGAGAACCTCCGGGTTGCAGGCCAGCGCCCGGGCAATCCCCACCCGCTGCCGCATGCCCATGGACAGCTCCCGCGGGTAGTTGGCGGCGAAGCCGGCGAGCCCCACCCGCTCGATGAACTCCTCCGCGGTCTCCACGCGGCGCCGGCGCGGCACGCCGCGGATCTCCAGGGGGAAAGCCACGTTATCCAGCACGGTCATCCACGGGAAGATGCTGTCATCCTGGAAGACCATGGCGTTCGGCGGGGCCCCGCGGCTGGGCCCTTCGTACCGTACCGCGCCCCGGGACGGCTCGAGCAACCCGGCGACGATCTTGAGCAGCGTAGTCTTGCCGCAGCCGCTGGGTCCGACCAGACAGACGAACTCCGACTCCCGGGTGGCGAACGAGATGCCCTGCAGCGCCAGCACGGGACCTCGGACGGTCGGGTAGACCTTGAAGATGTCCTCGCAGACCACACGCATGAAAGGCCCTTGTGGCGAGTCAGGATACGGCGATCGGCGGGGCGGCCGCGGGAAGCGCGATGACGTAGACGGGCGCACGCTGGCCGGGATGGATCTCGACCTGGGCGTGCAGGCGGAACCCCAGCTTCTCGTAGAGCCGGCCGGCCCGCACGTTATCAGGGCCGGCCGTCACGCGCACCGCGCCGACCCCGCGCCGCGCGAACTCCTCCAGGACGTGCCGGACCAGGTCTCCGGCGACCCCCCCACCCCGCGCCTCCGGGGCGACGGCGATGGCGACGAGTTCCGCCGGGGGCAGCGCGGCAGAGGCGGCGTAGCGCGTGGTCTCCAGCAGGCGCCGCCACCGCGCGCGGCGGAGGCTCGCCACCACCGCCCGCGCGGCGGCGATGACGTGGCGCCGCAGGAACTCCACATAGAACGGCCGCCAGCGCACCACGCCGCCGGCGAAGCCGACAAGGCCCCCCTCCCCCTCGGCGACAAAGGCAAACCCGAGCGGGGAGACGACCAGGGTCTGGTAGAACAGCGTCACGAACTCCACCCCGAGCTGCGCGAGCAGCCCCCAGGGAATCTCCCGGCAGTGCAGCGCGGCGAGGCCCGCGCTATCCCCGGGCTTCGCTCTCCTGATGCGCACCGGCCCAGCCACCCTGCCACTCCCGGAGCAGCCGGCGGTAAAGGTCCAGCGTCGTGGCGATGATCCGGCGCTCGTCGAACTCGCGCAATGCCCGCGCGCGGCTTTCCCCGGCGAAGCGCGTCCGAAGCCGCGGATCGCCAATCAACTGGCGGATGCGCGCCTGCAGCGCGGCGGAGTCGTGCGGGGGCACCAGAAAGCCGTTGCCGCCCTCCGCCACCACCTCCCGGCACCCCCGGATGTCCGTGAGCACCAGCGGCAGCCCCAGGGCGGCCGCCTCGACGGCGGAGCGGGGAAATCCCTCCCGGTAGGAGGCCAGAACGAAGACATCCATGGCCGCGTACAGGGCCGGCATGTCGGTCCGCATCCCCAGGAAGCGGATGACGCCGCGCCGCTGCAGGTCGTCGAGAACTGCCGCAGGGATCCCATCCGCCTTCTCCGCCTCGGCCGGCCCGACGGCGAGCCAGACCAGCGCGGGATGCTCAAGCCGCAGCGCCTCCGCCGCGGTGAAGAACTCCCGATACCCCTTCTCCCAGACCAGGCGCCCCACCGTGCCGACGACGACCGCCTCCGGCGGGATGCCCAGTTGCGCGCGCACCGCTCTGCGGTCCCACAGAGCGGGATCGAAGCGGCCAAGGTCCACGCCGTTGCCCAGGTAGGCAGACCGGGCCGGATCAAGCACGCCCAACCGGCGTAACATCTCCAGGTCTTCGCGGCTCTGGCACAGTTCGAAGTCGGAGGCCCGCGCGGCCAGACGCTCCAGCCACAGGTAGAACCGCCGGCGCGCCCGCGATCCCTCCAGCGCGTAGAACCCGTGCACGGTGTTCACCACGATGGGCACCCCGGCGACCCGGGCGGCGAGGCGGCCGAGCACCCCGGCCTTGGGCGTGTGCGTGTGCAGAATCGTCGGCGCCACCCGGCGGAGCACCCGGATCAGCTGGGCCAGCGCCCGCGCGTCAGCCAGGGGATGGACCCGCCGGACCAGGGCCGGCACCGCCACGTGCGCCAGGCCGTCGTCCTGCAGGTCGCGGATCCAGGGACCGGGTGCGCTCATGCCGATGACCTCGAATCCTGCCTCCCGGTAGGCGCGCAGCTGGTCGCGCAGCAGAAAGCGCAGGCTGAGATCGACCGTGGTGAGGTGGACCAGCTTCACGCGCACGGCTCCCCGACTGCGGCGATCAACTCCCCGGCACAGCCGGCGTCTCGGCTCGCCCGCGCCCGGTGATCCCCTGGGTGTGGAAGGGCAACAGCTTGCCGCGCGCCGTGGGCACGGGTTCGCGGCGCACCACCCGAATCGTGTCCGCCTGCAACCACAAGGGCGGCAGCACACTGCGCGGCCCCGCGCGCCGGAGTTCCTGGATGAAGCGGGCCAGCAGCCGCTGGTCGTCCACATCCCCGACGTCGGGACTGACCACGAGAAAGAGCCTGGTGAGGTGCTGCTCGTCTTCGGCCTCGAGCAACTGATAGTCAATGCTGCGGCCACCGAACTCTCGCGGGAGGACTTCCTCCAGGATGCGGACGCAGTCGGTCCCCAGCACGGTGGCTCCTTCCCCGGTGAGTTTGCTGAACGAGCGCACGTAGGCAAGGTGGTGGTGCAGTCCAAGTTCGTCGAAGACGCAACCGCAGCGCCGTTGGACAAACTCCCCGAAGTCGTCGCTTTCGACGTTGAGCAAGATCTTCGGGGCCGAGGCCAGCAGGGACGTGAACATATAGGCGTCCAGCTCACCGACGCCCGGCATCGGCCGACGGCGCAGAATCATGGCATACCCGTCCGCCGCAAAGTGCATGTCGTCGGGCTCCCGTGGGTCGCCGCAGGCGAGGCCCACCGCCCCGCCCTCGCTGAAGACGTACATGGTCCCCACAGTTGCCCCCGCGCGGCGGACCTCCGCGGCCTTCCCCGGCGTCAGCGGCTCCGAGCCGACCAGGATGCGGATCTGCTCCAGCGATTCCTGCCACTTCTGGGCCTGGGTGGCCAGGCGAACCGCGGCGCTCGGACTGGTGATCAGCGTGACGCCCCCCTGCCGCCGGCGGACCGAGAGGAGGCTGTCCAGCACCACGGCCGAAGCCGAGACCGGTGTAAACTCCGGCAGGGGGAGGTCCTCTCCCCGGCGCCGCGCCAGGAGCCGCGCGGTGGCCAGCAGCATGCGGTGCCGGAAGGCCACCCCGGGACCGTTGGGGTCGGTCATGGAGAACCAGCGCAGCGGCGGTCGCCCCATGTTAGCCAGCGCGAGCCAGGCGGAGATGCCCGCGCCGGAGGGGAATCCCGGGAACCAGATCACCAGGGGACCTGCGGCGGCGCCGATCGCGTCCAGCATGGCGTGGTAGGTCGGCGCACGCTGCTCGGCGATGAACTCCAGAGCAACCCCCACCCGGGTGCCGCGGCTGCGGGTCGCTCCGGTGCGGATCTCCAGTCCCGGCCCCTGGAAGGGATTGTCGAAGTCGCGCTCGGCGAACCGGTAGGTTCGCCCTCCCCGCACCACGTCCGTGCGGCCTTTGAACTCCTCAAAGGAGAGGTAGACGCCCTCATCGCGGAGCGCCGCCAGCGCCCCTTCCAGCCCGCGCTGGCGCACCAGGTTCTGCAGGTCGCCCAGTTCGGCACCGGCGTGACGCAGCAGCGCGAGGTACGGGCTGCGTGGATAGTCGTAGATGTGCCGTCGCACAAACCGCAGGAACACCTCCTCCCGCGTGGCCAGCCGCCGCCGGATGAGCGCCTTGCTCTCGGCCAGGCTGATCGGCCGGTTGACCAGCCGCGTGAGATTGCGAAAAATCCGTGGATACGTCAAGTGGCTGGATACGCCCATGCCCCCACTCCCCTCACGTGAGTTCCCGCGCCCCCCGACGCCGGGGCGGCCGCCCCGGCAGGGTGGAGAGACGCAGACGGAACAACCAGTACCCATCGCTGGCGGAGACCGGCATCCGGTACAACTCCTTCAGGCTGAGCGCGGCAGAGAGATTGCGCGCACTCCCCCCGACGACGGCCGTATCGTACGTGCGATCGACGAGCGCGCGCGCAGCGGGAGAGACCCTCCCGAACGGGTAGGCGAAGTGCCGGGTCCGGATTCCCAGACGGCTGGCCAGCAGAGCGTTCGCCTGTGTGATTTCCCTCTCGATCTCCAGGGGGGCGGCGCGGGCGAGGTCGAGGTGCGTGTGCGTGTGTGCCCCCACTGTGATCAGTCCGGAGGCGAGGAGGATCCGCGCCTGGTCCCAGCTCAACGGCCGCGGACGCTGGGACTCCGGCAGCGTCGTGTAGTGTCCCCAGTCGAACGGGCGTTGATCTTCAATGTAGGCCGTGGGCAGGTAGATGGTCGCCGGTGCCTCGAACCGGCGCAATACCGCCAGGACCACGGAGTACATCTCGGCGTGGCCATCGTCGAAGGTCAGCACCACGGCATTCTCAGGCACCGCGCCCGTCCGCAGGTCGGCCAGGGCATCGAGGGAGACGATCCGGTAGCGCCGCCGCACATACTCGAGTTGCCGGACGAACAGGTCCACGGGCAAATCGATCTCGGCTGTGGTGCCGCCGCCGACGCGATGATACATCAGGACATAGACGGCCGGCCGGCGGTCCGCGGCCAGGAGGCGGAGCGACAGGCGGGCCCACTTCCCCACGTCCCGGGCCACTCCCGCCGGCTGGACCAGGGAACCCAGGAGCCCCATCCTCACGCTCGGCCGCCCCCCACAAGGGCCGGCGCCGGGGCCCCGGATGGGCCCACGGCGCGGCGGTAGACCTCTTCCAGGTGCCTCGCCGCACCGTTGAGATCAAACGTCCGGGCCCGCCGCTGCGCGGCGGCACTCAACTGCCGGCGCCGCTCGGGATCCCGCGCCAGAGCCACGACCGCGTCGGCCAGCGCGTCCGCGGACCGCGGGGGCACCAGGACGACGGATTCCGTCCCGGCCACCTCCCGAACGATGTCCAGGTCGGAGGTGATGCACGGCGTGCCGAAGGCCATGGCCTCCAGCAGGGCAACGCCGAACCCCTCGGAGACCGACGGAAAGGCAAACGCATCCGCCGCCGCCAGGAGGGCGGCCACGTCCCGGCGGTCTCCGAGCAGGCGCGCGACGCCTTCCAGCCCACGGGCACGGATCTGCGCCTCGAGCGCTGCCCGCTGCCGCCCTTCGCCAGCGATGGCCAGCCGGGCCTGCGGCAGAACATTCCGCAATTGGGCCATCGCCGCGATCAGGTACTGCTGACCCTTCTGCGGCACCAGACGTCCCACATTGAGCACCAGAAAGTCCGATGGCGCATAGCCCAGGCTCTGGCGCACCTGCTGGACCTGCTCGGCGGTGAAGACCGGAAGTTCATCCACGGCGATGCCGCGGTGGATCACGGTGATCCGGTCCGGGGAGATCCGTTGGTCCTGGACCGCGAACCGCCGGACGACCTCGCTGATGGCGATGTACTGAATCGTCCAGGACGCCGTGGCCGCATCCACGACGCGGACGAGCTCGACCTTCAGCCGATTCAGCCTCGGGTCATCCCGGCGCCACTGCTCGGCGTACGGCGTGTTGACCAGGGTGGTCACCACGGGCAGGCGCGCCCAGCGCCCGGCCAGACGGCCGATCAGCGTGGCCTCGAAGAGGTGCGTGTGCAGCAGGTCCGGCCGCACTCGGTCGATGATGCGGCGGAGTCGCCACACCCCCCGGATGATGCTGTTCTTCGAGGAGAGTCCCAGGGGATAGGTCTCCACGCCGTTGGTCGCCAGCCACGTTGGCCAGGACACATCCCGAAGCAGGCAGACCACCTGCCGGAAGGCCTGCGGGTCGAGCCGCGGCAGGGTGCGCACCAGCTGGCTTTCCGTCCCGCCGGTCTGCAGCGTGTCGATGACGTGGAGGATCGTGATCGGCTTCATCACGTTCCCTCGGACATCACCGGGCGGCAAGGGCCTCCGCGGCGTACGCCTGGAAACTTGGATCCACCAGTGTGGTCACCGGCATGCGGACGCCGATGAGCTGGAGGTCGTAGAGCCAGTCCTGAAAGCGCCGGATGGCGTTGATGTTGACGTGACCGTCCGCGTACATGGGGAACCAGTCACCCTGACGCACGACATCGCTCGAGATCTTGGTGTACTCGGCCACGACCCGCACGTTCCGGTCGGTGGGGCCTTGGACGTACTGGCGGAGGGCCCGCAGGTAGGCGACCATGAAGCGCCGGCCGACCTCCGGGGACCGGTCCAGGAGATTCGGGCCATAGAACAGGAAGGCGATGGGCTCGCCGGGCGCCACATCCCCTGCCGGGACGAGCAGCGTACCGGCCCCGATCTGGATCGCCTGGGTGACGAACGGCTCGGAGAGGATAGCGGCGTCGATGCTCCCCTGCTGCAGCGCCGCCACCATCGAGGGGAACGGCAGGCGCACCAGTTCGACGTCGTCGACGCGGAGCCCGGCACGGGCCAGCGCCTTGGCCAGAATGTAGTGGGCGATCGCACCCACGGTGTTCACGGCCACCTTCCGGCCCTTCAGGTCGGCCACCGTCGGGGGACCACCCACGCGCAGGCCGCGGCGGGCCACCAGCGAGACGGCGCGGAAGCCTGGCTCGACGTGCCCCTTGTCCGCGACAATCCGCACCCGGCCTCCGGCCGCGACGGCGTTGAAGAACCCTGCCGACGCGGCGCCCGCGCCCACGTCCAGCTGCCCCTGAATCAGTACGGCGATGGTGTCCGCGCCGCCGGCGAATGTGACCCATTCGATCTTGATGCCCTCACGGGCAAAGAACCCCTCCGCCTCGCCGATGAACAAGGGGCCCCAGGCCTGCAGGGGGGTGAACGCCACCCTCACGGTCGTCGGCGGCGGCGCAGCGGCCTCCACCGGGACGACCATCTGCACGAGCGCCGCCAGGGCAAGGGCGAGCAGTGCACGCGCCAGCCGGAAGCGTGTATCCACGGGCGGGAACCTCCTCAAGTGAGTCAGGCGGACTGGCGGCTCAGCCCCGCCGGAGCCGCAGGACGAGTGAAAACCGCTCGGAGCGCCGCCGCCGTCGCGGAGGGGGCAAGCCGCGCCTCGGCGTTGGCCCGAACCCGAGGACGGAGCGCGCGCACCTCCTGCGGATGCGCGAGGACCATGGACAGACCCGCGACGAGCGCCGCCTCATCCCCGGGCACCACCAGCCACCCGGTCTCTCCGTCCACCACGAACTCCCCGACCTCGCCGACTCTGGCGGCCAGCACCGGCGTGCCGCAGGAGAGGGCCTCCGCCACGACGGCGGGGAGACCCTCGTGACGCGACGACAGGACCAGGCACTCCGCGGCATTATAGAGCGGCACGAGCGCGCCACGTTCACCGATCCACCCCAGGAACCGGATGCGCCCCGGTGCGGACTCTGCGGCCAGGTGTCGCAGGTGCGGCCCGTCCGGGCCCTCACCGACAACGAGGAGATCGGCGTCGAGGTGCGCCGCCGCCAGGCGGGCAAAGGCCCGGATGAGCAGTCCGACCTGTTTGGGTCGGTCGTCCAGACGCCCCACGAAGAGGAGGTATCGCCGTTGGGGATCCAGACCCGCGCGCGCGCACGCCGCCGGCCGATCAATCGGGCGGAAGAGCTCGGTGTCGATAGGTGTGGGGATGACCGCGATCCGCTCAGGGGCTACGGCGAACCTCTGCATCAGGACCTCCCGCTCCCTCCCGCCGCCGACGATGATCCGGTGGGCTGCGGGGATGGTCCAGCGTTTCGTCCAGGGAGCCAGGTAGGTTTCCGGACGGCTCCCGGCATGCCGGGCCACGAGCGGGATGCCGAGCAGGCGCGCGGCCAGCACCAGCAGGTCATATCGTCCGGTGGAGTAGTCCTGGACGAACAGGAAGTCCGGCCGGTCGCGCGCCAGGGCGCGGATGAACGGGAGCGAGAGCATCGTCAGGTAGTAGCCGAGCGTCCGATAGATCCGGGGTCGGCCCGCCGGGACCGGCCCCGGGGCATCCTGGCGCCGCGAGATCCGGCCGCGCGATCGGAGCGCCCGCACCCTCAGGACCACCCGGCGCAGGAGCCGCCGCGGCCAGGGCACCGGCAGAAATCTGATCAGACACCCCACGGTCTCATGCCGGACTTCCCACGGGCGGGAGGCCAGGGTAAACAGGTACCAGACGACATCACCCACGTCTCGTTGCAGCAGTGCCAGAAAGGTGTGGTTGGCTGTCCCGGCAAACCGGGGAAACGCAGCTTGGTCAATGCCGTAGAGTGGGAAGAAGTCCTCAAACAGGTCCGAGTAGTTGAAACTCACGATGACCGGCCGCGCGCGCCGGGGCGGGTGCCCGCGCATGGCCCTATGGAGCCCCGTGCCCCTGCTGCGGCAGGGGGGGCGACGATTCGGGAACCGGGCCGGACCGCCGTCGTCTGGTCCACCACTGCCGGATGAACTCCTCGCCATCCAGGTAGGATGCCAGTTTCAGGCGGAAGAGCCAAAACCCATCCGCCTGCTGTACCGGTTCGCGCCACAGCGCCAGGAGATCGATGGTCCCGTAGGGGTTCTTCCCGCAGCCGCCGCGCACCGCGGTGGTGAAGAACTCTCCCGCCAGCGCCCGGACCGCCGGCGTCACCGTGCCCCAGGGGTAGGCCAAATGCCGCACCGGGACACCGACGCGGTCTTCGATCAGACGGCGCGAGTGCTCCATCTCCCCGCGGACGGCGGCGGGAGAGAGCCGGGTCAAATCAAGATGCCGGTGGGTATGCGCACCCACCGTGACGAGCCCGCTACTGACCATCTCGCGGACCTGGACCCAGCTGAGGGGCAGCGCCGGCCGAGGACTGCGCCCGTATGCCCCAAAATCGAAGGGACGCTGGCGCTCGACGTAATCCGTGGCCAGGTAGACGATCACCGGGATCCGGTATCGCTGCAGCACGGGCATGGCGTGATCATAAAGTTCCTTGTGGCCGTCGTCGAAGGTCACGGCCACCACGTCCCCGTCGCCGCGAGGCATCCCGTCGGCCACCTCATCCATCCCGACCAGCGCACGGTGCCGCCGCAGATAAGCCATCTGGCGCGCGAAGAGGGCCTGGGGCAGGTCGATGTCACTGTCTGTTCCGCCCCCAATACGGTGGTAGGTCGCGATCGCCACGCCGGGGCGACGCTCGCGGAAGAGCAATCCGTAGGGCAGCACGGCCAGCTTGGTCGCCCGGAGCAGAGTGGCATCCCAGGGGATCCCACGGAGGTTCAGGCGGGAATCCTCCTCCCTCCCTGGGCCAGGAACCGGCGCGCGCCGGCCAGCGCGAAGAAGAGGAGATGCCGGGGCTTCTGAGGCAACCGCGCCAGCCGCAAGGCCGTGCCCAGCTCGACGGCCGCCTGATCGAACGCCTGGGCCCGCAGGTGCAGCCGCCCGACGCTGTAGTACATCTCGCGCAACGCCCGGGGATCTCGAACCAGACGCGCGTACCGTTGCAGGAGGATCTCCGCGCCCTGGGCGCGGGCCCGGTAGTCGTCGGTCCGCCGGGGACCGGCGTGGTCGCGGCAGGAGACCAGGATCTCCTCGACCGCGTCGAACTGGAACTTCTGGATCAGCCGGGCCAGCAGGTCGAAGTCCTGCTTGGTGGGCATGTGCTCGTCGAAGAGCCCCACGCTGTCAAAGCAGGTCCGCCGGATCAGCATGGTCTGTGGGGTGTTGTACGACCAGCGAAAGAGGTCGTCCAGCGTCTCCAGGCGCGGACGCCGCCGGACCCGCACCCGGCGCGTCGTCTCGTCCACCCACTGGTGCCAGGTGTACACGACGCCCAGACGAGGCAGTCTGCGCGGGTTCGTCTGGAAGCGCGCCAGTTGCTTGCGCAGCTTCCCGGGATGCCAGAGGTCGTCGTCATCGAGGAAGGCCACGTACTCTCCGCGCGCGGCCAGGACCCCGACGTTGCGGGCCCGGCCCGTCCCGCCCTGGTGGGTGAGGCGGATGGTGCGGATCTGTAGGTGCTCCCGGAAGGCCTCGACGACGCCCGCGGTCTCCGCGCCCTGCTCGGAGGCATCGTCCACGACGATGACCTCCAGGTCGGGCACATCCTGCAGGGCGACGCTGGCCAGGGCGCCCTGCAGCAATCGGGGCCGGTTGCGCGTCGGGATAACGGCGGAAATCGTCGGCGCGCTCACGAGACGATCGGAAAGCCGTCCACGGCCATGACCTCACGGATCTCGGCGACCCGTTCCGGGTACGCCGCGGCGAGAAAGGCGATCACCTCGGCCCGGGTCTGCAGCGGGGGAGCGCCGAGGACTTCCGAGAGGAAGCCGCAGTACTCCGCTTCCGACAGGAGTCCCTGCCTGGTCAGGATGCCCGTGGCATCGAACGGCTGCCACGCCCGGAACCAGCGCAGCCGGTAGTGGTCCCGCGGGAGGACCGTAAATCCCCGAACCATCAGACAGGCCAGGCGATGGCTGCCGTCCCCCAGGACATACCGGGCGCGGAGGCGCTTCCCGGAAGCTGACGGGAGCAATCGATCCGTTACCCGGACTTCGATCGGCTGGCGCGGGTCGAAGCCGCCGCGGAGGGCCTCCCACACCTCAAGCACCTGGCGCACCTCCGCGGCAAACACCGGGTCAAACACCGCTGCGCTCTGGGTGGTTTCCGGCTCACGGATGCTGTGGGACGCGAATTTCCAGTCGTAGAAGCGGAGCCGTCGTACCTCGCCCACAAACCAGGTGAAGTCGGCGTCGGCCTGCTCCTGGTGGTCCACGTAAAAGCGCAGCACATCGCGCAGCGCCAGAACGTCGTAGCGCAATGGCCCGATCAATTCCCCAATCGAGATGTCCTCCACGTTCCGGGATGAGTCCAGCCACCGTCCGGATCCGCGCAGCAGCGCCTGCATGCGCCTCCGCATCAGGGTGAGCATCTACAGTTCTCCCGACTCCGGCGCCAGGCGCCGCCGGGGCAGGGGCACATCCTGCCGCAGAATCTGGAAAAGGTCCAGCAGACTCTGTCGGTGCCTGAGCCAGAACACCCCGCCGTAGGTCAGCACACCCGCCGCCACTAGCACGAGCAGGATGACCAGCGGGGGCCAGCCCTCCGGCACAACGAACAGGCGCAACAGGAGCACGACCGCCACCATGACGACGCACCCGATCAGGCTGGGACGCACGGAATCCCACATCGCCGACACGGTCACCCCCATGACCCGGCTGACGAACCCGTACTGCAGGGGGGTGAGGATGCACGTGGCCAGCAGGTAGCCGGCGGCCACGCCCGCGATACCCCAGCGCAACCCGATGGCGAACGCCGGAATGTACAGTACCGCGGAGAGAATCGCCCAGACCAGCTGCAGGTCCGAGCGGCCGGCAGCCTGCAGGCCCGTGGGCCCGAGACTGATCAACAGATGCAGGAAACCGGCCACGGCGAAGATGCTCAGCACCGGGGCGACCGGGAGCCAGCGGGCGCCGTAGAACGCCTCGACGAACGGGGCAGCCACCAGCGCCAGCCCGAGCATCATGGGCAGCGCCAGCATGGTCAGGTACTTCGTGGAAAGCAGAAAGGCACGACGCAGGCGCTCCGCGTCATCGTTCACGCGGGAAAGCGCCGAGAACATCACCCGGTTGACAATCAGCCCCAGTTCCGTCAGGGGCGCGGTGAAGACCGTGTAGGCCAGCCCGTAGAACCCCAGGGCGGCCGCCCCCAGGTAGCGCGCGACCAGGAGATTGTCGGTGTTCCGGATCAGAAACCGGAAGAGTGAAGTGAGCAGGATGGGCGCGCCAAACGACCAGAGGTCCACGAACTTCGCCCAGGAGAAGCGCCACTTCGGCCGCCAGCCCGTGGCCCGCCAGAGCAGGGCCGTGCTGGCCGCGGTCCCCATCAGCAATTGCCCGACCAGGCTCCAGACCCCCAGACCCCCGAGGGCCATCCCCAGGGCCACCACTCCACCGAACGCCTTCGCCGTCGTCATGCGCAGGGTCAGCTTCCTGTAGTCCATGTCGCGGGTGATCAGGGCCCGCTGGGTCCCCGACCCCGCGGTGATGAGGAAGCGGACGGCCAGCACCGCCAGGATCGTGCCCACGATGGGTTCCCGGAGCAGGGAGCCCGCGTACCGCCCCGCCACGAGCGTGACCGCAAACAGCAGCAGGCCGGCCGCGACGTTTCCCCAGAAGGCGGTAGAGAGGTACTCCTCATCGACCTCCTGGCGCCGGACGATGGCGGCGTTCAGGCCCAGGTTCTGGAAGATGGCGAGCAGCGTAGTGAAGATGGCCGCCGACGCCAGTAGGCCGAAGTCGCGCGGCAGCAGCATCCGCGCCAGGATGATGGTAAAGACCTGATCGACCACCTGACCGCCGAAGCGCTCGGCGGCCACCCACAGCATGCCCTGGATGGTGGCGGAGCGGATCTGCTGCCCGCGCCGGCCGGCGCGCAGCGGCACCGTGCGCTCCACTAGCGATTCCTCCGCTCCCGGTCGGCCGCCCCCAGATAGGCGATCCACATGAACACAAACGGAAACAGCTGCACGCGCTGCCGGGCAATGATGCCGAAGTTGGCGATGGCCGAGAAGAAGAAGATGAACAGCAGGGCGTAGACCAGGGTCATCAGCAGGCAGCCGTCCCGGCGGACATTGCGCAGCGCGCTCCAGACGCTGCGGGCGCGAAAGACGATCAAGGCCAGCAGGCCCAGACCTTCCGTCGCCGCGATCAGGGCGAAGACGTTATTGGCCTCCCAGGGGAACGGGCGGAAAAGCACCGTCGGGACCGCCACAGCATACCCCAGCGGCGTCCAGGGGTTCACCTGCTGGAAGGCCGACCCCCCCTGGGTGGTACGCTCCTGCTGGACCTGCATGAACTCGCCGACATTCTCCGCCGAGAGGCTCTCCAGCGCGACGAAGGACGCCGCCGTGCGGATCAGGGCTCCCGCCACGAGCGCGAAGAGGATCAAACCGGTCAGCCGGATCACCGGCGTCATCAGGCCCGCCCGGATGGGACGGAGCAGCACGAGGGCGCCAAAACTTACCACGAAGACGCCGGTGATGTGCGGCCGGATCATGAGCATGCCAGCGACCCCCACCGCGAGCCAGAGTGCGCCGGAGAGCTCGATGCGCCGGTACAGCCGGGCGGCGCCGTAGGTAGCCATGCCCAGGAAGAAGACAACCAGGGCGTCCTTGCCCAGGCTGCTCGTCCAGAGGAGCATGGACGGATAGAGCAGGATCAGGATCAGGTACAGGCGGCGGTCCCCCTGGGGAAACGCGGTGGTGAACGCCTTGTAGAAGAACAGCATCCCCAGGAGGCCGAACCAGGCCCACAGAATGGTGATGCCGTAGAGGCTCACCCCGGTCAGGAAGTAGACCAGCCCGGTGAGTGTCTGCACGAACTCCGTTCCGGTGACGCCGGTCAGACCCGACCACGTCCCCCGGCTCAACTCGGCGGCGATGCGCTCGCCAACGGTGTCGTAGACGAAAGCATCGGCCAGCAGACTGGTGGCAAACCGGAAGTAGGCGGCGAACAGCTTGAGCCCGAAGCTGACCAGGAGCAGGATGAACAGCGTCCGCCCCGCGGGGTCTCCGCGCGACGCGTACCAGAAGACGGCGAGGGAGACCGTCGTCAGCAGCGAGAGGATCACCGCCGCGCGGAGGGTCTGGATGTCCTTCACCGACAGGAAGCCTCCGATGATCCACGCCAGAATGGCCAGGAAGGCGCAGACCAGGAGCAGGCGGTAGGCCTGCGGGCGGGCTTGCGGCCAGGTACTCATCGGTGGTCCCACCTCTCGTCAGTGTTTACGGCACGACCTCTAGAAGATCTCCAGATCACCCAGACTCAGGTGCCAGCGCGGCAATCGGGTCGGAGCCTCCGCCCCGGCCGCGGCGCTGAGCGGACAAACCGTGAAGTGGGGGCCGAGGCGGGGCACCGGCAGAAACCCCGCCCCGACCAGCGAGCGCCAGTGCCCGGAGCCCCACGGCGCGTGCGCCACGGCGTAGTCCGCTGCCCCCAGCGCCGCCAGTCGCCGCATCAGGACGCGCACCGGCCGCGGGTCGGGCTCGGCCAGCAGCAGGTCGGCCAGCATGATCTCCCGCCATCCCCGGCGGAGATTGGGTCGGAAGATGGCGACGGCGCGCGACGGCACCGGACCTGTCCAGCAGGCGTAGTAGCGCAACGAGGGAATCTCGGTGTAGCGCCAGCGCAGGAAGGCCGCCGAACGTCGGGTCCGGAGCCGGCCCCGGCAGAGCCGCTCATTGTCCGCCAGGAGGCGCTCCAGCGCCGACGCCTCAGCCAGCAGAGCGACCACGGACAGGGCCCCGTGCTCGTCGGCAAGAGACGGCAGCGCATCCCGGTCCCGGCGGAAGGCGCCCAGCCTCCAGGGCGGCCGGAGCGGGCGGATCAGCAGACCAGGCCGCCCCACGTGCGTCCAGCCCAGTTTGAGGTACCCGGGCAGACTGTACTGGTTGGGGGTATTGAAGATCAGGTCGACACCTTCCCCCCGCGCGCGGTCCACCGTGATCCGGGTGAGGTGGGAGAAGATGCCTGAACGGCGGTGTTCGGGGTGCGTGGCCGTGTCCACGGCGCGCACGGCGGTAAGGACCCGCGTGTCGGTCCGGAATTCCCACCGCAGAAACGCCCGCAGGCCGACGATCCCGGCATCGGCCGCGACCATGAGCAGCGACGCCCCAAACGGGTTATGGAAGTGTTTCCACTGCCAGAACGCGTGGTCGCGCTGGAAGGCTCGGCCGTCCCCCAGCGACAGGTGCAGCAGGTCCAGCACCGCCGCTTCGTCGGCAGGCGTATAGGGGCGCACGGCGGCTGGCATCCGGTTCATCCCGCCATCACCCGTGCATAGACCTCCTCAACCGCCGCCACCATCCCGGCCATCCCATACCGCTGCCGGACGTGGCGGCGCGCGGCCTCCCCCATGCGGCTGCGCCGCCCGGCATCGCCGAGCAGATCGAGGATGGCCGCCGCCAGGGCTGCGCTGTCGGCCGGCTCCACGAGCATCCCCGTCTCATCGGCCGCCAGCACCTCGGGAACCCCGCCCACGCGTGTGGCCACCACGGGTCGACCGAGGGCCATCGCCTCCAGCAGGGAGACCGGCAACCCCTCATGCAGCGACGGCAGGACGACTATGTCGGCTGCGCCCATCAGGGCAACGGCGTCGGGCCGGAATCCGGCGAAGACGACCTGGCCGTTGAGGCCGAGGCGGCTGGCCTCCAGAGACAGCGCCTCGGCCAGCGGGCCGAGTCCCACCAGCAGGAATCGCACGCGCGGATCCGCCCGCGCGACCCGTGAGGCGGCGGCAAGCAGGTAGCGGTGCCCCTTCTTCGGCACGAGGTTGGCCACGTGCACCACCAGATGTGTATCCGCGGGAAAGCCGAACTCGCGGCACACGTCGCTCCGGTCCCGGGCGTGGGCGGCCAGCGCGTCGGCGTCCACGGCGTTGGGAATGGTCGCCAGGTACGGCCGGGAGCCCCGCCCGTACGCCCGCACACGCGCGGCGACCTCCTGGGAGACCGCGATGACCGCGTTGTTGGCACGATAGGTGGCAGCGTTCAACAAGCGGCTGGCCAGCCGGTACCGCGCCGGCACGTTGTGTTCCGTGTACACGAGCCAGCGCGCTCCCGCCCGGCGACCGACCAGCCGTGCCAGGATGCCCGCCACAGGCAGGTGCGCGTGAATCAGGGAAATTCCCTCGCGCCGCACCAGAGTAGCCAGGCGCCTCCCCGCGCTCAGGATGCCGCCCCGGTGGAACTCCAGACAGCTCACCGGAAGACCGGCGGCGCGGAACGCCGGGACGAGAGCGTCCTTCCAGGGCAGCAGGTAGGCCACGTGGTAGTCGTACCGGTCACGGTCCAGGTACGGGATCGCCCGCTCAAGGAGCCGTTCGGCCCCGCCGACCCCGAGGCCCTTGATCAACAGCAGCACCCCCACGGGAGCGCTCATCCGGCGCGCCCCAGCAGGCGGTCATAGGCCTCGTTGTAAGCTTCGGCCACGGCGCCGATTTCGAACCGCCGGTAGCGGTGGCGGGCCGCGTCGCCCAGCGCACCCCGCAGTCCGCCGTCGCGCACGAGACCGACGACGGCGCGGACGAACGCCTGCTCGTCGTCGGCGGGCACCAGGCGCCCGGTGATGCGGTCTTCCACGATCTCGGGGACCCCGCCCACGGCGCAGGCCACAGCCGGAATCCCGGCCATGCCGGCCTCAATCAGGGCGGCCGGCATCCCCTCGCTCCGGCTGGGCAGCAGGCACAGATCGGCCGCGGCCAGGTACGGTCCCAGCCTCGGCTGAGGCGGGACGAACCGCACGGCCTCCACCATCCCCCGGCGCTCCGCCTCCTGCTTGAGAACGGGCAGCAGCGGACCTTCGCCCAGAATGAACGCTCGGGCGGGCAGACCCTCGGCCCGGCACGCCGCCAGCGTCGCCAGGACCACGCCGACCCCTTTCTCGGGGGTCAGACTCCCCACGTACAGCAGAACCACATCGGCCGGCGCGACGCCCAGGAGCGCTCGGGACTCGTCGCGCTCTCCGGATCGGATGTGGAGTCGTTCCGCCCGCACGCCGTTGGGGACGACGACGATCCTGCGGGGGTCGATCTGGTGGGTGCGCGCGAGATCGTTGGCAACCGTACGGCCGACGGCGATGATCAGGTCGGGCTGGGCCAGCAGCCAGCGGTACGCCAATCGCTGGATCGCGCGGCGACGCCAGTATGAACCCAGCCCGATCGCCCGGTAGATGAGTCGCCAGGGCGCTCGCGCCATCCGGCGCGCGACCACCAGGTATTTGAGCGTCGCCGCGCCGTTGGCCTGCACGATCTGGTAGTGCTCTCCGGCCAGCAGGGTCCGCAGACGCCACAACAGACGGGGCTCGAACCCGCGCAGCCGGCCGTTGGCGCCTGCGCCGACCACTGCCATCCCGGCGTCCGCGGCGGCGGCGGCGAACGGGGCGTCGATCCGGGTCAGGCTCAGCAGCGACACCTCCCAGGCCTGCCGCCGGCGCAGTTCAGTGGCCAGGTCCAGGGCAAACAGTTCCGCTCCCCGGAGTTGCCCCTGCTGGATGACCTGCAGGAGCCGTGGCTGGGATGAGACGCCGGCGGACATGGCAGATCAGGACGGGCCAAGCAGGGCGAACGGGTCGGGAAGCGCGTGGCGCCCCCCGGCCGCCTCACGCGCGCGCCGGGCGGAGATACCCCAGGCGCTGCAACATCTCACCGGCAGCGCGCTCGATCGCTCCGATGTCGGCGGCGCTCAGAGCGGCCCAGGACTCGCTGTTCAGATTGCGGATGGGCTCGGCCCGGTGATGCACCCGGAACCTGCCGCGCAGGAGCGCGTCCAGGTCCAGCACTCCCGCTTCCAGACCGAGAAACTCGAAGACCTGCCGGGTGGCCGCAGCCGGATCGGCGGTCAGGTCCTCGTAGCGGACCAGAATCTTGTGCTGGAGGAACGGCCAGTCCTCGAGCATGATCGCATTGGCGGCGGCCCACTGGCGCGCCGCTACGTCCAGGGAGTGACCCGCCTTGCGCGCGATCCCCTCCGCCACGGCGTACCCGTCGCGCACGACCCCCACGAAGTGGGCGCGAGGAAAGTGCGCCTGCAGCCAGCGGGTCCGCACCGTATTCGGCGGCGATTTCTCGACGAAGACCGGACGCCGCGCGTCGTTCAGAAGGACCCCCCAGTGTCGCTGCAGGACCCGCGCATCGGGTCGGCGATCCGCCTCCGTCAGACGAAACCGTGCATCGGTCGCCCAGAGGCGGTCGATGCCCAGGTCCCGGGTGTGCGCCAGGAGGTCGGTGCAGAACTGCCCTTCCCGGGGCAGGCTGGCCACGGCGGGGTGCGCCGCGATGATGGTGTGCAGCAGGGTCGTGCCCGAGTTGGAACACCCGACCACAAAGACCCATTTCTGCGGTGTGGGGATGCGCCCGAACCGGCCGGCGACCCTGAAGAGGAAACGCCGCGGCACACGGCGCAGGACCGACCTCACGCCGGCGCCCCTTCCCCCAGCAGCGCATCCAGGTCGCCGCCGTCGAGCAACCCGGATTCCACGACGGCACGCTGGGCTGCACTCAAGACCTGAACGTACTTGGCCCCGTGCTGCGGGTCCAGCGGGCGGAGCACTTTCTGCATGTGCTCGAACTGCGCGCGCCAGCCCAGTACCTCGGGGGCGGAGGTCCAGTATTCCAGCATGCCGTCGTCAAACTCTATCCCCAGGAATGCGCAGACCGGGCGCAAGGTGGCCACCGGATCGGCGATCAGCCGGTCATAGCGCACGAGGTGGTGGGCCGGATCGCCCCGCCGGTGCAGGGAGATCTGGACGTCGCGGTTCCAGCGGGCGATGACCGCCCGCAGAATCCTGCCGTCGTGAGGCTCCATCCGCAGGTAGACCTGCTTGTCGCCGGCGAGAACCTGGCCCAGCCAGCGTGTGGGGTCGCGCAGGCAGAGTTCGTAGAACGAGGCGACCACCTCGCGCCCATCCCGCAGCACGTGCACAAAGCGGGCCGCCGGGACGGCGCGGACGATGTCCGGCAGGCAGTGCAGGTGGATCGGGGACTTCTCGATCCAGACGGACTTCCCGGCCTCGCGGCAGGCCCGGTCGACAATGTGGGTGAACCACCGTCCGTAGGTGCGGAAGAACGGCCAGAATCCCGGGGCCACGGGCCCCGACCCGTCCAGCCGGACCTCCCGGCGCAGTTCGGCGATCGCGTGCGCGGCTGCCGGCGGGTAGGCCAGACCAAACTGTTTGAATCGCCACATCCGACCCCAGGCCTTCTTGAAGAAGTGGGTTTCGGGGAACGTGAAGACATCCGGGTGCCGCCCCAACATCGCCTGCAACAGCGTGGTCCCGGACCGGGGACACCCCACGATGAACGCCCGCCGCAGCCCGACGTGCCCGCGCCCCGCTTCCCCGGTCGCCACCGGCGCGCTCGTCATCGTCACGGCGCCAGCCCGGAACGACCGGGACTCCTGGATCGGGCATCCCTGGGCGCGGACCCGCGCAGCCATCGCCGCCGCGGGGAAACCAGCCGCCAGGCCCGCACGAATGTCTCGCGAACGCCCGCCGAGTCGTAGCTCAGGAGGTAGTACGCCACAGCCTTGAAGTTCCAGGGGCGCACCCGAATGGCCCGCGCCAGATCACGCCGGGCCTGCGCGACGTTCCTGCGCCGGAGCTCGTGCACGCCCAGCGTCAGGTGGAGCAGGCTGTCGAATTCGGGGTGGCGCTCCACCTCAGCCCGGTGCTTCTCGAAGATGCGGCGCCGACCCGCGATGACCCGGGCGGAGTCCCGGCTGATCCCGGCGGGGTGGCGCCACTGCACAATCAGCGGCTCCGGAATCGCCGCGAACTTCCAGCGCTTCGCCAGCCGGACGCACAATTCCCAGATCTCGGCGAACGGGATGTCTTCATCGAACAGGCCGGCGTCGAGCAGGCTCTCCCGGCGAACCAGCATGGAGTCCACGTGTACCGGAATTCCCCGCATCAGCCCGAACAACCGGTCGTAGATGTCCCCCTGGCCGGAGGCCGCCTTCAGCCGGACCAGGCCCTGCGGCGTGCGCAGCTCGCGGCCGCTGTAGACCACACCCACATCGGACGGCGCCGCATCCAGGATCCGCACCTGGCGCTCGAGCTTGTCCGGATACCATTCGTCGTCGTCGTCGAGGAACGCGATGTAGGCACCCGTGCTGCCGCGGATCCCCACATTGCGCGCCGCCGACGGACCCCGGGAGTGCTCCAGCCGCACGTGACGTATCCGGGGGTCGAGGGTCTCGACCCAGTCCGCGGGCTCCACCTCGGGACCATCATCGACCACAATCACCTCGAGATCGCGGAAACTCTGGCGGAGGACGCTCGCCACCGACCGCTCGAGCATGGCCCGACGATCCTTGGTGGGAATGATCACGGAGACACGGGGACTCATCCTGTCCTCCCTCGGGTTAGTCAGCTCGGGAAGACCACCGGGGAGCCACTGCCCCGGTGGCCGTTGACTTAGAGGCGAATGATCTTGTGCCGGTCGTGCGCGAGGCGACCCGTGGCGTTGCGCGTGTCGAACACCCGGCGGGCGTGGCGGACGATCCAATCGTAGTCGAACGCCGAGTGGTCGGTGGTGATGACCACGCAGTCCTGGGCCCCCAACCCTTCCACCGTCAGCGCTTCGCTCTGCAGCGTCTTGCCGTTGACCGCGAGCTCCGGCACGTAGGGGTCGTGGTAATGCACCTCCACCCCCTGCCTGTCCAGCAACTCCAGGATCTTCAGGGCCGGGGAGTGCCGGTAGTCCTCCACATCGCGCTTGAACGTCACGCCGAGCAGGAGCACGCGGGGGGGCGCGGCGCGGGTGCCCTGGCCGTTCAGCGCCAGGGCCACCCGGGTGGCCACATAGTACGGCATCTCGTCGTTGACCCGCGCGGCCAGTTCGATGAAATCCATGTGGAAGTCGAATTCCCGGGCCTTCCAGGACAGGTAGTAGGGATCCACCGGGATGCAATGGCCCCCCACCCCCGGTCCGGGCTGGAAGGAGAGGAACCCGTAGGGCTTCGTGGCCGCGGCGGCGGTAATCTCCCAGATGTCCAGCCCCATGCGGTGGCACAGCATGGCGAGCTGGTTGACCAGGGCAATATTGACATTGCGGAAGACGTTCTCCAGCAGCTTGGCCATCTCCGCGGCGGCCGGCGAGGACATGGGCACGACGCGATCGGTCACCTGCTGCAGTACCATGACCGCCCGCCGCGTGCTCTCGGGGTCGCACCCGCCAACCAGCAGCGGCGTGTTGTGAACGGTGAAGTCGCTTCTCCCGGGGTCGACGCGCTCGGGCGCGAAGGCCAGGAAGACGTCCCGCCCGACCGTCCACCCGCCGCGCTCCAGCAGCGGCCGCAGCAACTCCTCCGTCGTGCCGGGGTAACTGGTGCTGCGCAGGATGACGAGCTGATCGGGGCGGAGGTGCGCCACGATCCCTTCCCCGGCCGCCATGATGCAGGAGGTGTCCGGCTCCTTATTGCGCGTGCACGGCGTCGGCACACAGATGAAGACGGCGTCGGCCGCAGCCACGTCGGCGTACCGGGTGCTGGCGCGCAGCCGCCCCGCCGCCACCTCCGCGGTCAGGTCGGCGCCCGGCACATCGCCCACGTGGGAGATCCCCCGGTTCACGGCGGCCACGCGGGCGGGGTCGATGTCGATCCCGGTCACCCGGAAGCCGGCACGGGCATAGGCCAGGGCCAGAGGCAGGCCGACGTAACCCAGGCCGGCGACGGCGATGACCGCCTCCCGGGTCAGCACGCGCCGGTCAAATTCCGGTCCTTCCGCTGTCTGGCGTTCCGTTGGGGTAAGCGTTTTCATCGGTCACGGCACCCTGGGTAGTGCATTAGGTACAGCTCCGCCATCGGGCGTACAGAACTTTCCACCCGCAAGAAGGAGACAGGCCCCCCGCCCCGGCAAAACCCAGGGATGCTGCTAGGAGACCTGTTCCAGGTCGGTGACCTCCACCTCGACGGGCACACACCCGCCGAGGAGGTTGAGCAGGACGCGGACGCGCTCCTGGCGCGTCGCCGGCCGCTCCAGGATCCCCACCAGGCCAGCGAACGGACCGTGGGTGATCCGGACGTGCGTTCCTACCGCGTAGACCGGGCGCCAGGGGATGATCTCTTCGGCCAGACACCGGCCGACCAGCAACTGAATGGCCTCGTCGGGGACCGGCACCGGAACGTCGCCGGTCCCCACGATGCCCCGGACCCCTGGTGTCCACTTCACCGCGTACCAGCGTCCCGGATCCAGGGTCATGTGCACAAACAGATAGGACGGGAACAACATCTCGATCGCGGTGATCCGCCGGTTCCGGCGGCGCCGGGGGACGGCCAGTTTGGGCACGAAAACGCGCAGGCGCGACACCGCACGCAGGCGCAACGCCACCTGCTCTTCGGCGCGCGCCTTGGTCTGCACGGCGTACCAGCGCTCTCCCATGCCCGACCGGCCCCTCCTACGAGGAGAGGGCCACGACCTCCCGCGGCGAGACCTTGTTCAGGACGGCACCCAGGATTCGGGCGTCGACCCGCTCCAGCCGCCGGCGGGCCTCCTGCTGCGCCCGGCGGGAACTGCCGTCGGCCGGAACGACCAGGACCGTGCCGTCCGTGATCCGCGCCAGGTTCAGCGTGTCGGGATACTTCAGGACCGACGGCGTGTCCACGACGATGAACTCATACTTGCCGCGGAGGTCCGCCACAATCGCTTCCAGGCGCTGCGGCACGAGCAGCGCCTGGGGGGGCACGCCCGGCTTTCCCGCCGGGAGGATACTGAGGTTCGGAATGCTCGTCGGCCGGACTGCCTCGCCCGCCTGCTTTGTCCCGGCCAGCACCTCGGCCAGGCCCGGGGCCTGCTCGACCCCAAAGGCCGTGTGCATGTCGGGCTTCCGCAGGTTGGCGTCGATGATGAGCGACTTCCGCCCCGTCCGCGCCACCATCATGCCCAGATTCAGCGCCGTGGTCGTGGTCCCCCCGCCCTCGTGGGCGGTCGTAATGGCGACCACGTGCACGGGATTGCCGTTCTGCCCCAGCACCAGGCTGACCAGCAGCAGACCGTAGGCCTCCACAAAGGGCACGCCCGGCTGGAACTTGGCAATGGTCGTGAAACGCTGTGCGACCATCTTCACTGTCCTCCTTGACCCGCGCCGGCCTCTACTCCCCGCTGCTGACGGCGCCCTGGGTCTGGTCGGGCTGGAACCAGTCTGATACCTGCGCCAGGCCGGACTGCAGCGGGGTGATCACAGTGGCGCGCATCACCGCCCCGGCGACGTTGATCGGTGCGAACGGGGTGCGCACGAACGCCCCCAGCAGAGAGACGCCCAGCAGGATGAGGAAGCCGGCCATGAACATGGCGTTGGCCGGTGTCACCCGGGGCTCGTTGGCATTGGGTACTTCGGCCAGGACCGGCACTCCCAGCGTCCGCTCGACTTCCTCGGGCGTCCGGATCGCCTCATCGGTGGCCTCCAGGAACAAGGCCGCGACGATGCCCAGAACGATTCCGGCGAGCCCCGCGGCGGCTGCGGTTCGGGGAACACCGGAGGGACGCGGACGCTCCGGCGCCGTAGCCGCGGCGACGAGCTGAAT
>Ga0073934_10004305_pt1 | contig 24016 bp, 18 predicted proteins | sample LarsenN4metaG_FD_76834 | JGI IMG/M metagenome (GOLD analysis project Ga0073934, IMG submission 76834) | Hot spring sediment bacterial and archeal communities from British Columbia, Canada, to study Microbial Dark Matter (Phase II) - Larsen... ... | reverse complement strand
TGGCTCATCGCCGCCCGCATCAAACTCTGACCTTCGTCCTGCAACTTGCAAAACTGCCTCACCTCCCCCACGCGCATGTCGGCATTTGCAAAGATATTCGACGCTTCGATCTTCGAGAAGCGTTTGTTTTGAATATCCCGCGCTGTTTGCACGCGTTTCCGAATCACTTCGGATGTTTCGCCCAATTTGTTTCCACTTAATTTATCGTAATCCACCCGTGGCACTTCAATGTGAATATCAATTCGGTCCAGCAAGGGACCCGAAATCCGTTTTTGATATTTGGTTACCAGCGCGGGGGCGCAGGTGCAAGGCTTTTGTGAATCACCGAAGTAGCCGCACGGGCAGGGATTCATCGCGGCGATGAGTTGAAAATTGGCAGAGAAGGTGAGTGATCCCTTGGCGCGGCTGATGGTGACGACCTTGTCTTCCATCGGCTGGCGCATCACTTCCAACACCCGCGAGCCGAACTCGGGGAACTCATCTAAGAACAAAACGCCCCGGTGAGCCAGCGAAATTTCCCCGGGCTTGGGAATATTGCCGCCGCCGACCAAACCCGCGTGTGAGATCGTATGGTGTGGCGAACGGAATGGACGATGTTTGATCAACGGCGTTCCGGGCGGGAGTTGATCAGCAACGGAATAAATGCGCGTCACGTCCAGCGATTCTTCGATGCTCATCTCCGGCAATATGCCGGGCATGGCACGCGCCAGTAAAGTTTTTCCAGCACCCGGACTGCCCACCATCAGCACATTATGCCCGCCAGCCGCCGCCACTTCGAGCGCGCGTTTTACGTGTTCCTGTCCTTTGATTTCGGAAAAATCCGTCGGTGTGAACAACGGCTCGAACACGTCACTGCTGGAGGGGTGATATGGCTCGATGAGCTGGCGACCAGACAAATGGTTGTACAGATCCGCAAGTGTCCGCACGGGATAAACTTCCAAATCGGGAATCAACGCGGCTTCGGGCGCGTCCGCTTCGGGAACGAACATCTGCTTATATCCGTTGGCGCGGGCGGTTGCCGCCATGGGAAGGATTCCGCGCGTGTGCCGGACGACTCCATCCAGCGAGAGTTCACCGACCACTAACGTATTTTCAACAACATCGTGCGGCAGGTGACCGGAAAGAATGATCACGCCGAGGGCGATTGGGAGATCGTACGCGGGTCCCTCTTTGCGAATGGAGGCGGGAGATAAATTTACAACAATGCGATGGCGGGGAAAATGCAAACCGGCATTCTTGACCGCGGTCTGCACTCGTTCGCGGCTTTCCTGCACGGCAGCATCAGGCAAGCCCACGATGATGACCGCAGGCAAACCGTTGGAATAATCGACTTCGACTTCGACGATGACGCCTTCCAACCCAATGACGGCGCAGGAGAAAACGCGGGCAAGCATGGCGACAGTGTAGACGAGGCGGAAGGAAATGTCAAACAAAAAGACCCCTTGCGAGGTCTCTGTTTTGAAAATGGTTGTTTCAGCCTTTAAGTGACCCAGCCAGCAAGCCGCGCAGGAAGTATCTGCCGAGGAAGATATAAACCAACAGTGTTGGCAACGCTGCAAGAAGCGACCCCGCCATTTGCACGTTCCACGCGATGATCTGGCTTCCCGCCATGTTATTCAACGCGACGGTGATGGGCCAATCGGTATTACCGGTTAGCACCACCGCAAAGAGGAAATCGTTCCATGCCGAGGTGAACTGCCAGATGAGAACGACCACAAAACTTGGGAGGGAAATGGGCAATAAGATGTAACGATAAATGCCAAGCATGCTCGCACCGTCCATTTTGGCGGCTTCAAGGAGTTCCTGCGGCAGGCTGGCATAATAATTCCTAAAGGTCAGCGTGGTGATCGGAATGCCGTAAATGATGTGCGCCATTGCCAAGCCGGGCAAACCGGTGATTCCCGCCGCGTTCATGAATTGCACGAGCGGGATGAGAATGCTTTGATACGGAATGAACATCCCGAAGAGAATGAACGGAAAGATCACATCTGAGCCGCGGAACTTCCATTTGGCGAGGATAAATCCGTTCAATGAGCCGAGCGCGGAGGAGATCAACGTGGCCGGAATGACCATCGCAAAACTATTCCAAAGGGATGGAGATAGTTTCGAGAACGCCTCCACATAATTATCGAAGGCAATGCCGCGCGGCAGATCCCACATGGTTTTCAAGTCAATCTCATCGAATGCCTTGAACCCCGTGATCAGCATCACGTACATGGGTATGAGGTAAAAGATCGCCATCCCCACGAGCGGAATGTACAACCAGTTCTTTGAAAACCGCAGGGACTTCATTGCTCGGTCTCCGTCCTCAGAGTATATCGAATGTAGGGGACAATGAGAACCGCCACGCTGAGAAGCAGGAGGATGCCGATCGCCGCGCCGCGGCCGTAGAATTGGCCGTCGAAGGTTGCCTGCCACATATAAATTGCGGGAACATCCAACGCCAACTGCTTGCCCGCGATGGCTACGATCAAGTCAAACACCTTCAAAGACATATGCCCCAGAATGATCAGCGCGGAGAGCGTTACCGGGGAAAGAAGCGGAATCATGATGTGGCGATAGATCTGCACCTCGCTTGCCCCGTCAATGCGAGCGGCTTCCTTTAATTCCTGCGGGATGGCGCGCAACCCGGCAAGATAGAGTGCCATGGTGTAACCGGACATCTGCCAGATTGCCGCAAGGGCAATTGCCGCCATACCCCATTGCGGCGTGGTGTGCCAAGCATTGACCAGAGAATCCAACCCGAGGTTTGCAAACAACAGATTGAACCCGCTCATGCGCGACCCCATGGCGGGATTCATCAACCAGCGCCAGACGACGCCGGTGACGATGTATGAAATTGCCATTGGAAAAAGAAAGAGACTACGGAAAAATCCCTCGCCGCGCAAACCCTGATCGAGCATCACGGCGAGCAAAAATCCAAGCAAAAGACTTCCGATCACGAATACCCCCGTGAAGATCAAGGTGTTCCTCACATCCACGGCAAAGCGCAGGTCTTGAAACAGTTCGATGTAATTGTTGAACCGGTTCCACGTGTAGTCCGGGGTCAAGCCCTTCCATCTGCTGAGCGAAACGCGCACTGACCAGGCAATGAAGCCATAAACGAATATCAACACCGCCAGGATGGACGGTGAGACGAGAATAATATTCAGAACGCGGTCTTTATCTTTCGACATGGAGTATCCGTTCCTCGGGTCGACAAAAAAATTGCTGAGGCTCCATGTGGAGCCTCAGCAATTCTAACACCAGACTTACTTGCAGGGACCGGAACTTGCACAAGCCGCAACCAACGCAGTCTGGAATGCATCCACGTCGCTGTTGGTGAGGAACAAGCCGAGGGAAGTGTCGATCTCGGTCTTCCATGAATCATTGGCGACCACACCGTGAGTCAACGAACCGACGACAGTGTTGGAGGACCAATCAGCCATAGCCGACTGCAGGTATTCACCAAACAGGGATTGGTCGCAGTCGGTGCGGGCGCAGATGGAGCCTTTGACCGGGTTGAACGCTTCCTGACCTTCCTTGGAGCCGGCTACTTTCAACCAGGCAAGGGCGGCATCGCGATGAGGCGCGCCAACCGCAAGGACGAACGAGTCGGAAAGGAACTGGAAGACGCCGCCACTGCCGGGAGTCGCCGCCCAACCGTAATCGGTATTGGCGGTCTTGCCTAACTCGATGAAGTAGCCGGCAGCCCAGTCACCCATCACGTTGAACGCAGCTTCGCCGTTGACGACGAGTTGCGAGGCATCCTGCCACGTCAGCGAAGCGGAGTCGCTATTGGCATAGGTCAACACTTTGGCATAATTCTCCAAAGCGGTCTTGACTTCCGCGCTACCCCAATCGGTGGTGCCATCCCACAAGCCGTTATAAGCTTCGGGACCGAGCGTACCGAGCAATACGGTTTCAAGCAAGTGCAACTTCGTCCACTGTTCGCCGAGGGCGAGTGGTTGAACGCCTGCGGCTTGCAGGGTATCCATCGCGGCAAACCATTCATCCATGGTGGTCGGCACTTCGACACCGTTGGCTTCGAGCAGACCCGGGTTGTACCACAACACATTCGCGCGGTGGATGTTGACCGGCACAGAATAGATGTTGCCATCCTGCGAGATCAACGGGATCAACGTTTCGGGCATGACATCGAGCCAGCCCTCGGATTCATACAGGTCATTCAACGGTTCGATCTGACCCGCGGCAACATAGGTGCCGATCAGTTCCTGACCGGCGTGTCCCTGCCAGGAATCGGGGGGGTCGCCAGCCTGCAAACGGGTGGCAAGGACCGCGCGCGCGTTCGTGCCGGCGCCACCGGCGACAGCCGCGTTGACGAATTCGATGTTCGGGTCGGTACTGGCAAACACCTGAATCATGGCTTCGAGACCAGCCGCTTCACCGCCGCCGGTCCACCATGAGAACACTTCCACCTGATCCGTCGCGACGGGAGCCTGCGTTGCAGGTGCTTCCGTTGCCGCAGGCGCACAGGATGCAAGCGCGAGTGAAACGATCATCAAAGCGCTCACAAGGTAAAACAGTTTCTTATTCATTCTTCTTCTCCTAATCTAATGTTGAAATACGGATCTTCGACATGGACACACTGAAGTTCTTCCTCACGACGCGGCATCACCTCCTTTCAACACTCGAAGGATTCCACATGATTTCCTCCACAACGATCGCGACTGCCCCGAACAAACTGGCATCGTCGCCGAACACCGACGAAATCACCTCCGTCTTTCTCAAAACATCGTTCAAAGCGCGTTGCGAAACGACCTCTTGTACGGCTGGGAGCATATAATTACTTGCCGTGCTCAGCGTACCGCCGATGACCACCTTCTCCGGGTTGAAGATATTTACGATCCCGGCGATTCCCTGCCCCATCGCGCGGCCCACTTCCCAAAACGATTCCAGCGCAACCTCATCGCCAGCATCGGCAGCTTGTTTGATGAGCTCCACGGAAGGTGACGATTCGCTTTTTTCCACCATCAGTTTTGAAACAAGACTGGAGTGTCCGTTTTTTAAACCAGCCTCCACGCGGCGTATGACGGCACCCTGGTTTGCAGTTGTCTCCCAACAACCGGGGTTGCCGCAAAGACACAATTCACCGGTTCCTCCCGCCATGGTGGGAATATGACCGATCTCACCGGCGTATCCGTTATGACCGCGATACAACTTGCCGTTCAAAAAAAGTCCTCCGCCAACCCCCACACCGGCATAGATGAAAATAAAATCCTTCGCCTGTCGCATCACGCCGAACAAATGCTCCGCCACGCCCGCGGCATTGGCGTCGTTTTCGATGAACACCTTCAAACCCGTATGCTCGGAGAAAATTTTTCTCAAGGGCACGTTGTGCCACCGCAAGTTGGGTGAAAAAACCATCACCCCTTCTTGTACATCCACGGTGCCCGGCGCCGCAAGCCCGAGCCCGAGCAAACGAAGTTTTGAATCGCTGCAACGGGCAATAGCCTCATCGACGAGGTCTAACGTTTGCTTGATGGTCTTCGTCTGCTCTTCGAAAGGATCTGCCTTCTCCTTATGCCGCCAGATCACCTTTCCTACAAAATCCATCAACGCTACAGCCACAAAATCAACGCCCAATTCCACACCGATGATCCCTCCCGCCTTGGGGTTAATTTCCAACAGGGTGGCCGGGCGCCCGGTGCCGATCGAGTCCATCCCAATCTCATGGATAAGCCCGCGTGCAAGCAAATCCTCGACCAAACTCGAAACCGTAGACTTATTAAGTTCAGTCATCACTGCCAACCTGGCACGTGAAAGGGGGGCTTCATTATGAATGTTCCGAAGAACAAGCGATAAATTTGCCTCTCGAACCAGTGCTTGGTCGATTATTTTCTTCATAATTAGTATGTTGGAGCAACAAACTAATGATAGCCTAAGTCCTACCACTTGTCAATATAGACAATTTCCTCACCTACTCAGTGCGAAAAAGGAACACCAAATCGTTGACATTCGTCCCCGTCGGGCCGGTTTTGATCAAATCCCCGAGCGAGTCGAAGAAGGGATACGCGTCATTTTTCGACAGGTAGTCTGTCGCGTCCAACCCCAGCGCCTCCGCCCTTCGAGCGGATTGACCGGTCACCACGGCTCCCGCCGCATCGGTTGGACCATCTTCGCCGTCGGTGGCTATAGAAATCAACATCACATTTTCCAGACCGCGCAATTCATTCACTGCGGCTAATGCCAATTCCTGATTCCTCCCGCCTCTGCCGTTTCCACGCAGAGTCACTGTCGTTTCACCGCCGGCAATCAAACAAAACGGAGCATCCCTTTTTGATTTTTCATAACGTATTTTTTGGGCAAGCAATATTCCAACCGCGCGGGCTTCGCCTTCGAGTTCGTTGGTCAGTATTTCTGAGTCAAACCCTTCCCGTTTCGCCTGCTCCTGCGCGGCTTGCGCGGCGAGCTTGTTATCGCCGATGATGATATTTTGCACGCGGGGTAACGGAAAAGGCAATGTGGATTTGAGACTTGAAGCTGGCACATAACTTTCAAGACCGTATTTTTTCAAAATCATCGACGCGTCTTCTTTTGTCGTCGGGTCAGGCGCGGTGGGACCGGAGGCGATGGCTTCCAACGGATTTCTGATCACATCAGAAAGAATTAAGCTGACGATTCTCGCTCTCGTAGCAAATGCAAGCCCGCCGCCTTTGACTCGATCCAAATGGCGGCGAACGGTGTTGATCTCGTCAATTCGCGCTCCGCAGGCAAGTAACTCGGAGGTAAGCGCCTGCAACTGTTCCAGGGGAATGAGAGGTACGGTCACCAGCGCTGAACCTCCACCGGAGATCAAGCAAACCAGTGTGTCCTCTTGTTTTAATGAAGAAACATACTCCAACACGCGTTCACCCGCGTAGACTGAGCGCGCATCTGGGATGGGATGTCCGCCGAGGAGAACGGGAAACAGGTTGAAATGAGGAGATGAAGCGTGCTTGCTAATGGCGAGCGCGCTCAAAAGCGGAATCGATTCCGCGAGGGCAGTCAGCATCGGAATGGCGGCTTTCCCAATCGCCAAACCATGGGTATTGCCCTCCATTTTCGGGATGTGATTTGTCACAGCACGATAGGGCTTCACCGCGTTCAACGCAACCGATAAAATCCTCAAGATGCGCGAGTCGTTCAGGCTGTATGTTGCGAAACGATTCGCTTCCATCTCTGTTATCATATCAGAAACGTTTTTGGAGCCGCTATGTCGAAACCAAAGGTATTTGTAACAAGAAGGATCCCTGAAAAGGGATTTGAACTGGTGAACGAATTTTGCGCCGTGGATCTGTGGAACAGCGACATGCCCCCAAGCCGCGATGATGTTTTGCAGCGCTCGCGCGGCGTAGATGGCATTTTGAGTTTGTTGACCGATCGAATCGACAGCGAAGTCATGGACGCGGCGGGTTCAGGACTCAAGGTGATCAGCAATTTTGCTGTAGGCTTCGACAATATTGATATAAGCGCGGCGACCACACGAAAAATTCCCGTTGGCAACACGCCCGACGTGCTAACCGATGCCACCGCAGATTTCGCATTCGCACTGATGATGAGTGCAGGACGGCGCATCCTTGAAGGCGACCGGTATGTGCGCGAGGGCAATTGGAAAACGTGGCAACCGATGTTATTGCTCGGCGTTGAAATGAAAGGCGCAACTTTGGGCTTGGTAGGCTTTGGACGAATCGGCAAGGCGATGGCGCGCCGCGCCGTCGGTTTTGATATGCGCGTGATCTATTACGACCCGATGGAAACAAAACAGAACCCCGAAATCGAAGCCACACATGTGGATTTCGAAACCCTGCTCGAAGAATCAGATTTCATCTCGCTTCACACTCCGTTGACGCCCGATACCCACCGCCTGATCAATTCGGACGCCCTGGGCATGATGAAACAAAATGCAGTGCTGGTAAACACTTCACGCGGTCCTGTTGTGGACCTCGACGCGCTTTATCAGGCACTGAAAGATAAACGCATCTTCGCCGCCGGGCTGGATGTGACTGACCCCGAGCCTCTCCCCCTCGACCATCCGTTATTTACGCTCGATAATGTCCTCATCATGCCTCACATCGCCAGCGCGAGCAAAGCGGCGCGCGACAAGATGTCCTGGATCGCGGCGAAGAACCTGGTTGCAGGCTTGAAGGGGGAACATCTGCCAAATTGTGTGAACCCACAAGTTTATTTGCATAAATAATTTCCAATACAAAGACCCGCCCAAAGGCGGGTCTTTGTATTTAATTCAAACCGGCTTACGGTATGGAGCTTTTTATCTCACAAGCAGATGACGTATCTGTACCGATGCCGCCGAGACAAGAATCAGTGCCGTTGCCTCCGTTGAGCGAGTCGGCGCCAGGTCCACCGAGAATGAGATCGTTGTTATCGCCTCCAAATAAGATGTCGGCATCGAATCCGCCATCCACGAGATCCAGACCTGTGCCCGCATCGATCCAGTCAAGTCCGTTGCCGCCAAGTACGATATCGTTTCCGTTCAAGGAGCATACCACATCGTTTCCACCAAGAGCAAGGATCGCGTCTGCGCTGTTGGTGCCAACGATCACATCGAGGCCAGATGTGCCGATCAAAGTTCCAGAATACGTTTGACCATTCTGCGGACCGCCAACGATCTTGCCCTGGGCGTTGACATAGATCGTGGCTGACTGGCCATTGCAGGTGGGCGCGGGGATGACAAAGATGAAGTTCACAGTATTATCGGTGCTGGTCGAGGCTCGATTGCCGCCATCCACCACATCGACCGGAACGGAGGCGACCACCGTACCAGACGCGGTCATGCCGCTTACAGCTACGTTGTAAGTGGTTCCATTGTTCGGTGCGACCTCGGTCACAACTGCCGTCGTTGGGTTGGCGGTCCCGCTCAAATCGACATCACTTCCGTCAAACCCTGTCACCGCCCGGCTGAACACAACAGTAAAGTTGATTGGGCTGGTTGCGGTTGGGTCAGCCTGACCTGCTTCCTGATCGATCGCGACATCCGGCGGGAAGACCGTATCCACTGGCTTGAATGGCAGGATTTGGATACGTTGATCCAGTTCAACGGGGGTATCTGCCTGATCGAAGGCATTCGCCGGCGTATCATAGAATTCCTGCAGATAATCCTGGAAAGCTTTTTGCTCACCGAGTGCATTGGCGGGCACATTCGCAGCGGCGGTAAAGTCCAGAGACTCATCGATTGGGGCGCTGAGGGTGCCATCGGTCAGTAAATAGCGGAAGTTATCAGCGTTCGCTTTGATTGGATACCCATCACCGCCATTCGCCGTGAAATTCAGGCTCACCATCGTGATCGTGGCTGGCGCATCCGGGGTGAATGCTCCGTTCTGGTACACGCCCGCAAGGAAGTTGCCATCGCGGTCGGTAAGCGCGATACTCCTAATTCTGCTGCCTGTGGGGCTGCTGGTATCATAAGATACGCGCATCCCGCCGATCTGCATGAAGCCGCCGTTTTGCTGGGGCGGGCCGGAGGTGAGACTCGCGGCGTGTTCAAGGATGATCTTTAGACCCTGCGGCGTGGTATCGAACACCATCAGTCTGTTATTGAAGCGCAACGCGTTCTCGATATCAAGCGTCGAGATGGCGCCCGCTGGCTTGCCGACGAGCGGGTTGGCGATCGGTGGGATTTTCGTCCCGTCTTCATCGATCGAACCGATGGAGGCACGCAGGCCGCCGCCGTTCTTGAGCGAAGTGATGTAGTCTATGCCTGGAAGCGCTAGTTGCACGGCATAGATATTGGCATCTGCGGTGAAATCACCGAGGTTGACTTCCTGTGCGCGGCCGAAGGCGCGGTCGCCTTCAATGTAAACGTCGGTATAACCCCAGATCGTACCGTCTTTGGCGCTGATCACAGTATTGATCGCCTGCGTAATTGCATTAACTTTTGAGCCGATCGTGCTGCCGGCGACAATCGTCGCCGCGCTATCGGTTGTGCCATAAGCCGCTTGCAGGTTTGCCTCGGTGGAGGCGTACGCGCCGTTAATCGCCGGGTCGAGGCTGGAGAGAATGATCTCACCATTCGCGTCGAAATCCAACACCAGGCGGCCGAGATACGTGTATTCAGTGTCTGTGGTAACGATCAACACGGGTTTGCCGTCCAAACCGGTCGTTACAATGGGGTATGCATCGGCAATGAAGTCTGCAGAGTGGCCGTTGAATCCAACGGGCGTATCCGTTGCATCTCCCATGCGTTCGTGTCCGCCGCCGGCGATCATCACATCGATGCCGGAGACCATCGGAGCCAAAAGTTTATTGCGCTCAATCGTATCGAGTTGGTCCACCATAATGATCTTGTCGACATCCATGGTGTTTAGAGCATCCACTGCTGCCTGAAGGTAAATCGCCACTTCCTGAAGATCATCCGTCGCGAGGTTACCGTCATCTTTCGGCACGGTTCCGTTGGGAGAGGTCTTGATCAACAGCTCATACGTGGTTGCACCGACGAGACCGATCTTTTCGCCATCTGGCGTGGTCACTACGGCATACGGCGCGATCTTGCCTTTGATCGCGCTGGCTTCCTGACCGGCAAACGTATTCGCCGCATTGCCGCCGAGGCTGGCATCGGCCAAGGGCTTTAGCGCGCTGTCCGCGGTGAAATCCAAATTGGCAGTGATCAGAGGGAACTGCGCGCCAACCCAAGAGCCGGAGTTTTGAATCGCGCTTTGTAATACAGGTGAGCCAAGGTCAAACTCATGGTTACCCAAAGCGGAGACATCGGTACCAAAGGCGTTCATGATCGCAATGTCGGGGCGACCGAGCGCCGTACTGCCAATGTCGGGGACGCTGTTGAGAGATGGGTCTGCACCGCCGACCAACCATGGACCAGGGATGAAGCTGTCGCCCTCGCCGAGAACCAGCGTGTTGTTGTATTGATCATCGAACTTATCGATCATCGCGCCCATGATGGGTCCGGTTTCGACGCCCAGCAGCCCGCTTTCGCCGTAATAGTGAAGGAGTTGCAGGGTGTAGGTAGGAGGTGTTACGTTCAGTCGCGCTATCACCGGGTCATGGTCGCTCACCTGATCATCAAACTCCGAATTGATGTGGACAACATCAAAACCATCCAGATTGGCAAGCAGGTGATCGCTTACCAATATATGATCCAATACCTGCGCATTGCCTTCAAAGTTGTAGGAGTAACGTTCGTTCGGCGGAAGGGTTTCCACCAGGGTATTGAGTCCACCGTTTTCCAGTATCGTAAGCGGATTGGAGAACTCGAAATCGTTCAAATCACCTGCCACGATCACATTGGCGTTGGGGTCGATTGCCAAAATGCTCTGCACAAAATTACTGACAATCGTTGCCTGTTGATTACGAGCCACCTCGCTGTTGAGGGTCGGAGGCTGATTGGGACCAAACAGAGGTTGATCGCCTCCCTTCGAACTGAAGTGGTTGCCAATTACATACACCGTCTGCCCATTAAAGAGAAACTCACCAACGATGGGCTTACGGCTACTATTAAAGGCAGAATTGGCGGGGTCGATCAAACCAGGACTAAAAGAAAGTGTGGGGATGCCGGCATTGTTAGTAACTGTGGTACTCGCCGTGGAAGTGCCGCCGGGACGATCAACGAAACTGACTCGAGCCGGATTGAACAGGAAACCAACCCGGATGTTCCCTCCGGGTTCTCCACCATTAGTATCGTCTACAGGGTCAATCTGCCGGAATTCATAGGTTGGACCGCCCGCCGCTACAATCGCATCGATCAACGTTTGCAGCGTTACATTCGCCGCCACTACGCTGTCATTGGTGGGGCCATTGTTATCCTGAACTTCCTCCAAGTTGAGAATATCGGGCGATTTCAGGTTGTCCACAATGGCAACAGCCAGACCATTAAATTGGGCAGCGCCATCACCGGGATCGAGGTTTTCCACATTGAAGGTGGAAACTGTCAATTGATCCGCTGTGCCTGTCAGGGTTGTGACTTCTTTTGTCAGGGTCGATGCCGTCACTACAAAGGGAGCAGAAGAAACCAGGACCTCGTAGTTACTGAAGTCGTAGTTGACCACCCCCGTGATAGTGCTAAGTTGGGCACCCACATCGACGGTTGGCAGAGTTACAGATGCGTTAATCAAATCATCGATCTGAATCCGTTCGGGGTTGAAATCGCTGGAGGTAATCAGGCTGCCGCCTCGGGAAGTACGGCTGGTAGCGTTGGTTCCGTTGTCTGCCAATACCCAAATCTCTTCAGATATACCAAAGTTGCCAGTGGGGGAAGTGGTGACCGGATTATTAATTTGAACGCGCATCCCTTCGAGGCTTTCGTAAAAATCGATGCCATCCTCAGTCGGGTCAAAAATACCTCCGGCCTCCACATTAGAAGCATCGTTTTCGATAACGGCTGTTGGGATGGTTCGGCCGCCATTGCCCAAAACGATGGGTGTTGGTAATGGATTACCGCTGGAGACTACGGAGATCGTGGGGCTGGTGATCTCCGTGATTGTAAGATTATTCGGGTTGCCCCCGGGACGAAACTCTGTGACCACACCGGTAACCTGTACCGAGTCTCCCACAGCAACCGTTGGTGCAGAATTTGTGAATACAAATATGCCTTCCGATGTTTTATCGTCGGCATCGGGGTTGGGATCCTGCAAATAGAAGCCGTTCGATGCCAGTGCAGTGACAATCCCCGGCACGTTGTTGACAGTTTGACCATTTAAGGGCGAAATATGAGTAGCGCCTTGAATATCGTGAACCTTCTTTTCTACAGGACAACCCGCGAATTGACTGCCGTCAACCTTCGTGCCGGGTGAGAACAAGGAGCCGCCTGACCCGGTGGCTGTGGAATGTTTGACAAGCGGATCTGCCCCAGTGATATCTGGGTCGCGCGTCAGGGACTGGTTATCGTTGCCTTCCGCGGCATATGTATAGCTTGCCACATTGCTCGTACCATTGTTAAGAGTAACCGTATCGCCGGTGTTATTCAGTCCCAATTGACCGGTGGATGCAACCTGCACAAGGCTTCGACCAAATGTACCGGTCGGTGTGCCAGCGGCGAACACCACAATGGAACAACTGGCAGGAATAACGGTATTAGCCGGAAAGGTATGCTTCACTCCAAGTGCATCACTCAACGTCCAGCCGCTGATGTTCAAACTCGTCAGCTCGTTGTTCACAATCTCGACAAATTCATCGTCTGTCGTAACGACTGTGCCATCGCCGTTTGCATCGCCAGTTAAATCGGAAGCCGGATCAGCCAGAATTTCATTGATGACAATGGCGATCACCGGCGCGGGATCGACCGTATCAAAACTGAAGACATAATTTGCACTCATGGTATCAGGCGGATCGTCCGAGTCTTGATCGGTCACTTGCGCGGCAAAGACAGTAACGACACATGTCTCGCTATTGGAAAAATCAGTATCGGGGTCAAGTGTAAAAGCAGTCGGGCCGCCGCTCACTGTCGCCGTGTGAGCGCCGCTGGTTCCGCAGGAGATATCAAACCAACTGCTACTTACATTGACGGCTTCACTGAAGGTGATATCAATATCTGCGTCAACCGCAACATTGGTTCCAGCATTTGCAGGAGTTGTACTGGAGACAGTGGGTGCGGATTCAGATGACGCGCATGGGCTGTAGGTGCTAAGAGGAAATGGAGTACCGGCTGATGCATTGCTCGTTTCTCCATCCAATGCATTGGGTCCACTAAAAGTCCAGTTGCCAATTACAAAAGTGCTGCCATCGGGTCCCGTGGCTGATTGGCGATAAGCCCAACCATCCTCATAACCCCAGGCTCCCGCCCCACTATGGGTTATCTCGCCAAATACATCACTTACCGAACCATTGGCAAATAATTCAATTGCATCGTCACCGTTGATTGAGACAGCGCCAGATGTATAGTCAGGGTTAAAACCAAAGAAGGTATTAAAGCCTGTTGATTCCGATGCAACATAAATACACGTACCTGCTGGAACAGAAACTGCGGGAAAGCTGAATTCTTCCCCATCTGTCCCGCCGCCATTATTGGCTGAACCGAGACCATAAATGCTAAGGTCGGCGATGGCATTGACCGCGTATAACTCTACAGCTTTCGGTACCCCGCCAGTTAAGGGACCATCAACGACACCCGTGATGACGAGATCGTCTTCAGGAGCCGCAAAGGCTGGGATGGTCGACACGTTACTTAGCAGCAATGCCAATATCAAAGTAACCGAGAACATTCTGGGCATAAACTTATTCATGCTTCTCTCCTCATTTAAAAACAGGTGGACAGATTGGAATAGCGAAATCATGCCTCAAAGGCTTGGACGATTGTGAAGTTCGGTTTGCACGAACGCGAAACACCTCCTAAATAAATCACGCACGACCCAAAACCGTATTAATTTCCCGCTATGCCCATTGTAGATGAAGCATAATAAAATGGCAAGATGATTTGGAACCAATCGGCGATTTTTTAAGTAAAGGTCTTGTTAAACCTCCCTGCTATAATCCCGTCATGACTTCGCTCCGATCAACCCTCAAACAATTCTGGACCCGCGACTCATCCATCCTGCTCGGCGGATTCCTGCTCACGATCTTCCTCATCGTCTACATCTGGTGGCCCCTTGCCGAGGAATATCTCAAATACGTGGATTGGAACGGCGAATGGTGGCGTTACATGGACTGGCTCCTGCTCGGCATCTTCGGGTTCATGTCGGTCACCATCATTGCCCGCGCAAACCTCAAAACCGACCTGCTCATTGTCTTCGTAGGCATCTGCGGCGGACTGGCGATCGAATCATGGGGCACACAAACCAACTTGTGGCATTATTACACCGCCGAACGCCCGCCGCTGTGGATCATCCCTGCCTGGCCCATCGCATCGCTGTCCATTGATCGCATCACAAAATCATTAGATTGGGTCATCAATCGCGTCGCGAACAAGTCAACTACTTTCCACTCACTATTCACCGTTCTTTACTGGATCACTTTCGCTTCTTTCCTGACGTTGATGCTGGTCTTCGTCGCCCCGACCTTTAACAAGTCCTTTACCTGGCTCGCCACCATTCTCTGCATTCTCTTAATTCTCACCCCAACCGATCACCGATTCGCCTTGTTGACCTTCATCGCCGGTTCCGGGCTAGGATATTTCCTCGAACTGTGGGGCACCACGCGCGAATGCTGGACGTACTACACGTTCCAAAAACCTCCATTGTTCGCAGTGCTCGCACACGGCATGGCGGCAGTCGCGTTTTGGAGGGCGGGTTTATTGCTACAAACGCTTTGGGGAAAAGTCCGCTTCATAAAGTCCCGCCAGATCGAATTAATGAAATAAAGTCACCACCCTCGCCTTTGTACAATACAGGCGAGGGTGGTGGGGTTGAATATGAATCGATTCCAAATGGGGCAGTTGGAAAACCCCAAATCTATTATGTTCTTAGTCCGTCCACTCACCCAGCTATGATTCTCTCATCGTGACGAAGATATTGCTTTTCACACCAGCTTTTTATACACCCGCATCGCAATGACATACGCCACGAGCATGATCCCTACGCACCACGCGAGAGCAACCCATATATCATTACCAACAGGCTGACCGGACAACAGCGCACGGATGGCATCCACGATCGCGGTCACTGGCTGGTTTTCGGCAAAGGCGCGAACTATCGACGGCATCGATTCGGTCGGTACGAACGCCGAACTGATAAACGGAAGGAAGATGAGCGGGTACGCAAATGCGCCTGCGCCATCCACCGAGGTTGCAGACAACCCGGCGATCACCGCGATCCACGTCAGAGCCAGCGTAAAGAGTGTGAGGATGCCGGCTACGGCCAGCCATGACAGTATTCCTGCCGATGAACGGAAGCCCATAAGCAAGGCGACGAGTATGATGACGACCGCCGAAATCGCATTGGATACCAGTGAGGTCAGCACATGCCCCCACAGCGCGGCTGAACGCGCGATCGGCATGGAGTGGAATCGTTCGAAAATGCCTCTTTGCATATCCATGAACAGACGGTAAGACGTATAAGCGATGCCGCTGGAAATCGCCATCAGCAGGATGCCGGGCAACAGGTAATTCACATAGTTGTCCGTGCCGGTTTGAATCGCGCCGCCGAAGACATAGACGAACAGCAGCATAAACATGATGGGCATGATGGTAACCGTGATGATGGTGTCCATACTGCGAAGAATATGGCGCATCGAACGTCCAAGCATCACGCGCATATCGCTGAAATAGTATGTATTCATTGCACCTTTACCTCTTTCTTACCGATAATAGCGAGGAATATTTCCTCCAATGTCGGTTGTTTTTCCACATATTCCACCCTGGCGGGCGGGAACAACTTTTTCAGATCCGCAAGTGTGCCGTTCGCGATAATTTTTCCTTCATGCAGAATGGCAATTCGGTTGGCGAGTTGTTCAGCCTCATCCAAATACTGTGTAGTCAGAAATACCGTCGTGCCATGATTAGCAAGTTCTTTGACGATCTTCCAAACTTCGATACGCGCTTCGGGTCCAGCCCGGTGGTCGGCTCGTCGAGGAAAATGACCTGCGGTTTTCCCACAAGGCTCATGGCGATATCGAGCCTGCGTCGCATCCCGCCTGAATAGGTGGAGACTCTGCGAGTGGCCGCATCGGTCAGATCGAAGCGGTTCAGCAACTCGTCCGCGATTTGATGCGGTTTTTCGAGGTGCCGTAGCTTGGCGATCATGATCAAATTCTCCCGCCCGGTCAAGATCTCGTCCACGGCGGCGAACTGCCCGGTCAAACTGATCGACCCACGCACATCGTCAGGCTTTGACGCTACATCGAATCCGTTGACGGTGGCAGTTCCGTCATCCTGTTTGAGCAGTGTGGTGAGGATCTTGACGATCGTTGTCTTACCCGCGCCGTTGGAGCCGAGCAGGGCAAAAATACTCCCCTTTTTCACATCGAAATCCACGCCTTTTAGAACATGAAGATTCTTGTAGGACTTTTGTAGTCCTTTCACTTGGATGGCGTGAGTTTGCATATTCATCACTCCTTATATAACCGTAACATTTGACAAGTCGGCTTCCAAACCCTTAAGGGTTGCATAAGTTAACTTGTCCATCGTCGCGCCATCAAACTTAATGGTTTTGATGGCATTGTAGTATTTCTTAGACCAGGTAGTCCATGTAAACGGTGCATGGAAGGACACATTTCTAAGGGTCGCGCCTTTAAAGGTAGCTTCGTTCAGCGACGCATTGTCAAACCTGACTCCGATAAATGTCTGCCCATCCAGGCATTGCCCCCGCATATCGGTATATCTAAAGTCCACTCCGTTAAAGATACAGTTTTCAAAGATCGTTTCCCGAAGGTCGGTCGTGATCAGCTTGACGTCGATCAGTTTTACATCGGTGAATTTTGCCCGGGTCAGGTCTGACGTGTTGAATTCTGTGCGTACCAGAATGGTTTTGTTGAAGCTCGCACCCGTTAGGTTACTGACGGACAGGATGCAGTCGGTCAGATTCGTCTCATCGAAATTGGCTTCACGCACATCGCTAGCCTTAAACGAGCTGCCGGTCAGGTCCGCACCCGAAAAGTCGGAGCCGTGCAGCATGCTTGCTTCGAATTTTCCTTTATGCGCTTTAACACCTGCGAAATCACTCTTTGGCAGGTTGCTCGCACTGAAGTTTGTCAGCACCTGTCGCTCCAGCGAGCGGGAGAGGTTGGCGACCTCCCGTACTGTTTCTTCGATATCGCCAATGCTATCAATGGTCATCGCAAAGGCCGTTTCATCGTCCTTGCCCTCGGCTTTGAGCTCGCGGAATCGCTCTTGTAGATCGGATAGCAGATCAGCTTTTAGTTCGGCGACGCTTTTGACTCCATCGTAAGGCGCAAAAACACCGTTCAAATATTGGTTTATTTTCTCGTTCATAACATGACATCTCCTTACAATAAGTTGTCGAGTATGCGCTTCGCATACTCCCAATTGCTCTTGTTTTCGGCATACAACTGTTTGCCTTTTTTGGTAATTTGGTAATACTTCCTTCTGCCCCCTTGGGTTTCATCTCCCCAGTAAGAAGTAATACTGCCGTCAGCCTCCAGCCGCTTAAGGCTGGAATACATCGTGGCTTCTTTCAGTTCGTACTCGCCACGCGAATTGGTCTGGATTAACTTTGTAATTTCGTATCCATATTTGTCGCCATCTATCAACAACTTCAAAATAATGGTATCGGTGTGACCTCTAAGCAGGTCCGAGGAGATTTTATGAGGGGTGGTTTCATCCATAGGTGTAATATACATCAAAGTACTATGTCTGTCAAGGTATTTTATCTATTATAGTACTAGCATTTTTTCCCTGTGAAGATATTTTGACCTACTCTTGACCTTTTTCTCTCATTTCAATCTTGACACGCGGGGGAATCGTCCTATAATGTGACCTGCTGGTCACATGACCAGCAGGTCACATTTCAAATGCCCAAGCAAACCTTCCATAACCTCCCCGAAGAGAAACGCAACAACATCATCAACGCCGCCATCGATGAATTTGCCGAATACGGGTTGGAAAACGCGTCCACAAATCGTATTGTCGCCAATAGCGGTATCGCCAAGGGGAGTTTCTATCAGTACTTCGAGGACAAGAAGGATGTCTTCATGCATCTTTTACAGGTGATCGAACAGGAGAAAACCGAATTCTTCAAGGACAAACATCCGCCGGTTGGGAACATGGACACGTTCCAATATTTCCGCTGGATGATCAAAACAGGTATGGAGTTCAATACGAAGCATCCACTGTTGACTCAAGCTGTCAGCCGTGTGATGTTCGGCGAAGGTTTGTATTACGGGCAGACCTTTGCCGACATCCGAGAGCGAACTTCCCAAGCCCTGAAAACCACCATCGAACAAGCCATTCAGAACGGTGAAGTGGATCCCAGCGTGGATGTGGATCTGGCAGTGATGGTCATGGAGACATGGAGCAACGCCATCAGCACATACATCATCAACGAAGGCATGAAGCATAAGGACATCATGAAGTGGGTGCGCTCGGCAAAAACACAGGAAAAGATAGACAAGATGTTGTATGTAATGGAATATGGTTTGCGCAAAACCGAATCGGAATTCGAGAAGCACTTTTAAAGAAAGGAAATTCAGATGATCTTATATTTACGACTTGCCTGGCGCAACATCTGGCGGCACCGCCGCCGCACGGTCATCATCGTGCTGGCTATGGGACTCTCCCTCGCATTGATGATGTTCTACGACGGCCTGTTGGATGGATTCAACCAAGCCATTGCAGGGAATGCCGTACGCGTACTCGGCGGCAATATTCAAGTGCACGCCGAGGGATACCGCGAAAAAGTGGACAGCAATCCGCTTCTCCCCTTGAAGGATGATGCGGCAGTCGTTCAAGCCGCACTTGCACAACCGCAGGTGATCGCCGCGTCGCGCCGAATCCAAACCGGCGGACTGGCTAGCAACCGCGAAGGCGCGTTCCCGCTCAATGTGATCGGCATCGAACCAGAGGCTGAAGCGCCGGTCAGCCTGATCGCGGAACACATCGTGGATGGACGATTTTTACAAACCAACGATGAAGATGTGGTTCTGATCGGCCAGGGATTGGCAGATGCGCTGTCACTCAAAGTCGGCGACCGCCTCACGGTGGTCGGCACCGATATCAATAAACAGAACCGCCAACGCACCATGACCGTGATCGGAATTTACGATGTTGGGCTTCCATCCTTCGAAAAAGGATCGGTATACATCTCGCTGGCTGAAGCACAAAACCTGCTAGGCTTGCGCGATCAATCCACTGAAGTGCAAATTACGTTGAAGGCTGTAGGTCCCGAAGATACAGTCATCGCTGCATTGAGACCCGCCCTGCCCGGATACGAAGTTGAATCGTGGGCGCAAAACTACCCCGAACTCGGAAGCGCCATCGGTCAAAAGAACGCGGTGATGGAAATCTTCAGCGTCATCATCGTGGTCATCGCGGGCATCGGCATTTTGAACCTGTTGCTGATGGCGATCTACGAACGGACTCGTGAGATCGGTCTGCTGGGCGCGATGGGACTCAAACCGCGTCAGATCGCGGCGACGTTCATCCTCGAAGGCGCGTTGATCGGCGTGGTCGGCGTGATCGCCGGTATTGCCATGGGCTTGGGAATCAACCTCAGCCTCGGGCAGGTCGGTATGGATTACAGCCAGTTCGCCGGGATGACCGAATACATGGCGTTGATCAGCGGAAAGGTGTATCCCACATTGGGAGTGAACAAGCTATTCGGGCGCGCAACGATTGTATTGATCATTGCCGCGCTCGCCGCGCTCATCCCTGCGCTCATCGCCGCGCGCCGCGAACCGTCTGAGGCGTTGCATCACGTATAAGCTGCTCTCGCCGCCCTCCCCGGCGGCGGTCGCCGAGGACGGCGACCTGAGCATGAGAGAAACTATGACCCAACTATTCAAACTAGCCTATCGCAACCTCTGGAGAAATAAAACCCGGTCGTTCCTATCCATGCTGGCAGTAGCCGGCGGAGTGGCATTGTTGCTCCTCATGGTCTCGGTGCTGGAAGGTGAAATGCGCGGCGCGTTGAACAATACCATCCGCCTGCAGAGCGGGCATCTCCAGATCCGCCCCGCATCGTACGAGGAGGGCAAGGTCAGCCTGAAATGGGAAGACCTGATCGCGGACCCCACTGCAGTGGTTCAGCAGATCAAGTCGCTGCCACAGACGGTTGAAGCAACTCCTCGCTTGAACGCCAGTGCGATTCTCACCATCCGTGATGAATCGAAGGGTGTGCAGATCCTCGGCATTGATCCGCCGTCCACGGCGAACCAGCCCTTCCGCGAGGGAATGATCGCTGGTGACTTCATCCAGGCAGATGACCGCGAGGGAGTCCTCATCGGAAACATCCTCGCCGACAAATTGAATTTGAACGTGGGAGATCGAATCAACCTGCTGGTCACCACCTCCAACGGCGATGTGGACGAGCAGTTGTTCATCGTCCGCGGTATTTACACCACACGAACTCCCGGCTTCGATGAATTCAACATCCTCATGCCGCTTGCCAAGGCACAGACCTTCACAGTGACCGAAAATCACGCCAGCTCGATCTTTGTGATGTTGCAGGACAATGAACAGGCAGTACCCGTTGCGGCGGCGCTTCAATCCCCGAACTTTCAGGTGCTCACGTGGCAGGAACAAAACGAATTTGTCGTCCTGTTCGAGGATTTTGCCAACGCATTTTTTGTCGTGTTGTATTTGATCGTGTTGGGGATCACTGCCACCGTCGTGACCAACACATTGGTCATGGCAGTTTTTGAACGGACACGCGAGATCGGCATCCTTGCCGCCATCGGCATGAAGGGACGCGGCATCATGTTGCAATTCCTTGCCGAAGCCGCCTTGCTCGCCACTGGAGGAGTCGTCCTCGGCTTGATCATCGGCGGTGCGATGGTCGCGTACTTTACCATCAATGGAATTTACATCGGTAATTATGGTATCACCGGTGTGCTCTTTGAAGACCGCATCTATGCACACCTCACATTGGGAAATACGATCTATCTGGCAGTCGTTGCCTACATCGTTACTCTTGTTGCTTCGCTCTACCCCGCCCGGCTCGCCGCGCGCATGGAACCCGTCGAAGCATTACACGGCTTAGGAGGCTGAAATGGAAGTTACAAAAATTATCGACGCCACGCGCACATACAAGATCGGCGAAGTGGAAACCAAAGCCCTGCGCGGCGTGAACTTGTCCATCGATAACGGAGAATTCACCGCGCTGGTCGGACCGTCCGGTTCGGGCAAGACCACCCTGCTTCAACTCATCGGCTTGCTCGACCAGCCCACCAGCGGACGCATTTCGATCAACGGGCAGGATGCCACAAATCTCAATCGGAACCAACGCGCAGACTTGCGCAAGAACGCCATCGGGTTCGTGTTCCAATTCTTTGCGCTAATCCCAACGCTCACCGCGTATGAAAATGTGGAAATGCCGTTGTTGTTGAATGGAACAAAACCCGCGGACCGTAAGAAACGTGTCAACGAAATGCTCGAAGCGGTCGGGCTCTCCGACCGCGCCCATCACCGCCCCGACCAACTCTCCGGCGGACAACAGCAACGCGTCGCGGTCGCGCGGGCGCTTGCCACCAACCCTAAACTGATCCTCGCCGACGAACCAACGGCAAATTTGGATACCGAGAACGGCAAGCAAGTAATGGACATCATGCAACGACTCAACAAAGAGACCGGCGTCACCTTCGTATTCGCCACACACGATCCACGCGTCATCAGTTATGCCAAGCGCGTCGTCACGTTGGAAGACGGCTTGATCGTCAAAGATAGCAAAGCCAATGGAAAGCACTAGGGAAGAATGAAGAAGATAATTTTCATCGCCCTTGCCTTGTTCGCATTGTTTTTGAACGCATGCACAGGGAACAACGCGCCGACGGCCATCCCGACGATCGTGTTGGACGGGGGCAACGCATCGCCAACAGATAACAACGGGAATAATGCTGGAAGCATCACTGCCTCAGCCGTGATCGTCCCGGTAGAATACGCACAGTTATCTTTCGCATCCATCGGCAAGGTCACAGCAGTGAACGTGAAAGCCGGTGATGTAGTAAAAGCGGGAGAGGTGCTGGTCGCGCTCGATGATTCCATCCTAAAGGCAAAAGTCAAAGAGGCGGAGGCGAATCTAGCGGCGGCGCAGGCGCAGGTCCGATTTTTGATGCGGAACAAAACGGATCAAGTCCACCTCGATCAGGCGAATGCCGAAGTCGAGCGGATGCAGGCACTGCTCGATTCAGCCAACGCAACACTCAACGCGCAATCCACGCTCGTCGCGCCGTTGGATGGCGTTATTGTCTCTGTCGACATTGCCCCTGCAGAGACTGTTGTGCCCGGACAGGTAGTGATCGTGCTCGGAGATTTCACCCACTTTCAAATCGAAACTACAGATCTGAGCGAGCGCGATGTAACGCGCGTGCAACTCGGTCAATCGGCTGTTGTTTTCATCGAAGCATTAAATGAAGAATTTACCGGCAGTGTGATTGACATTGACCGCATCGGCTCGACCCTTGGCGGCGATGTCGTTTTCGCCGTGACTATTGGCTTGGATAACCAACCTCAAGGCTTGCTCTGGGGCATGAGCGCAGACGTGGAAATTCAGACGGGCGAGCAGGAATGAAACAAATTCGTTTTGTTATTTATGTCGGTTTGATCGTTGCACTTGCCGTGTACGTACTTCCAGTGCAAAACGTTTTCGCCTCGCCGTCAGCACAAGAATCTGTGACCGCCTCGGCTGTGTTTGTCCCCGAGCAGGTGTCTGAATTGGGATTCGTCACCTCGGGATTGGTCCAGGAAGTCCTGGTAAATGAGGGTGATTCAGTAAAAGCAGGCGATGTACTGATCGTGTTGGACGCGCCTGAACTGCAATATGCCGTCGCTGCCGCGGAAGCCGCGCTCCGCTCTGCACAGATCAATGCCGAGCTTCAACGCTACGGGCGCGTGAAGGAACGCCGGAACGGAAAGATCTTTTGGACGCAACTCCCGAAGGAATTTATCGAGATCGCCGATATTCAGGTTCGGCAGGCACAAGCCGCGCTTGAAATTGCTCAATCCACCCTCGCGCAGACCACACTCATCTCGCCGTACGATGGAGTCGTGGCTTCGGTTGACATTGCTCAAGGTGAATTCATCCAACAGGGGCAGGATGTCATTACGCTTGCTACTTTGGACAACCTTCGCCTCGAAACAACGGATCTAAGCGAACGCGACATTATGAAAATAAATGTCGGCGATCCAGCAAATATATACCTTGACGCGTTGGATCAAAATGTAAATGGGAAAGTTGTTGGAATATCACCGATCGCTGACAGAGCGGGCGGTGACGTGGTGTTCAAAGTTACGATTGAATTGGAATTTCAGCCCGAAGACTTGTTGTGGGGGATGACCGCGGAAGTGACTATCAGCAAGTAGAACGGTTACCGGTTTCCAGTGAGCAATGACGCGGTGATGTATACCCTCACGGGTATTGTATAATCGCCGCGTCGTTCTTTATAACCTGATACCTGAAACTGGAGAACCTGATCCATGCCTCTCCCCACAAAGATCACCGTCATCGGCGCAGGTTCGGCGTCG
>Ga0073934_10004304_pt1 | contig 24019 bp, 18 predicted proteins | sample LarsenN4metaG_FD_76834 | JGI IMG/M metagenome (GOLD analysis project Ga0073934, IMG submission 76834) | Hot spring sediment bacterial and archeal communities from British Columbia, Canada, to study Microbial Dark Matter (Phase II) - Larsen... ... | reverse complement strand
GACTTCTGACTTCTGACTTCTGACTTCTGACTTCTGACTTCTGACTTCTGACTTCTGACTTCTGACTTCTGACCTCTGACTTCTGACTTCTGACCTCTGACTTCTGACCTCTGACCTCTGACTTCTGACTTCTGACTTCTGACTTCTGACTTCTGACTTCTGACTTCTGACTTCTGACTTCTGACTTCTGACTTCTGACTATTGTCCAATCTGCACTTCGAAGTCCACCTTATACGGGGCGAGGTCGCGGAGGCGCGCTAGTTGTTCAGTCAGCATTTCCGCATCGGCTTGTTGCTTGACGCGGAAGGCAACGCGAAGCCGCATGGGTGCGACGAGTTCGACGACCAGGTTTCGCGCCTTGGCCTGACACGCCGCGGAGATACTGTCGCGAACGGAGCGAGGCACGCCGTTGATGATGCCGCCCGCCGGCGGTTCGGCCGGCGCCGGAAACTGCGACGGTCGCTGCGGAAGCGAGTCGGCCGCGGTTGGCGTCGAGATCGTGGCAAAGCTCGTCGGTTGAACCGGATTCGTTTCGGGCACGGCCGAGGCAAAGTTCGTCCCCGAACGCCAGTTGGACGGCGCCCGAGATTCGTTTTGCGTGATCGGCATCGGCGATTCGCCGGCTGCGACGGGTCGAGCGAAGCCGTTATTGGACGATCGCCAGAGATGGGCATACTTCATGTACGGCGCCATGTCGGGATGCATGCCTTCCTGACTCGAAGGGCCGCCCGCGACGACGTCGTTGCCGCGCTGATTATAGGTGTCATAGCCTTGCCAGTTCCATTCCATGCGGGCCGTGGGAGTCGCCGGTGCGGTACGCGGCTTGGACAAGGCTGCCGCCGGCGCGGGCGGGACGCCCATGACCTTTTGATTGACGAAGTTCTTCCAACCGGTGCCGAATTCGTGAATGGATCGCTCGCCGTTGTTTGGAATCTGCGGCGCCGAAGTGCCAGGTGCGGACACATTCCAGACGGGCGGTGCTGCCGTTGTCGTCGAAGGAATTGGAGCAGGCGAACGCGCTGGCGCAACATTCGTCGAATAGCGCAGGCCCGCCGGGGCAAGTCCGCCGGCCGCATCGGATCGATTCGCGGAAACAGCCGCCTTGGCCTCGGCATCCGAGCTGGCACTGGACGGCGGCGTAAACGTGCTCGGCGTTGCGCCCGGTACCGACGCGTCCCATGACTGGGCCAAAATCGGCGTCGCCAGGCCGAGCGATAACGCGGCGGCCAAGGCGATCCTGCGGCATCCCGAGTTTCGGTTGGTCGATTGCACGACTCGGCTCCCCCAACGAATTTCCTTAGCGCGGTCTGCCCAGACGCGCTGCCGGCGAGCCCCGGCCTCCAAAACCCATGCCCGGCGTGCTCGATTGTGGTCCAAAGAACCCGAATGTCTCGTTAAAGAACGTCGGATGTCCTGTCGGCGGCAAGCCCTGCTGTTTCGCCTGTTCGCTTCGTTCGCTCAGGTCGCCGATGGCGCGTCGCCGATCTTCGTCCTCCGGCGGCATCTGCGGAAACAGTGGCGGCCGATTCATGTACGTCGGACCGACACCGGCAAACGGCGCCATATTGGCCGGATTCATCACGCCCGGTCGGACAAAGTTGTAGTAGTTGGTCGCGCGATTACCGACTCCGCGATTGACCAGATTCAAGTATGGGCTCAGCGACCCGCCGATGCCTCGATTTCCATAGCCGGCGAAGCCGCCGTAGCCGTATCCACCGCCGCCGTAACCCCCGTAGCCGCCGTAGCCGCCGCCATAACCACCCCCATAGGGGAATTGAGCGGGCAAACGACTGGCTGCAGCCAATGTCAGCAGCATCGCGGCGATTGCGATCGACAGGTATGTTCGCATAGGAACCTCACGATCCTCGAAGCACGTTTGACTTCCATCATTGCGTGCTTCGATCCCGGTCGCAATGCCGATCACTGGAAGGATCGGACCGTTTCACGCCCCAGCAACGTAATGCCCAGTGCCTGTTCGACAGGCGCCAATATCTGCTGCATGAACGAATTCACGCGAATGATCGGTTTCGCCATCACGTAGACGCGATCGCCGGGCATGATCTGGTAGTTCGTTCGCGTGTCGCCCAGCTTCGTAATCGCGTGCCAATCCACCGGCAATATTTGATCGGGGCATCCCTCCGGCCCGCCGTACGGTCCACGCCGCGCCACCCAAATGTGTCGCTTCGAGGCAACGGGCGGCAACCCGGCCACATTGCCGATGGCATCGAGCACCGTATCGCTGCCGTTGATCGGCAATCGGATGACGGTCTCACCGTATCCGCCGCCGTCGGTGATCACATACACGACCTTGCTGTTCATGGACAAAACATCCACGGAAACGGCGAAGGCTTCGGGCGAATAGCCAAACCAATAGCCGAGGAAGCCTTTAATCGCATCGCGCGCCTCATCGAGCGTAAGACCTGCCACCTGGACCGAGCCGTACACGCCCAGATGCACGGTCCCGTCCGGCTTGATTTGATGAGGGCCCGAGATCACTTGCGGCTTCAACGGTTGCGGAGATTGTTCTTTGAGAATCTGCTTGGTGTTTGGGTTGACTTCCCATTTCGCCACGTCGATTTGCAACACATCCGGCGGTTCGATAACGTACGCCGGGAGCGTCACTTTAGCCAATTCGCGCGGCGCATCGACAAAACCGACCGGCATGACGGGGGCCGTGTGACAACCCATGCTCATGAGGCAAAGGCCGGTCAGCAACCCGGCGATTGGTCCAACACGCCATTTGCTCCGTCCTTGCATGGGAAATCTCCCTGCCTTGCCCGTTTTTCCACGTTGCCGCAAAAGCGCGGTCGAACATCCGGGTTGTCCGGTCGTCGTTCAGTGTTATCGGCACACTGCAGTGGCGTTCTGCATCTTTCCTTCGTTACAACTGCTACTTTGCGCGTAACCGGCAGAAATGGAAAAACCGGGAAGGTTTGCGCAACCGTCAGGATTAGCGGCCGGCATTGGGAACATTGACGGCCAATTCGCATTCGGCAAAAAGCCGTCGCTCGCGCTCCGTTCTGGGTGCATAGCCGCTGGCTCGTGCCGATCGGAGCGCCTTCACGGCGATGTCCATGCGTTTTTGACGAACCGCCTGAAGGATTCGAGTCATGGCTTGAATGGCCGACCATTCATCGGAGACGTTCTGCCAGATCGGTGGTTCGGTATTCCAATCGATCCGCAGAATTCCGGTGCGTTGATGACCCAACAGGCGCGCCGCGGATAACTCCGCATCGAACGGCCGATCCGCTCCGATCCGTTCAAAATGTTCAAACGCCCTGGCGTATTGGTCGGGTGCGGCGTCGGCTTGCGTGATGGTCTCCCAGGCGGCCGTGTATTGATAGCGATCCCAGCCGGCGGGAATGATCCCGAACACGACGAGAAGGGCGGCGACCCGCAGCCATCGACCATGACGCTGGAGCCAGCCGGCGAAGTCCTCGCGTAACTCGGGGTGCTCCGTGCGGCCGCTGCGTACGCGGCGCAAGTCCGCCAGAAGCCGCGTCCATTGACGATCGGACCCGTAGCGTCTTTGCGGCGCGGTCTGCAGGCACTTGTCGCAGATCACATCCAGGGCGGGCGCCAGGCCGGGATTGAGCCGCGACGGCTTCACCGGCGGCTGGCTGCGGATGAGTCGACATGTCTCCGCGACGCTGGCCCCTTGATGCGGCGGCACGCCCGTCGTCATGGCATAGAGCAACGCGCCCACGCCATAGATGTCGGTCGATTTGCCGACGGCGCCTCGACCGCCTGCTTGTTCCGGCGCCAAGTACCCGACACTTCCCGCGATGATGTCCATGTCCAAATCTTCGAAATGAATCGGGCAGCCGAATCCCGACAGTTTCGCGTGGCCGTCGCGCGTCAACCAGACGACCTCGGGCCGCAACGAACCGTGATTGATGCCGCGTTCATGGGCGTAGGCCAGCGCCGCAATCATTTGCCGCACATATTCGACTGCCAGCCGGGGGGTCAAGGCGCTCGTCTTCAGGCGTTCGGCAAGTTGAATGCCATCCACTGGGGCCATGGCAAGGTAGGGAGCACCATGAATGTCGCCTGCCTCATAAATTCGCAAAATGCCAGCGTGGTCCAACCGGCTGCCCGCGTCGAACTCGCGCCGCAATAGGGCCGCGCGCTCCAGCGTCGCCAGCCGGTCGGGCAGTACTTTTAACGTCACCAGCCGATCGAGACTGACCTGGCGGGCGCGAAAAAGGTGGAATGGGCCGTCGCGGCCGATCCGCTGTAGCAACTCGAAGTCGCCGAAGTTGCGCGTTTTTTTTCGCCCTTCCGTCATCGCTTTGCTCCCACCAGCAGACGGGCGATTATGCTCGTCGCCGCGCCGCCGAGCGCCATCGAAAATGCGATCATGAGAAGTTTGAACCAGAAGATTCCCAAGCTGGCCGCCTGCCGCATGTCGGCAGGGGCGATGGCCTTGTTGTTCGACATCCAGTAGCCGGCGCGATGTTCCGCAACCGACAACGCCGGCCCGGGTCCGAAGATCGCGAACCGCGACGACGCCGGGGCGATGTCGGGTCGAAATTCGCGACAAGCAAACGACGCGGCTACCGCAAGCAAGGCGGCGCCCAGAAGAAACGCCGGCAACCCCTCGGCGCCAAATCGATCGAGACGGCTGTTCGCCTGTCCCAACAGCGCGCCGATCGCAAACCCAGCCGGAACTGCGATCGTCCAGCCCGCCGCGAGATGAACGTATTTTTCGATGTTGCCGGCAGTGGCGCCCGATGCGAAATAACCCAATTCCGCGACGATGGTTGTCAACGCCGCCGCCGCGGCCGCCACGATCGTCATGCCAAAGCCAATGGCCGCTGCCGTTCGCGCCGACCAGCGAAACGATTTAGGAACGTCGATGGCCGCCAGGCCGCACGCCAAAGTCGCTACTGCGGCGATCAGGCCCGCGAAACCGGGCAGCAGACCGGCCCGCCAACCCGTCGAGGCCGCAAACACTCGCACCGCGGGAAAAGACAGCAGCACCAATATCCCGGCGACCGCTGGAACGACAAGCAAAGAGAGATCCTTGCGCCGCTTGCACAATGCGATTCCCGCGAGGACGCAGCCGACAAAGATTCCCGCCTGAATATTGCCAATACGATGGACGATCAATCCCGCGACCAACGGGATGAGGTCCGGCATCCCGTCGATCTGCTTGGCAATTTTCGCTCGCCAAACGGCCCAATTCGACCGAACCGATTTGCCTTCGCGCCAACGAGTCAATTCGGCCGCCACATCGTCGGCGGTTGCGTACCGGTCGTGGATTTCCTTACTCAGGCAACGCAAACAGATTTCGACGAGTTCGGGATCGGCCTCGGGATTGATTTCGTTCGGCGCCACCGGTTCTGTATCCACGGTCAGCGCGAGCGTTTCCAGCGCCGTGGCGCCGACAAACGGCGGCCGGCCGGTCAAGCAGGCGTACAAAATGGCGCCGAGCGCCCAGATATCGACTCCCGGCCCGATGCGGCCGCTGCTTGTCGATTGCTCCGGCGCCATGAAGCCCGGCGTGCCGAGGATGGTCCCGGCCTGCGTCAGCCGCAGCGCCGTTCCGATTGCTTCGGGATGCCGCGCCTGCACGGCAGGCTCCACTTCGTCCAGATCCTTGATATTCAAGCGCCTCGCGATGCCGAAGTCGGTGATCTTCACGACGCCGCTGCGATCCAAAAGGATATTGGCCGGCTTGAGGTCGCGATGGACGACCCCTTTTCGATGGGCATAAGCAACCGCTTCGGCAACCTGTTCGACGACGATGGCCGCAGTCCGGTTATCCAAGGGCCCATGCCGCAAGCGCTCATCGAGACCATGACCGTCGATCAGGGCCATGGTGAAGAAAAAGGCGCCGTCTTCGGCGCCAAATGCGTAGACCGGTACGATGCCGGGATGATCCAGCTGCGCCGCTGCCTCCGCCTCTTTGTGCAGCCGCTGCACCAAACCAGGATCGCTGAAATAGCGCGAACGCAGCGTCTTCAATGCGACTTCGCGACCCAGGCTTTTTTGTTTGGCTTTGAAGACCCGGCCCATGCCGCCGGATCCCAGTTCGGAGATGATTTCGTAGTCGCCGAACGACGCCGGCATATCGCTGACGACTTCAAAATCGGTGGAACGAGCCCGGTCATTGAGCAAGCTCAGGCCGACCGTTCGTTCCAGATCGTTGCCGCCGGTGAATTCGCCGCGATGGCCCATGCTGCGATTCTATCACTTACATGACGCGATCCTGCGCCCAGGTGTAGCGTCGCCCGGTGGCGAACTCTTTGAAACTCGCCGCAATCGGATCATGAATCGTGGCCGGATCGAAGGCGGTATTGACCGCCTTCAGGAGCGGCACGATGTCGGCATCGGGATAACCGACGCCGCGAACCTCGAAATAATCGCCGTTGATGTCGAAGATTTGCAGTTTGTCCCGAAAGACAAACACCTTCCGAAGCGACCGAAGCTCCCACCGCGTGCGCTTCAAAAATTCCAGGGCGGCATCGCGAGTGCCTGGAGTGAAATCGAAGCTCGCCACTAGTTGCGCCATCGCTGATTTCGCCGCTTGCGGCGTCGCGCTCGCTGGATCGTTCGGAACCCCGTCACCATTCAGTCGAACGCGGCGCCACAAGCGGCTGAAGAGACTATCGCAGGCCGGCCAGTTCCTGCAGAACGTGCCAATTCTCGAGGCGGTCCTGGTTGGCGGCCAGCAGCGTTACCGACGGATTGCCGTCCTTGTCGAAGTGCTTCGCAAAACGGCCTTCGCTGCGGGCGAAATCGATGAAGGTAACTTCCTTGTTCGTCTTCGGTTCGACGAACCAATCGCCCTTTACATTCGGATTGCCCTGGAGCGACAGGCGCTTCCGGATCGTGTCGCCCGCCCGGGGATCGTAAATCAACAACGGAAAGGCGCGCGTATCGACCGCCAGGCGCGCCTGTTCGCCGGCCATGTTATCCGCCACGCCGTGCTCGGGCTGGCACGTCGTGTAACAGCAAACGATGGCCGGTCCATCGAATTCGAGAGCGCCGAGCACCGATTTGTAGAAGTGGTTGATGTGGGCACAGGTCGTCTGTGCGACATACGTTCGCGGGTGCATCATGGCGATCTGGGCGATCTCCTTGCGGCGTTCCTGCTTGCCGCCGACTTCCTTGCCGTGCACGCTCATCTTGGTGTTCTGGCCCATGTACGTGCTGGTCGAGGCCTGACCGCCGGTATTCGAGTAGACCTGCGTGTCGAGCACGAAGACCTTGACGTTCATGCCGCTGGCGAACATGCGCGACAAAGCCTGAAAACCGATGTCAAACATGGCGCCGTCGCCGCCGATGCACCAAAGCGGCTTCTTGCCCCAACCCATCTGGTCCCAGCGCATGCGCACACCCACCGCGTAGGTCGGCGCGTTTTCAAACAAGGAATTGCTCCACGGAACCAGGTACGGGTTGTACGGATAGGTCGAAGTGTAAACGGTGTTGCATCCCGTGGCGGCGATGATGCCCCAATCGTCGTTGTACTTGAGCGCGGTCGCGGCGCACAACATGCGCAGGGCCGTCCCCTCGCCGCAGCCGGCACACGACCCCGCGCCGCCGGTGTAGATCATCGTTTGTTCTTTGAGCATCATGTCGATGAGCAGGCTGTCGCTGATGTACTTCTCGTTGCTCGGACCGATGTTTTTGAAGTAGCGATGGCTCTTGCGCGTCTGCAGCATGAACTCATCGGTTTTGACCACCATTTTCAGCGCGTCGTCGTCGCAGACCGTAACGCATTCCGCGCAGCCTTTGCACTTCGACGGATCGATGATGATCTGGAACATGCCGCCTTCGCCGACCTTCTTCTTGCCCGCATCGTAGTACTTCTTGGTCTTGGACCATTGGGCGGCGTACATTTCCCGGTCCGCTTCCGGGATGGTCTTCATCTTTTCGGCCCATTCCGACTCGGAAAGGACCTTGCCCAGGATGGCAGTGTCCGGGCATTCCGTCACGCAATCCATGCAGCCGGTGCAATTGGAAGGAATGTACTCGGGGATTTCCGGCGCGATGTTGCTGAAGTCGCGAAGCGAGGCGGTGCCGGCCGGAATGAGCGACCGGGCCACCGAAAGGTCCGCGGGCAACTCCTTTTCGCCGTAGCCTTCCTCGTACCCGCGGATAATCCGCTCGTTGAAATCGGTGACATCGAGGACCGGAAGGCTGACAAGCTTGTAGCCGCGATCGACATTGGTGCCGTAACAGTTATTGTTGAACGGGTCACGCGGCGTCGCATCATTCAGGGAAGGCGCGGCGTGACCGTTGGTCGTTGCAATCATCGGATTACTCCTGCTGGTAATGCGTTGTCGTTTCTCGAATTCGTTATGAGCCAATCATCCCCGGCGGAATTTCCCGCATTTCACTGTAGCCGCGCTTCACGCAGGTGAGATTGTCCTGGACGACCTGGGCGCCGCGCTTGCCGAAGTACTTGTTCAAGGCGTCTTCGACGCCCGCATACACTTGCTCGTCCGCCATGTTGCTGTTCTTTGCGTACGGCGTCAGCTTGAGGAACGCGCCCAAGAGCACGATGCCCTGCATGCGCATCTGCAGATCCGGCTCCGATGCGACCTCGCGAGCAATCTTGACCATGTCGGCATAGTAAACGCGAGCTTTCTTCTTGCGAATCTTTTCCTTGATCTCGTCCGGAACGCGCCTCCAGACATCGGCAGGCTCCGTGTAGGGCGATTGCATGAAAATCGCCCCGCCTTCGACGAGGCCGGCCATCGTGCCCGGGCTGAGAATCGCCGTCGGATCGTTAATGCACAGCAAATCGACATGCTCGAGTTCGCAGTGGATATTGATGTGCGAATCGGCAATCGTCAGGTAGTACGTCGTCGGCAAGCCCTTCTTTTCCGAGCCATACTTCGGATACGCTTGCACGTCCTTGCCGAAAACGCGGCCCGCAATCGTGGCGATGACTTTGTTCGTGGTCACCGAACCGAAGCCGCCGACCGAATGTCCGCGCATCGAAAAACCGCCGGTCGGGCGCAGATCGGGATCCTCGGACACCTTTAACGCCAGCGGATGATCGATGCCGACGCAGAAGTAATCCTGGCCGTCGATGATCATGTTGCGGAAAGCGGCGATGATGTCGCCGGGCCGGACATCGCGGCTGCCCAGGCCGGCAGCACCGTGATAAATGCTGGGCACCTTGTCCAAACGATGTTGGCCGTTCTGGCCGGTGACAGCATCGCAGAATGCCGCTTTGATTTCGCGCGTCAAATGATTGCCGGTCGTCGAAAGCGGATCGTCCATGCGTTCGAACACGGTAAAGGCCTGGCAATCTTTCAGTGCCTCGACAATCTGCCGGGCCGGGAACGGGCGGAACACGAATACGGTCAGGCAGCCTGCGGCGATGCCCTTGTTCCGGAGGTAATCCACCGTCGCCTTGCACGTTTCCATGTAGCAGCCCATGCCGACGATGATGAACTCGGCATCGTCGCAACGATACGGCTCGACGAAATCGTATTTTCGCCCGGTCTTGCGTTCGAACTCCTCGAACGCCTCGGACAAGGCCGGTTCGACGCGTTCGTAATACCAGCGTTGGGCGATTTTCCCTTTCATGTACGAGTCCTGATTCTGCACGACGCCCGACATCAGCGGATTCGCCGGGTCCATCAGGTTGAGCAGCTTCTCTTTGGGATCGCCGATGAATTCCTTCATGAATTGCGGCTCGGGCAAGCGGACGGTCTCGACGGTGTGCGTCGTCAAAAAGCCGTCCTGCACGTTGAAGAACGGCGTTTGCGTCGCTTCGGCCACGCGCCGCGAAATCAAGCAGAAGTCGCCCGCTTCCTGCGCGTTTCGCCCGAAGAGCATGCCCCAGCCGACGTCGGCCACCGACATCATGTCGTCGTGCCCGGCGTGCACGTTCAGGCCCTGGCTCGTCAGCGCTCGCGCCCCGATGTTCATGACCACGGGCAAGCGCTTGCCGGAAATCGTGTACAACACTTCTTTCATCAGGACCAGGCCCTGGCCCGACGTAAAGTTGGTGACGCGGCCGCCGGCCACGGCAAAGCCTTCGCACACCGAAGCCGCCGAGTGCTCGCTTTCCGGCTCGAAGAACATGAGCGGATCGCCCCAGAGGTTCTTCACGCCGTTCATCACCGCCGCGTTGAACCCGCCGCCCATCGTTGTGGAACTGGTGATCGGATAGGCGCCGGCGGCCTGGGCCACATGCACCTCGACATGCACGACGGCTTCGGCGCCGTCGCACGTCGTCGGTATTCCGGGATACTGGTATCGCGTTTCAACCGGCTGCTTGGCCGTTTCGTGGGATCGGGTCGGACCTTTAGCTACCGCAATGCTCATGAATCCCTCGTTTCGTAACGAAGACTGCGAAAGTCGGTCTGGTTGGTATACGGTTTTCTCGATTCATCGGCGGCGCGCAAACATTGAACCACTCGTGCCTTCCGTTCCGCGTGCTCAATGTTGCCGGGGCGGACGTTCGTGCTTGAAGACCAGGGAGAGGAATCTTTCGTCATCAATTCTTGGGAATGATGCTAGGCGGTAACCCGAGCCGGGGCGAGTGGGGCACCACCGCAACAGGTCGCTTTCGAGTCGGTAAATGCACAACGCCAGCTGTCCCAAGTATTTTGCAGGGCCTTCTTCGATTCGCATATCCATATGTCGTGGTTCGGCGCGATCGTCGAGCAAAAAGTACCCCGAGTACACGTCGCCGTCCCGGAATGCAAACTGAAATCGGTCCCCGGCAATTGTGAACCGCACTTCTTTCCTGCCGGCAATCGACGTCCAAACACCCTGTAACGATTCCAAATCGGACGCATTCCCGGCGGTTGCCGGACGGGGGAGAGATAATGCGGCAGGCATTCCAGATCGCTCCAACGCAGGGAGGCCGTTCAAGCGTACTGGAGGGGATTATAACCGTTCGTGGATGGCATGCAACGGAACATCCCAAATCGCGCCGAGATTTGCGGCGATCCCCGTCAAAACATCGACGCCATGCTGCCGATGATATGGATCATGACGAACAGCCAAAGCAGCGCAGCAACGACGGAAACCAGGATGCCGCTGACCGGCAGCCCGGCCGGGTTTTTGCTTTTCATGGCGGCGCGGACGCCCAGGAGTCCGGCCAGAAACGCCATGATGTACAACGGGCACATGCAAAACGTGCCGCTCACGAAGAGAATGAAGCCTGCGAGCGTGTCGCGGCCCCAGTCGCGATAATGTACCCCAACCGCAACTGCAAATGCGATCAAGAGCAATGGGGCCATCAACAACATGATGCCGCCGAGCACAAGCGATGCGAGTCCCCATTCTGTCGATCGCTGCGGTACCGGCGAAGTAGAAACCGGCTGGACGGTTAATTCATCTGAACCCGCTGGCCGAGTGTTTTCCGGCATTACACAGATGCTCCGAACTAGATCCGCTTTAACTTCAGCGTATGCTTTTTCAAAAACTCCTCGCATTCGCTGCGCGTGAATACTCCCGGCGTGGTGCCGATGGCGCGCACGCAACTGGCGCCCAGGGCACTGGCGTAGCGGAGGCAATCTTCGGTGCTCATCTTGTGCAGCATGCCGTAGATGAAGCCGGCGTCGAAGGCGTCGCCGCCGCCGGAGCCATCGACGAATTCGACCGGGAACGCGCCGGCCCGTAGTTGCACCTGCTCGTTGACGAGCACGCAGCCGTCGCCACCCATCGTGATGACGGCGGTTTTCGCCCCCATGCGGTGCAAGGCCTGCGCCTGCCTCAATGGATCGAGTTCGCCCAGGATGATCCGCGCTTCGTCGGTGTTCGCGTGAAACGCATCGACGTGCGGCAACACCGGTTCCAGTTGCTTGACATAGTCGACGTCCGGCGGAGTCACGACATCCAAAAACGTTTGGACGCCCTGACGCCGAGCCTCGGCGTAGATTCTCGCCAGTTCGGAACCGAGCAATTTCGACATCAGCAGAAAGCCGCCGACGTAAAGCACCTTGCACTTGCCGATTATTGCCGATGGAATATCGCCGGCGACAAAGCCCGCGTTTGCGCCGAAGGTGTGGATGAACCGGCGATCTTGACCGGTGACATTGACGATCAGCGTCTGGCTGGTGTCGACGCCCGAAACCGCTTTGAGCCCGGCGACATCGACCTTGGCCTCGTTGAGCATGTCCGCGACGATCCGCCCAAAGAGATCGGCGCCGACCCGGCCGGCGACGGTCGTTGCGACTTCCATTTTTGCCAGATCGACGGCCGTGTTCGCGGCGCAGCCGCCCAGCGTCAACAGCATCCGCTCGGCCATCACCAATTCGCCGGCGCCGGGCAAATGCGAGATCGGCGTGCAGACATGGTCGGCCACGATAATCCCGGCACAAAGCACGTCAGGCGGAGTCGTCATACGATTACTACCAAGTTATCCCGGTGCACCAGTTCAACATACGGGACCGTGCCCAGCACTTCGGAGATTCGTTCCGTCGAGAGCCCACGAATTCGGTCGGTGTCGGCGGCGCCGTAGTTGGTCAGCCCTCGAGCGAACTCTTTGCCGGCCACATCGCAAAGCGAAACCACGTCGCCTTTGCCGAACGACCCGGTCACCGCCACGACTCCGACCGGCAACAGGCTTTTTCCTTTTTTCGCGACGGCGTTGGTGGCGCCTTCGTCGAGAACCAGTTTCCCCTTGGGCCTTGCCGTGAAACCGAGCCAGCGCTTCCAGGCAGGAATCGTGCTGCCGTGCGGAAGGAACAGCGTGCCGACCGGTTCGGCCGCCAGGATTTGGTCCAGAATACCGGCAACCGACCCGTTGGCCATGATCACCGACTCGCCGGCCGCGGTCGCCAGTCGCGCCGCCCGGAGTTTGCTGCGCATCCCACCCGTGCCGAGCGTGCTTCGGCTCGCACCGGCCATGTCCGTCACGCGCGCGTCGATGTGCGGAACGGTCTTCAGCAACTCGGCATTCGGATCGGTCCGTGGATCGGACGAATATAGCCCATCGACGACCGTCAGCAAAATCAAAAGCGGGGCCTGCAACAAATTCGTGACCATGGCCGCCAGGTGATCGTTGTCGCCAAACTTGATCTCGGCCACGCTCACCGTGTCGTTTTCGTTGATGATGGGCAGACAATCCCACTCCAACAGCGCATGAATCGTATTGCGGACATTGAGATAGCGGACTCGGCTGTCGAAGTCGCCGGCGGTCAAAAGAATCTGTGCGGCATGTACCCCATGCGGCGAGAGGCAATTCTGATACAGCTGCATCATCGCGTTTTGACCGACGGCGGCACACGCCTGCAGTTGCCGAAGGTCGGACGGGCGTGCCGGCAGTCCGAGCTTGCCGATGCCCGCCCCGATGGCGCCGGAGCTGACGAGAACGACGCGTTTTCCGGCTTGACGAATCCGCAGCAGCTGTTCGACCAGCGATTGCATGCGCTCGCGATCCAAGCGGCCGTCAGAACCGGCCAGCACATTGGTGCCAACCTTCACCACAATCGTATGCGCAAGCGCCACCACTTCCTGGCGCACTGGATCGAGCATCGGCTTGGGCCTCCGTTGGTTGCTGTTGGCTCCAACATCCGTGATTCGGCAGTTTCAGTCAATGCCGTGCCGTTTTGAGCGAAAGATTCTGGCGAAATATCGACATAATCGTGTAACATGGATTTGACGCCGGTGGAACGATCTGGCTATAGTTGAAGGCTGTTCAGCATCCCTCTCCGTCGCTTGTGGTAGATTCCGTAGCCGGGAGGCAGGTTCGATGGCGATGAAAACTCGAATTCTTCATCGATACGGTATCGCCATTGGTGTTCTTTTGCTGGCGGTCTCGGTCGCGAATGCGACGAACATCACTTCGCCGAACAAGCTTCGCAAGGAAGCTGAAGCGCTCGAACGAAAGGGTGAATGGCAACAGGCCGGCGAGATCTACTTGCGACTGCTGGCTCAAGACAAAAACTCGCCCGACCTTCGCGGAAAAATCCTGATCTGCTTGCGGCATATCCAACAGAAACGCCGCCATACCGACCCGCAATATCTCGAACGGATCCGCGAACTGCCGCTCTCGCGAGCGCTGAACGCTTACCTCGACGGACTCGGCAAGTTGCAGGCGAACTACGTCGATCGCGAAAAGATCGACTTGGCCGCGCTTTTCCAGCGCGGTCTGGAAGAACTGAAATTCGCGTTGGATGAACCGGCATTTCGCAAGGAACATTTCAAGGATTCGGATGCCGACGCAATCCAGTCGCTCAAGCAACAACTGATCGATGTCTGGAGTGTCGCCAAGCTTCGCCAGGCCAGCGAGATTCGCGAAGCGGTGAAAGAAATCGCGCTGACCGCGCAGCAAAAGCTCGGCGTACAACCCAGCATTACGGTCATGGAGTTTCTCTGCGGCGCGTGCAACACCCTCGACGAGCACACCGCTTACCTTCCGCCCAGCGAAGAGACGGCCATTTACGCCGGACAGTTGACGGCACTCGGCGTGATGCTTTCGACCTCCGCCGACGGTCAGGTCCAGGTCGTTCGCGTGCTGCCCGGCACCTGGGCCGCTCAGGCGGAAATCCGGGACGGCGACCGCGTCGCGAAGTTTGTCGGCAAGAACTGCGAAAACGGCGAACTAGAGCAACTGATCGAAATCGAAGTCGTCGGCCAGGGCGGAATGAATCGTCGCACGATCAAGATGCCGGCGTTGCTCAACAGCGTCTTCGACGTGGAAACGTCGCCGGACGGCGTCGGCTACTTGCGGATTGCCGGTTTCACGCGGACGACCCCGCAGGAACTTCACAACGCGTTCCATCAATTGCGCATGCGCGGGACGAAGTCGCTGATCGTCGATCTACGCGGCAACCCGGGCGGATTGTTTCCGGTCGCGGTCGATGTCGCCGAGCAATTTTTGCCGGAAGGGATCATCGTCACGACGCAAGGCCAGGGAGCGATCTTCAATCGCACGTTCGAATCGCGGAGCGGCATGGGCGCCTTCAACTTGCCGTTGGTCGTTCTGGTCGATGGCGACACGGCCAGCGCCGCCGAGGTTCTGGCGGGAGCACTTAAAGAAAATAATCGCGCCACCTTGATCGGCCAGCCGACCTACGGCAAAGGGACCATTCAAAATGTTCTGCAGTTGTCGGCCGGCGGCGGCATGCGGATCACGCTGGCTCGGTTCTTTACGCCGCGAGGCACGCCCTACCAAGCCGTCGGCGTCACGCCGGACTTGATCGAATCGGTGCGGCCCCGCGAACTGGCTCACGAACAGGCGCTCAAGTCCATGATGATGCGAAACGACTGATCTTGCCCACCGCGCTGACTGCACTCTGGACCGCCAATCTCTTGGGGCCTGCTCGTGCGCTCTCGTTCGCCGGCGAAGCCGAACTGCTGGCCGTTCGCGACGCCAATTCCGCTTTATCCCTTTTCAATTCGTTCGGCTCAGTGCAGGGACAGGTGAAAATCCGCGATCTCGCGGCGGCCGACCTCGCGGCGGACGGCTCGGCCATCCTCATTGCCACCAGCACCGGCCGCGTCGCCTGGCTCGGCATCGACCTGAAGCAGCGCTGGGAAACGCAACTGGGCGGCAGGCTCATCACGGCGGCAATCGATCCGTTCGGCCAATACGCCGTCGTCACCGATGACAAAGGCGCCCTGCACTTCCTCGACCGCCACATGAAGTCCCTGGGGCGATTTCAAAGCCCGCGGCCGATCCATCATGCGCGCTTCGTGGCGGCAGCGCCCTTTCTCGCGTGTGCAGGCGACTTCGGCTGGGCTGGCTTGCTGGATTTGCTTCGCGGCGAATGGGCATGGTCGGACCGGCCGGTCGCCAACATCGGCGGACTCGCCGTCGGATCGACCGGCGAGCCGCTGCTGCTCGCCTGCTTTTCCGAGGGAGTTCGCGTTTATGGGACCGGAGGCGGCCCGCGAACCACGATCGCGCTGGCAGCACCATGCGAGTCGGTTGCCGCTTCGTTCGACGGTTTTCGTTTCGCCGCTTCGACCAAAGCTCGCGAAGTGTTTTTGGGCAATTACAAGGGTCCGCCGCCGGAGCGCGTCGCAACGCCTCACACGCCGTCGGCCCTCGCCTTGTCGCCACAAGCCGATCGGTTGTTTTGCGGCTACGGCAATGCGACCGTGCAATGCTTGGAAGTTGCTGGAGGTTGACTTCAACTCCACTGCGTCAAAAAAGGCCGCAATTTCTCTTCCGGATGCAAAACGAACGCATACTCCCGGCTTTCGAGAACCGCATTGGCCGCCAGTTCCAGGTCGCAGTCGCGCAGAAACTGTTCGACTCGCGCTCGCTTGTCGGCGACCAACGGCCGCAATGATCGCGTCAATTCCTGCAGCGTTCGGAAGCGTGCCTTGCGTTCCTCCGCCGTCGCCGGCAATGCGTCCCGTTCATATCGCTTGGCTTTCATCCATTGTTGCGTCGCCGGGTCGGGTGCATCGATGAACTTCTCCGGGCTCCAGTCGAGATCGCGAAGCCAGCGCCACAGCTGATCGTGGTGCGCTCGATGGGCCGGAAACGACTGCAGCGGCAAACGCAACGTGCCGGTGACCACCGCATATTCAGGCGGTTTCATGTCAAAAAACCGCTCGATGATCTGGTCGGTCGCTTCGTCGTACTTCGCCCCGCCGATGCCGTGGATGAACAGGTCCGCGAGAAACAATCGAGCAAACAGCGTCGTGGTCAGCGCTCGCGTGCGGATGTGCCATTCGCCGGCAGCCAGGAATTCCGCAAGAGCGCCTGGTTCACGAGGCGCCTCGATGGCTGCGCCCGTCTGCCCGCAGCGCAGTTGAAACACGGCGCAGTGCTGACGCGCAAACAACCTCGACCGGGTCGATTCGCCGTTTTTTCGGATCCAAAACGGCAATTCGATCCAGTCGTTGTCGCGCTGCAAGTCGGGCGCGGGGTGGTTGTCGCTCTTCAAACGGTGCGATTGACGATAGTCTTCGAGGCAGCCGTTGTAGATTTCGTGAAACCGAACTGCGTCCTGAAGAATGCCTGCGAGAAAAAACGCAAAGGCCCGCGTTCGGCAAATGTCGCTTTGCAAGACATCGACATTTTCACTGCCCCACGCCGACTCCAGCTGCCGCCTTGCGAATGCGAAACGCAGGCCGATATTTCCCCCATGGGGCGAGCTCGCCCGGAATAACTGAGCATGCCGCCAGAATGTTTCGAAGACCGGCTGGAAACGCCGCCAGGCCGATAGCGCCTGTACTTGGACCATGGCACGGTCAAATTGCGACTCATCGCGATCGCGCCACAGTTCAATCGGCATATCGCCGGCCACGTGGTCGAAGCGGACGTGATCCGTGCGGACCAACCTGGGATCATCGCTCCAAACGGGCACGCGGATGGAATCGTTTTTGACGTTGTCGGTGTCAACCACGACGTTGACCGCGACGCCGCCAGTCCGCCGGGCGATTGCATTCGCCGCAAAATTCTTCAGCCAAACGCCGGGATGAAAAAGCTCGGGTTGATGGCCCGTCAGGATCCATGGCGCCTTCGGTGAGATGAGCGGCTGCCGGACCTGCGGAATGTAAAGCGACGATGCGCTGTCGCCGATTTGCACGCGCGCATCGGCGCGGAGTCGACACAACGGCTCGTTGCAAATACTGAGATCGGACCGATCGAGCTGTTCCCGACTGTCTCGCAACGCAGCTTCGATGTCCGGCAACGCAGGATCGATGAGGACGCTGCCGTCATCTGGGGGAGTGCGCCAGCGATGCCGCCTCACGAACAGCGCTCCCGTACGGGAACGAACCAGCCGCACGATCGCGCCGGGGCGGGCAGCAAATCGGTTTCGGCCGCCGCAAGCACCGATCGGTAATACGCCAAACGCTTTTCCTCGTCATTCAGCACGCCGCCGAACGCCCGATTGGGATCGAGATACAGCCTGGGGACGGCCGCTTCCTTGATGCGCAGACCGAGCCGGGCTGCCTGGACCCACAATTGCAACGGCATGCCCCAACCCGTTTCGGTGATTCGCAACTTTTCGAGCGCCTCGCGGCGATAGGCCTTGAACCCGCAAAATGCATCGGTCAGATGCAGTCCGTAGCGTTCGTTGATTTCCTGGGTGATCAACGCGTTGATGCGGCGCCGATCCGTAGGCGCCGGATTGTCCTGGCGGAAATCGCGCAAATACCGGCTGCCCGAAACGATGTCGCAGTCGTGAATGGCTTCCAGCAAAACGGGGATGCGGGCCGGCTCATGCTGCCCGTCGCAGTCCATCGTCACCAGCCCGTCAAATTCATGCTCGATCGTGTAGGCAAATGCGGTAATCAATGCCGCGCCGTATCCGCGATTCTTCGGATGTGTCACCACTCGGAGGTCCGGCTCCGTCGCGAGAATGTTCGGCGTGTCGTCGGTCGATCCGTCATTGACGATCAGTACGTTCGTGCTGTAGCGGCGGACTTCCCGCAAGACCTTGCGAATGTGGGCGGCTTCGTTGAAAACCGGGATCGCGGTGAGCCAATTCATGATAGTCCGCCTCAAAAGGTGCCGGCTCAGAGTGTCTTCTTGATTTTAGGCAACCAACGATGATTGTCAAAAAGCACAGGCCGGTTTCATCCGTCGTTTTTTGTTCCCTAACGACGCCGGCCGGGACGAATCATGTCGGCACTGACTCCGAAGATACTGGTGCATGTGCTCGACTTGCGCCCCGTCCGCCGAGCAGCTCGATAAGACTCTGAATCGCGACGTAAAACACCGGCACGAAAAAGACGGCCAGGATGGTCGAGGTAATCATGCCGCCGCAGACCGCCGTGCCCAGCGCTCGCCGGCTCGCAGCGCCGGCGCCGGTCGCCCACACCAGCGGCAACACGCCGAGGATAAAGGCCAGCGACGTCATCAAGATCGGCCGGAATCGCAACCGCGACGCCTCGACCGCCGACTCGAAAATCGACCGCCCCGCCAGCCGCAACTCTCGGGCAAACTCGACGATCAAGATGGCGTTCTTGCTGGCGAGCGCGATGATGAGCACGATGCCGATCTGCGTATAGACGTTGTTGTCCAATCCACGCAAATGGACGGCCGCGACGACCCCAAGCAAACCCAGGGGCACAACGAGAATGACCGCGAACGGCAACAACCAGCTTTCGTATTGGGCTGACAGCACGAAGTAGACGAGCACGACGGCCAGCACGAAGATCAGGATCGCTTCGCCGCTGACGCGCTGCTCCTGGAAGGCGACGCCGGTCCAGTCGAAGCCCATCGATTGCGGCAAGGTCTTGGCGGCGATCTCCTCCATGGTCTTCAGCGCCTCGCCGGAACTGACCCCCGGCGCCGCAGCGCCGTTGATGGACGCGGCTGGATACAAGTTGTACCGGCTGATCGATTGCGGCCCGATCCTCGTCTCGACCGCGAGCAAGGTCGCCAGCGGGACTCGGCCGCCGTCGCGGTTTCGCACTTCGAGCCGGCGAATCAGGCTGGAATCGTCGCGGAACCGCGAATCAGCCTGAACGCGCACCTGGTACGTGCGGTCGAACTTGTTGAAATCGTTGACGTAGACCGAGCCCAGATTCGCCTGCAGCGTCGAGAACACGTCGTTCAGCCGAACGCCCATTCGTTCGGTTTTGACGCGATCGATGTTGAGATAAATCTGCGGTACGCCGGCGCGAAACGTGCTCGCCGCCTGGCCGATTTCGGGCCGCTTGCGAGCTTCGTCGATCACCGCCTGTGTTCGTTCCTGGAGCACGTCGAGGCCAAGACCTTCGCGATCTTCGATCTGCATTTGAAATCCGCCCGATACGCCAAGGCCCTGAATCGACGGCGGCACCAAAACGAGGATGAACGCTTCTTGCATCTGCCCCAGTTCGGCCTGAATCTCGCGGACGAGCGCCTCTTGCGCCAATTCGGGCGATCCGCGTTTCGACCAGTCGGTCCAAGCGGCAAAGACCGTCGCGCCGTTCGGCGCCGCGGTGCCGTCCAGCAGCGAGAAGCCGCCGAGTACAAACCAGTTTTCGACGGCGCCCTGTTCCTGGCGCTTGCGGAACATTTCGTTCATCCGTTCGACCACTTCGCGCGTCCGGTCGAGCGACGCGGCATCCGGCAATTGCACCGCGATGATGATGTAGCCCTGATCTTCGGTCGGCAGAAAACCGGTCGGCGTTCGTTCGTACAGCACCCAGGTGCTGGCAGCGAGCAAGCCGAACAGTACGAGCACTGCCCACCAGACGCGCACGAGTTGCCGGACGCTCCATGCATATGCCCGTTCGATCGGCTTGTAAATGGCCTCGAAAATGCGCGTGAACAGCCCTTTTTTCGGCCCTGCCGGTTTCAGCCAGGTGGCGCACTGAGCGGGCTTGAGCGTTAACGCATTGATCGCGCTCAAGAGCGCCGTCGCGGCGATGGTCAGCGCGAATTGCCGGTAAAGCTGACCGGTAATGCCGCCCAGGAATGCGGTCGGGAGAAACACGGCCATGAGCACGAGCGTGATGGAAATCACCGGCCCAGTGACTTCCGACATCGCCTTGATCGTCGCCTCGCGGCGCGGCATGCCCTGCTCGATATGATGCGACGCGTTTTCGACGATGACAATCGCGTCGTCCACGACGATGCCGATGGCCAGCACCAGTCCAAACAACGTCAGCAGGTTGATCGAGAAACCAAAGAGCGGCATAAATGCGAAGGCGCCGATGATCGTCACCGGGACGGTCGTCGCCGGAACCAGGAGCGCCCGCCAGCTTTGCAGAAAAACGAGGATCACGATCAGCACCAGGCCGCCGGCCTCGAGCAGCGTCAGGTACACTTCGTCGATCGCGGCACTGACGAACTTCGTGGTGTCGAACGGTATGGCATATTCGACCCCTTCGGGCAGCGACGGCTTGATTTCCTCCATGCGCTTGCGGACCGCCTTGGCCACCGACACCGCGTTGGAGCCGGGCAGTTGATACACGAGGATGTTGGCCGACTCGTGCCCGGACCGGGCCGAGAATGAGTCATACGTTTGTGCGCCGAGTTCGACGCGGGCTACATCGCGAACGTACACGATCTGGCCGCCGGCGCCGGACTTCAAGACGATCTCTTCGAACTGTTTCGGGTCGGAGAGCCGGCCCAAGGTCGTTACGTTCAGTTGAAAACGCTGGCCGGGCGGACTCGGGGGCTGGCCAATCTGGCCGGCCGCGACCTGCACGTTCTGGCGCGCGAGCGCCGCGATTACGTCCTGCGTCGTCATTTGCCGCGATGCCAGTTTATCCGGGTCGATCCAGATGCGCATCGCGTACGAACCGACTCCGCGAACCATGATCTCGCCGACGCCTTCCACCCGGCTCAGTTCATCCCGCAATCGCAACGTCGCATAATTGGACAAAAAGAGCCCGTCATGCGTCTTGTTCGGCGACGTCAACGAAACGGCCAGGACGATGTTCGTCGTTTGTTTGCGGACCACCACGCCCTGGCGACGCACTTCTTCCGGCAAATTCGGTTCGGCAATGGCGATGCGGTTCTGGACCAGGACCTGGGCATCGTCCAAGTTGGTGCCGATTTCGAACGTGATCGTCAACGAATAGGAGCCGTCGGCCGAACTCGTGGAGGACATGTACATCATGTTCTCGACGCCGTTGACCTGCTGCTCGATCGGCGCCGCCACCGTATCGGCCACGACCTTGGCGGTTGCGCCGGGATACACCGCGCTGACCACGACCGTGGGCGGCGTAATGGCAGGATAGCGCTCGACCGGCAAGCGATAGATCGCCACGACGCCGAACAGGATCATGATGATCGCGATGACGTTGGCGAAAACCGGTCGATCAATGAAGAACCGCGAAATCATGGTGCGACTCTTGACCGCGAAACAAGGTCACAAAGTTCACAAAGGAGCACAAAGAACACCAACAAAACAGAATTCGAGAGTGCCTGAAAACTTTTCGGTTCTTTCGTGGCTCTTTGTGCTCTTTGCGGCCTGATTTGCCGTTACTTTTGCGGTCCCTGCATCTTCATCCTGTCCGGCTGCACGTTCGCGCCGGGGCGCGCCTTGGACAGTCCGTTGATCACGACCCAATCCGTGGAGTTCAACCCTTTTTCAATGGCGACCACCGACGGGATCGGCGTTTTCTTTTGGGCGCCGGCCGATTCGAGCGTCCAGGGCTGTTCGCCTGCGTCTTTCGAGGCGGCCCGCCAGACGCGCGAGCCGACGGTAACGGTGCGGTTTTGGATCGCATTGTTTTCGTCGACGACGTAGACGAACTGCCCTTCCTGCCCGGTCATCAGGGCATCTTCCGGTATGACCAATCGCGGTTGCGGTTCACCGGCGGGAACTCGTACGCGGGCATACAACCCGGGGTAAAGCAGGCGAACATTTCCCGGCAGCACCAGCGGGTTCGGGATTCGACCGCGAATGCGAATCGTGCCGGTGCCGGTATCGACGCGATTTTCACGAAAGTCGATTTTGCCGTGATGCGGGTAGCCGGTCTCGTTGGCAACTTCGATTTCCAGCGGAAGCTGTTGGCTGGTCGGCGACGGCAACGATTTTTGCCGGCGCGCTTGCTGGTAGGCGATCAAATCCTGTTCCGGAATGTCGAAGTAAACGTAGAGCGGATCGACGCTGGCAATAGTCGTCAGCACGGTCGGTTCGTTTTGTCCGACGAGGTTGCCGCGCGTCACGAGCACGCTGCCGATCTGCCCGCTGATCGGTGACTTGATTTCGGTATAGCCCAGCTGGATGTTCGCCGCTTCGATGGCCGCTTCCGCCTGCTTGACGACGGCCTCGGCCGTCTCGCGGGCGGCGACGCGCTGCTGCAGCTCCTCCTCGCTGACGGCGCGCTCGACCTTTCGCACCCGCTCTTCATCCGACCTGGCTTTTTTCAGTTCCGCGGTCGCCTTCAGACGATCGGCTTCGCTGCGTTTCACGTTCACCAAATACTCTCGCGGATCGATGCGAAAAAGGACCTTCCCCTGCTCGACCTCGTCGCCTTCGACGAACATGACCTCGGTGAGGATCCCCTTCACTCGCGCCACGACCGACACCTTTTCCATCGAATCCAAATGGCCGTTGTAGTGAAAGTAATTCTGCACTGCATGCGAGGTCGGCTGCGTGACGGTCACGACCGGCGGCGCCGGCGGCGGCGGCGCCGGCTTCGCCCCGCGGCAACCCGCCAGGGCAACCAGCGGCAACGCCCATAGCCACACCCGTTGCGGAACTCGACGGTGGATTCTCATCTCGGCTCCGACCCGAAGAGGAGGACTTCGAGTTGACAATGCCTATCATTTTTCTTTACTAATGACTGACCAGTCAGTCAATCACCCAGGAAGGAAAATCATGCCCCACGTTGGCAAACGGCGAGCACGACCCGCAGAAGACACTCCGGCGGTACGCCGCGAGGAAATCCTTGCGGCCGCGGCCACAGTCTTTGCCGAGTGCGGCTATGCCGAAACCGAAATGCAGGCGGTGGCCGACCGCTGCGGCGTCGCCAAGGGCACGATCTACCTTTATTTCCCAAGCAAAGAAAAGCTGTTCCTGGCGACCGTCGACCGGGCCATGACGCGACTCCGCGAATCGGTGCGCTCGGCCTACGAGCCGGTGGCCGATCCGCTGGAGCGGCTGGAAGTGGCGATCCGCGCTTACCTGGAGTTTTTTCGAGACCACCGCCACTTTGCCGAGCTGCTCATCATCGAGCGGGCCGTCTATCGCGACCGCAAAACGCCGACCTACTTAGAACACCGCAAGGCCCATCGCGGCGAATGGGAAAAAGTCTATGCCGATCTGATCGAAGCCGGCCGGATGCGCGACATCCCGGTGAACGACATTCTTCGCTTCGTGTCCGACCTGGTTTACGGAACCATGTTCACCAATCACTTCGCCGGCCACGAATACACCCCCGCCGAACAGGCGCACATCCTCGTGGACATTCTCTTTCACGGCCTGCTGAGCCCCTCCGAACGCCGCAAACGATCAAGAATGGGGTGACTCTTCCGTCCTTATGCCGACGTGTCTTTGCGCAACGCCCAAGAAGTACGGTGCTCAGGCTCAATGAAAAAGCTGTATGCCAAAAGGGATTTTTTGCACGACGTCCAACAAAGACGTTTGCTGATCGTCAATGAAAATGCCTTTACGCCGAAGGCGTTACGGCCCAAAGCCCAGGGTCGCGCAGCGCACCCTGGGAAAAAGATCACAACAAATGATGT
>Ga0073934_10004303_pt1 | contig 24027 bp, 18 predicted proteins | sample LarsenN4metaG_FD_76834 | JGI IMG/M metagenome (GOLD analysis project Ga0073934, IMG submission 76834) | Hot spring sediment bacterial and archeal communities from British Columbia, Canada, to study Microbial Dark Matter (Phase II) - Larsen... ... | reverse complement strand
TAGGTGCGATTCTAACGGACATTTCGCTATCTTCCGACCCGCCTAACTTGCCTGTCTTTGCTTTCGGCAAAGACTTCAATCCATCCCCTGACTCATCCACTCGACCTGTCAAGGCGCCATTCATTTGGCTATCGTCGATGACTTCACCAGTACGTTCTATATCGCGGTTTCCCGAAGATTTCACGCCAATAACTGAAGGACTGCCAACCAGAACCTCCGGTTCTCCTCGAACCCCTTGAGGCAGGATCAGGGCCGGGGTGTCTGATGTCTCGGGTTTGCCACGATCGGAATCTTTATGAGAAGCGTCCTGCTCTAACTTAGATTCGTCAACCTGATAGGGAGCTATCCGTTCCTCGGGGAGAATCATCTCGCAGTTGGCGACCTCTGATGTCGACATTACGGGTTCCGAAGTCCTGACCGGAATAGTTCCAGGGGCAGTCACCACGGTTGGAGGTGTAGATTGTTGATGCGACTGATCCCTAAGCGAAGAGGAATCGTACAACTGCGATTCAACTTTCAGCTTGTCCTTTGGCTCGGCTGAACGGTTCCGGGTTCTCGAAACAATTGCTCGCCAAACAATCGAAATCGCCGACCAAATTCCAGCGAGCCATTGCCACAACTTGGAGCTGTCTTCACTGATTGCCATGCTGAAAAACCATAGCCGATCGGAATCTACGAGAAGTCCGGGGGACGATGCGCCGTGTAGAGATTAGCACTTTATTGTCGGTACTCAGAATGAAAAGAACACCGCAAATTATTCATTCCCTTGTTTGGGGGAACGGCTTCTTTTTTCGGTTGGATTCTTGGCATGCCAACAATCATAGTTCGCCGCGGAAGGCCTTTGCCAATATAGATGGCATGAGGGCGTCGAGCTCGGCCGCCGTCTCGGCTTGCAAGCGCTTCAATGCATCCAGCCCCGCCGCCTCACGACGTTGCAAATAGACCTTCACACGACTCCAAGAATCCAGCCTTCGATTTGGGCTATGGCTCGCTCTTCGGGTTCAAGGGCTGGCTTGAAGAATTGCTGAAGCGAGCCGCCCCTGTCGGCACGCTGGAGCCATGCGGCAACGGCGTACGCCGCGTGTTGATCGTCGTTGCGTCCTTCACCTTTTGGAAAGCGGCGCGTCCAGAGCGATGGGTACACTTCCGCTACTGCCGAACGACCAGGGGGAATCTCCCAACCGTCGAAGGGCCAGAAATGCACGCGCTCTCGGCAGTGGGTTCGGAGGTATCGCAGCCACGGCAGGCCAGCGTGCGTGGACGTTGCGACCTGGCCCTTCACGTTGAAGCGGAACACGGATTTTGCCGCCGACGTCCAGCGCTCCGTCAAGCGCAGCCACGACGGGTCGCCCGTGCGCTTGTTGCCGTCACTGAAGAAACACACATAGCTTTTGTCTTCGTCGGTCGGCCAATGGTGTTGAAAGTCGTCGAGGAATGCCGGCCAATCGTGGGGCAGGCGATTCTTTTCGAAGTAGGCCAGGGGAAACGAAAAAGCGTGGTCGATTCCGACGAGGACGGGCGAGGGCTTATTGAGTTCGTCGCGGAGCCACTCCGCGAGGCCTTTTCTTGTCCAATACTTTCGTGGGCTTTGGGGTGGCAGGACCTCTTTCGGCGGGGATGCTCGGTCGGCCGCATACACCCGCAGAGGCGACAGGCTCGAAGTCGGGGTCTCCGCTCCCGAGTAATCAATGCCGATGAATCGGTCGAATTGGGGCATGGGTCAAAGTTTCCCACGGAATGCTCAATGTCCGGCCCAGCGTCGCTGGACGTATGCCTCCCCGTCTTCTGACCTAACGGGGCCTCCTTCGAGAAAATGCGAATGTCGCCGTCTCATTGCCACTCGTGGTACACCGGCGCGCGCTGTTGGCCCGCGGCGTTGCCGAGCCCAGGTGCAGTAAAGATAGTGCTTCGCTCTTGTCATTCCTACGTAAAGAAGACGACGCTCTTCTCCCAGGTCACAATCAGGTCTCGGGATTATGCCCTCTTCGACTGCCGCAATGATCGTCGCTCGGACGGTTAGACCTTTGGCCCCACCCATTCTCATTATGCGCACGCCACGGCTCTGCGCGAGTACAATGTCTTTGCCAAGCGGCGTGATCTGCCCGAGGTAGCGCCCCAACCCCTGGTCCGCTTCAACCAGTTCGTCAAGGGCTCGGAGAAGTGCCGCAAGTTCCTCGCTGGGGCCTGGCACAACTTCACCTCCGGCCGTTTGGATAATCCAATTGCCCCAGTCTCCTTCGCGGTCATCATTCTCGGGAACCGCATGGGTGTCCAGCCATCCTATAACGGCCTGGATCAGCGCAGTTGCACGCCTCGCCGATCCCGCAGGCCCACCCGGAAACCCCTCAGCGTACAAATCAAGCAGCGTCTGACCGAATTGGACTCGATTCACACGAGCACGCTCGTAAACATAGTCGAAAAATGCTTCGCCTATGCCGTTTGCCAGCTGAAGGAGGCTAGCCCAGGCGAGGGAGTCGGAACGATTGACTAAGAGGCGAAAGACCTCAAGCATTCGCCGGTTCTCTGGCTCCCCGAGGATTCTCTCAACGATGTCAGGGTCTGAGTAAGGAATGCCAAGCTCCGTTAGGCGATCCTTGATAGGGCGACTGAAGGTGTTGTTGTGATCACTGCGAAGAAGTACGAGAATGTCCTGGGGCGTAACGCCTTCTGCTTGAACCAGCGCCTGCACAAGTCTGCTAACTCCATGGGCTTCGCTTGCCTCACCCGGGAATGCCAAAAGCGCAACTTCGCCTGGAGGTGATCCTTCCGCGCTTCGAAGACGCGGCCGTTCCCGTGGGCGGTCAGGGTCACCTTCAATGACGTGAGTTGCCCATTCTATGATTCTGGCCCCACAGCGTTGAGTAACGGAAAGGTTATAGTCGTTGCAGCCTGGGTAGTCTCCAGGGAAACGTCGGATTCCCTCCGGAGCTGCTCGCCTGAATGAATAAATAGACTGATCGTCGTCTCCAGCGCCGATGATGGAGCACCTTCTCTGAGCGATTAACCTAAGCACCTCAAGGTCGCATGCGTTAAGGTCCTGATACTCGTCAACGATGAGAAGGTCGTAGCCCACTCCCTCAAGGTCGGGATGGTCATTGAGCGCATTGCGCAGAGCATAGGGCAATTCGGCAAGCAGGGTGTATCCATAAACCTGTCGGTGCTCGTTCCAGGCACCGAGAAACCGTGCGCGTTCCGCTGGATCGACACGAGGATTCTCTTCCGGGCGCAACGATTCCCAGTTGGCTGCCATCTCTCGAAAGAGGTTATCAAGCCTTGTAACCCGCACTCCGGTCCGTCGAGCAAGCGTCGGGCGCACGATGTTTTCATTTTCCCAATCGTCGGCTATGCGCAGCGGCTGCGGAAAATCTCCAGTTCCCGGATTGCGCAGAAGAACGGAAATCGCGAACGAATGGATTGTGCTGGGGCGTTCAGCTGCTGCAGCGGGGTGTTCCGATACTTTCTTTGCGAGCTCTCCTGTAGCCGCGCGGGTGAAAGTCAGTAACTTAATGCGGGGCGCTGGCCTTCCTGCAAGTAACTGGTCCACGAGGGCCACAAGGGTCGCGCTTTTCCCGGTTCCCGGACCGGCAAGGACGCGCGCGTGATGTTCGCGGTCGTGGCCGAGAATTGCTAATTGTTCGGGCGTTGGGACGAAAGCTGCCATGTTGAATTAGAGTTCGCCGCGGAAGGCTTTCGAAAGAATTGACGGCATGAGGGCGTCGAGTTCGCCAGCGGTTTCGGATTGGAGTTTCTTTAGGTCGTCCACCTTAGCTTGGAGCTCGTCGAGGTAAGCGAGGATTCGGTGTTGTTCCGGTAGCAGAGGCAGGGCAATAGGCAGTGCCTTCAGCTTCTTGGAGTTGACGTTTGCTTGACCGGTCATTTGCTTGCGCTCGTTGAACATGTAGGCGCGGCCGACGGGAGAATTTATGTATGCGGCGACGAGGCGCGGAAGGGCTCGTGTAGTGTCCAGACGAAGCCTGATGATATAGGAGGCGAATCCATATTCGTCGTCCAGGTCAAAGACCGCGCATTTGCCCACGAGCTCCGCGCTATTCGTTCTGTTGACGAGAATGTCCCCCTTCCGGAGTATCCATTTTTCTCGATCTCGGTCCCTAATGCGAAGGTATTTGAGATTTCTGGTATCCAATCGGCCGTTCTGAATGTTACCCATCCTCAGAATCGGGGTGCCCGAAGCATCGTCATTTGTTTTTTCAGAAGTCCCGTAGCAGTCATTCAAAACGAAATCCCCTAAGCATCCTCTGTTCCATCCCTTGCCAGGCCCCAAAGTAAAGAGCCGCTCGATCTCGGCACCAAGCAAACTGTCTGCCGCTTCACCTGTTTCCTTCCGAAGCGCTACCGCTTCTCTAACCTTTGCTGCCACTTCCTCGATGTGGGAGACAACGCGGCGTTGCTCAGCGATGGGTGGAAGGGGAACATCAACGCGGAGAAACCGCTCTGGCTGCAAACGAACACGATTCGTGGTTCCCTCGCTTGCGGCGTTGCACGCGTCGACAAACTCCGGCGTGCCAAAGTAGGCGTCAAGAAACTGTGGGATAGCGAGGTCAGGGTTCACGTCAAAGGCCCAAAAGTCATTCGTAACGACAGCGTCCTCTAGTTCCGGCGGCACAATGCCAATAGCGCCGTTCCGGGCGTCAATCCGAGACAGAAGAACCTGCCCACGGCGCACAAGCCATTGCCGCGTAGTTCGAATTGCCGACCCTGGCTTTTCTCCGCGAAGCACCACCCCTTTATGAAAGAGGCGAACGGTTACCTGCTTGTATGTCCGATGAGGGTCAATCGCGACCGACTCCTGGATACGCTTGAGAACAGTGCCCAGCGGTTGTCTTGGATAGCTGCTCATACGATTTCAATTGTGAAGCGCGCTCCGGATTTCATCGAGTAGAGACAAAATCCGTTGCTCCTTTGCGTGAATATCCTCCACAAGCTTCTCCGGCGGTAGGTGTTCGAAGTCTTCTTTGCCGTGCGGGCTCTTGACGTCGAGGTTGGCGGAAACGAGATTCCCATCGTCGTCGTACTTGAGTACGTTCTCGACTTTGACTTTCCAGGAACGCTCACTTTCCTCGCGCTTTTTCCACCAGGCAAGGCACGCTTCGAATTCCTCAAAGCGAATTGGGTTGGTCTTCGTGTATGTCTTTCGACCTTCCGGAAGCGGCTGCTCGTAGTACCAAATCTCTCTTGTTGGGCCGGTGCGATCGAAGAAGAGGAGATTCGTGGGAATATCTGCGTACGGCGAGAATACCCCCTTCGGCATACGAACAATCGTGTGGAGGTTGAACTCCTTCAGGTGAGCTTAGCTGGAGATCAGCGGACAGATTGCACCAAGATTGCAGCAGTTGTAGGGTGCCCGTGGGACTCCGGTGGTAGGATTTCGGTTTTCGTGAGGAACTGAAACTCTTACCACAAGGAGAGAACCATGAGCACCCGAGAGAAACTTATCAAGGCCCGGCTGGGAATGCTAGCCCTGGCCGGGGAGTTGCAGAACATCAGCTTGGCCTGTCGGCGGGCGGGGATCAGTCGCAGTCACTTCTACGAGATCAAGGAAGCCTTCGAGAAGTGGGGAGCTGAGGGGCTAGCCCCTCAGCCGCGGCGCCGACCGCGCATGCCCAATCAGACCCCGCCGGAGTTGGAGAAGAAAATCCTGGAGATGACTGAGCAGTTCCCGACCTACAGCTACATTCGGATCAGCCAGCAGTTGCGCCTGATCGGGGTGGGCGTGTCGCCTTCAGCGGTACGCTGCGTCTGGCAGCGGCACGGGTTGGTGGTGCGCTATCAGCGACTGCTGTGGCTGGAGCGCAAGACCGCCGAGCGCGGCGGCGTGCTGACCGAGGCGCAGATGCGGTTGCTGCGCAAGGCCCGCGGGCGGCTGGTGGACCCCGAGCAGCACATCGACGCGCCGCATCCCGGCTATTTGCTGTGCCAGGACACCTACTTCGTCGGGACGATCAAGGGCGTGGGCAAAATCTACCAACAGACGGTGATCGACGCGCACAACTCACACGCCTTCGCCAAGTTGTATCTGTCCAAGGTGCCCATGACCGCGGTGGACCTCTTGGATGATCGCGTGCTGCCGTTCTACGAGCAGCACCATGTGGAGGTTGAACATCTGCTCACCGACAACGGGCGCGAGTACTGCGGCCGACCCGTCGGTCACCCGTTTGAACTCTACCTGGCCATCCAGCAGATCCCGCACCGGCGCACCGACATCGGCTCGCCGGAAAGCAACGGCTTCTGCGAACGCTTCCACCGCACCGTGAAGGAAGAGTTCTACAGCGTGGCGTTCCGCAAAACGTTTTACGAATCACTGGACCAGTTGCAGCGCGACTTGGACCGCTACATGGAATTTTACAACCGCGAACGGGCCCACCAGGGCTACCGCACTCAGGGGCGCACGCCCTATCAGGCGTTCTTGGACGGCATCGCGGCGATGCGCATACCGAGTGAATCGCTGGCGGGAACCGAATCCCGTTCCTCTACCAGCCCGGACTCTTGGCCAAAGGAGGTGACGCCCGAGGCCGCCTAGGCTAAGATCGGCTGCCACCGGAGTCCTCCGGTGTCCGCCCATCTTCAGCTAAATACACATTTCGACCGCGTTTGCGATCGGCGTTGCCGAGCCCTCGTCTGGCGACGGGGGAGGAGCTTTGCCGGCCGCGATGAGCTCTCCGACCAGTTCGTGCTGTTTGCGGCGCTGGGCTTCAAGCGCCTCGTTTGGCGTTATTCCAGCGCGCTCGCGCTTCCGTTTTCGACCCTCCCACCATTCGAGGAAGTAGTAGCCGGGGCGCTTGTCCCACACGTAGCGGCTGCCGATGCGGTCGAGGGAGATGAATTTCCATACGCCGCCCGCGATTCGTACCTTCTTTGTGATCCGAATGCGCTTTCGCGCGGTTCCCGAGGGGCGGGGCTGGTATGCCCTGGGTTCTTGGGACGCTCTTTTGGGGTGCTGGGCCACTGGTAAGTCCTTGGTGTCTATTTTCACGATTTCATAGACACCAAGAGGCTATCAGAGTGCGGAAATACACGCAATACCTATATAGAATGAAGGTATGGCGGAGAGGGTGGGATTCGAACCCACGGTGGAGTTTCCCCCACACTCGCTTTCGAGGCGAGCTCTTTCAACCGCTCAGACACCTCTCCGCGCAGTCGAATTCATTCTAGCGGACGCACTTGGTTTCAGCAATGACCGGCGGCGGAGTGCAAACGATGCCGGCTCGAGCTACGGCCGTTTCTTCGCCGCAGCTTTCTTGCCCGGGGCGGGGCCCAGCTTGACCAGGATTTCCTCCGCGAGCGCCTTGTAGGGACTGTTCACGCTGGCCGCTTCGGTCAGCACGGTGCGCGCCTCGGTGGTGTTCTTCATGCGCGCCAGGGTGAAGCCCAGGCGGTAGAGGTTTCGCCCGTAGGTAGTGGGATCGGACTTCAACAGCGGGCTGGCCACCTTGAAGGCCTCCACGGCCTGCTGCAAGCGGTTCTTCTGGATATGCACCTGCCCCAGCGCGCTCTGCGCCAGGCCCTGCTGGAGCGACTTCTGCTGCTGCCACAACTCGTCGGTCAACTGCGCGGGCTTCTGCGCCGCGGCGAGCACGTCGAGCACTTTCTTCGCGTACTCTTCCGCCTTGTCGAGCTGCTCGCCCTTCTCGCTCCAGTAGTCGGAGAGCAGAATCAGCATGCTGACACTGTTCGGATCAGCGGCCAGGATTCTCTGGGCGAACTCGAGCATCTTCGCGTAGTTCTGTGCCTGCTGGTAAGCCGCAGCCACGAGCTGCTGTGCCGCGCTGGCGTAGGGTGAATCGGGGTAGGCGATGGCAAAGCGCTCCAGCACGGCCGCGCGCGTGGCAGGGTCATGCGCCTGGTAGCCGGAGTTGAACATGGTGTACTGGAGATAGTTGATCGTGTCGGCCAGACCGGCCAGCGTCTCCGCCTTCTGCCGCTCCCAGAAATCCGCGGGGGTGCCCTCGGGAGCAGGCTTGGCCTTGTACCGCTGCAGAATGGCCGCGGCGCGCTCGCCATACCCGGCCAGGCGCTGCAGGTCGCCCTTCTCCTGCGAGATGCGGAACAGGTTCACCGCGGTCATCAAGCTGTCCGGGTCCAGTGCGAACAGCTTGTCGCCGTACTCGAAGGCCTTGTCGTAGTTTTTCTCCGCAGCGTAATGCGCGATGTAGATCTCGTAAGCCAGGATGGGCAGGTCGCTCTTGCCGAATTCCGCCAGCCACTGCTCGAGCAGCGCGAGTTTTTCCGCCGCGTCGGTGGTGGCGTTGATTTTTGCGAGCGCCTTGTCTTCAGGCGAGCCCGCAGAAAGAAGAATATTCTTCCCGATCTGCGCGGGCAGCGGAGCGGCCAACAGGAAACAAACGCATAGGAAAAGGAGAAGACGCCGCATCGATACCTCCTCGCGAATCCGCCCGGCCCGGAAGCGGCCCGCCAATTCAGGGCACTGACTGAGGGAGAGCATAGCAGAAAACGCAAGCAGCGGAACAAGCGCAAAGCGGGTTCCCGACCACCACGCTTTGGGATCAGGACTTGTTCTACTTCTTGCTGCCCAGACCGAGCACCGCAACCACCTGGCAATAGCCAATCGCACCCTCGATGAACACAATCGCACCGGCGATTGGCAGGCCGTAATGCGCGAGGCTGGACTCCGTGTAAAACAGGCCCCAGGCCATCAGCAATAGCCCAGCGGCGAGATAGACGATGCGCGCGATGCGACCCAGGTTCGGTTGTGCTGGCACGGTCTCTCCCGCTCACACTGCAGTTGCATATTAGAAAAGCACACGCCCCGGTGCAAACAGGATTTCGCCCGCGGGTACTTCGCGGGGCGGTTGACGCGCGAGACCCTTTCGATAGAGGATGCAGCGTTTAGTTTCACAGGGCAGGGGCTCGCTACATCGTGCCCCACGGGCCAACCCCAACCCGAACGGAGCACGCCATGGAACTGACCTCTTGGGAGAAGATGGGAACAGAAAAACTCAGCGACAAAATCACGCGGGAGATGATCAGCGGCCAGCACTCCACCCTGGCCCGCGTCCTTCTGGCCAAAGGTGCCATCGTGCCGCGGCACGCGCACGTGAGCGAACAGTACTCCTGGATCGTTTCCGGCGCGCTGAAGTTCATCTTCGACAATCGCCAATTTGTGGCCCGCGCGGGAGATATTGTGTTCATCCCGTCCAATGAGCCCCATGCCGCCGAAGCGCTCGAAGACACCGTGGACGTGGACTTCTTCGCCCCGCGCCGCGAGGACTGGATCACCAAGAACGATGCGTACTTGAGGAAGTAGGCGTCAGCCGCCAGGAAATAAGATTCAGGATTCGGGTTTCAGAGAGGGAGAAGGGGTTTTTCGTTTTTCGTTTTTCGTTTTTCGTTTTTTCTAATTTCTATTTTCTATTTTCGTTTTTGAGGGAGAGGAGCAGGGGCAATGGATCTGGGATTGCGTGGAAAAGTAGCCATCGTTGCAGCGGCGAGCAAGGGCCTAGGCAAAGCCGTGGCCAAGGAATTGGCCAATGAGGGCGCGGAGGTAGCCATCTGCGCGCGTACAGCGGTGGACTTGGAGAAGGCCGCCAGCGAAATCCGCGCGCGGACCGGCCGCAACGTGTTTGCACAAGCTCTGGACGTCACGGACTACGCCAAGGTGCAGGCCTTTGTGGCCGAGGTGGAGCGCCGCTTCGGGCGCGTGGATATCTGCGTCACCAACGCCGGTGGCCCGCCGGCCAAGAAATTCTTAGAGATCACCGTGGATGAGTGGCGTGCCGCCGTGGAGCTGACTCTGATGAGCGCGGTCTTTTTCGCCCGCGAAGTCCTGCCGCGCATGCGCAAGCATCGCTGGGGGCGCCTGCTCACTATCACCTCGGTCTCGGTGAAGCAGCCCATTGACAACCTGCTGCTCTCCAACTCCATCCGCGCGGCGGTGACCGGTTTGGCCAAAACACTGGCCAACGAGTTCGGCGCAGACGGTATCACGGTGAACAACGTCTGCCCCGGCTACACGCTGACCGAACGGCTGGGGGAGCTGGCCGACAAGCATGCCAGCGATGCGGGCGTCACCCGCGATAAAATTCTGCAGAATTGGGCCGCGCAGGTGCCCATCGGGCGCATTGCCACGCCCGAGGAGTTCGCCGCGCTGGTCGCGTTTCTCGCTTCAGAGCGCGCCAGCTCCATCAACGGCTCCACCATTGCCGTGGACGGCGGCTGGGCCAAGGGGATGATGTAGCGCCAGCTTTGCCACGCGCACCCGTGCGGTATAATCGCGTCTCTCCTTCAGGGGTGTTCACGGATACAGCAATCATGGGAGGAAAGAGATGAGCAGATTGTCGTTGCCTCAACGAAACGGAGTGGTGCGCTTGCGCGTCCTGCGCGGCACAGTTCTATGGACGTTGCTGGCGCTGGTGGCCTGCGCGGCTGTGCGCGCGGACGAGCCTTACGCCCGCAGCCGGGATTACGACCTGCAGAACGCGCGCATGGCGCTGCACTTCGACCTGGAGCAGCGCAGAGTGTTGGGCGAGGTGACGCACACACTCGCGCCGTTGCGCGAGGGCGTCACGAAACTCGAATTCGATTCGGTGGACCTGACCATTGCGAGCGTCACCGTCGCCGGCAAGCTCGCGAAGTTTGAAACGCCCAAAGGAAAACTCCGTGTGATTCTCGACAAGCCGGCGCGCGCCGGCGAAAAGCTCACCATCCACATCAAGTACGAGGGCCGGCCGAAGAAGGGCCTCTACTTCGTCCTGCCGGACAAGAATTATCCCAACCGCCCGGCGCAGGTGTGGACGCAAGGTCAGGCCGAAGACACCCGCTACTACATCCCCATCTACGACTACCCGAACGATCAGACCGCCACAGAAATGATTCTCACCGTTCCGAAAGAATGGGTGACAGTGTCCAACGGCAAGCTCATGAGCGTGAAGGAGGTGGCCGGCGGGATGAAGACCTGGCATTGGAAACAGTCCAAACCCCACTCCACCTACTTGATTTCCATTGTGGCCGGTCAGTATGCCGAGGCCAAAGAGATGTGGCGCAACATTCCGGTCACCTACTATGCGCCCAAGGACCGCGCCGAGCGCATCACGCCCACGTTCAAGAACACCACGAAGATGCTCGACTTCTTCTCCGACAAGCTCGGTGTGCTCTATCCGTGGGACAAGTACGCGCAGTCCACGGTGGACGATTTCGTCGCCGGCGGCATGGAGAACACCAGCGCCACCACCAACACGGCCGGCTCGCTGGTGCACCCGCAGCTCGCGCGGGAAAGCGTCTCGAACGCCGACGGGCTCATCTCCCACGAGATGGCCCACCAGTGGTTCGGCGACCTGGTGACGTGCAAGGACTGGGGCCACGCGTGGCTGAATGAAGGCTTCGCCACTTATTTCGGCTCGCTGTGGACCGAGCACTACTATGGCGCGGACAACTTTGCTTACGACATGTGGCAGTCGCGCAACGGTTGGATGCAGCAGCAACAACTGTTTACCGTGCCCATCGTCAACCACAACTTCACGTCCATGACGCAGTACAGCGGGAACATCTACACCAAGGGCGGCTGGGTGCTGCACATGCTGCGCGGCGAGCTGGGCGACGCCGATTTCTTCCGCGGGCTGAAGCACTACCTCGACAAGCATCGCCACCAGAATGTCGTCACCGCAGACCTGACCAAAGCCATCTACGAAGCCACCGGCAAGAACGTGGATCCGTTTTTTGACCAGTGGGTCCATGGCGCAGGCGCGCCAAAGTTCGAAGTGAGCTACTCCTACGACGACGCCGCGAAGCAGGTGAAGCTCGACGTCAAGCAGACGCAGAAGGTGGAAGGCGCCGTGGGACTCTTCCGCGTGCCGGTGGAAGTCGAGATCAGCACCTCGACGGGAAAGAACAGCCACACCATCACCGTCTCCAAAGCCAGCGAGACGTTTACCTTCCCCGCCGATTCCGCGCCGCTGCTGGTGCTCTTTGACAAGGGCAACAAGGTGCTCAAGTCCGCGGCCTTCAAGAAAGAAGCGAAAGAATGGATCCACCAGCTCAAGTACGCGGAGAGCGTGGCGGACCGCGCCGACGCCGTGCAGGAGCTGGCCAAGGTGAAGGACAGCGCGGAAGTGATTGGCGCGCTGGGCGAGGCCGCGCAGCGCGATAAGTTCTGGGGCATCCGCGTGCAGTCCCTGCGCGCGCTGGGGCAGATCGGCGGTGCGGAGGCGCAGAAGCAGATCAAGGCCGCCCTCGGCGCCGAGCAGCCTTGGGTGCGCGGCGTCGCTGTGCAACTGATGGGCAACTTCAAGGAAGATGCGACAGCCGCGGAGACGCTCGAGAAAATCTTCCGCGAAGACAAGGCACTGCGCGTGAGAACCGCCGCGCTGATGGCCTTCGCGCAGCAGAAGCCTAAGAACGGCTACGACGTGATGAAGGAAGCGGCGGCGATGGATTCCATTGATGACGCCATCCGCGCCGCTGCCATCCGCGGCTTTGGCGTGATCGGCGAGGAGAAGGCCGTGCCCATCCTGCTCGAAGCCACGGCTCCGGGCAAGCCGATGACGGTGCGCACGGCCGCCATCGGTGCCGTCGCGCGCATGGACAAAAAGAACAAGCACATCACCAAGAAACTGCTGGAATACCTGGACGAGCCGGGGAGCTCGCCGCAGTTCCAGTTCGCCCTGTTCGGTTCGCTGGTGGAGCGCGACGACACCGACGCCGTGGCCCCGCTCGAGGCCTGGATGAACCGCAGCGAGTTTGCCCTCGGCCGTGCGCAGTTTATCCGCCCGCAGCTTGAGCGACTGAAGAGCGGTGGCCAGGCGCCGCGGCCCGGCGCACCCGCAGCACAACCGGGCGCCGCTGCCGCTGCGCCGGCCGCTCCCCCCGACACGGCCCAGATGATGCAAATGGGCCAGCAAATTCTTCAGCAGCTCGAAGCACTGCGCAAAGAAAACGCGGAAATTCGCGAACGCTTGAAGAAGATCGAAGAAAAGGTTGTCGGAGAAAAGAAACCGTAGCGCAGGGCACTTCATTCCCGCGTCACGGGCGCGGATGAGCCTGGCGTTCTTCTTTGGACCGTTGGGGCACGATACTTATCCTGAGCGAAGCCGAATGACATCGTGCCCCTACACGCGCAACAGAATCCGCAGATCGCGCAGGTTGTTGCCGGTGGGGCCGGTTTCAATCGCATCGTCGAGCGATTTGAAGAAGGCGTAAGCGTCGCTGCGGAGAAAATAATCGCCGGGGTCGAGGCTGGCGGCGCGGGCCAGCGCGAATGATTCCCCGTCGGCGACGGCGCCCGCGGCGGGGCTATTGCCGTCCACGCCGTCCGTACCCCCGCTGAGCACCGCAATTCCCTGCCCCGCGATTTTTTCCACGCAGTACAGCACGAACGCCGCATTGCGCCCGCCCACACCGTTGCCCGTCACCGGGCAACGCACTTCCCCATTCGCAATCAGGCACACCGGGCGAGCCGGAAATTCCTCCTTGAGCTCGGCAAGACGCTCGAGCAGCGCGTCAGCGGCGCGTTCGAGCGGCCAGTCGTCGGTGGAGTTATCGCAGACAGTGAAGAAGCCGGCTCCTTCGGCCACGCGGTGCGCAGCATGAAACAGGTCGTGCATGTCGAGCACAAGTTGGAAGTGCGCGCGGGCAAACGTGGGATGGTTCGCCTTCGGCGTCTCCGGCAGCGAGGAATGCCGCCGCGCGAACTTGGCTTGGAGGATCGGCGGGAGCTTTTCGAAAAGCCCGTACTGCTCCACGACGCGGTTGGCGTCCTGCACGGTGGTCGGGTCGGACAGCGTCGGGCCGGAAGCCAGCGCGGATTCGCAGCCGGCAGGCACGTCGGTGACGCCGAGCGTGATCTTCATGGCGCGCGGCGCGGCAGCGGCCAGCCGCCCGCCCTTCACTGCGGAGAGGTGCTTGCGCACCGCGTTCACTTCGTCAATTGGCGCGCCGCAGGTCACCAGCGCACGGTTCAGTTGCTGGATCTCTTCCAGCGTAACCTGCGGATCGAGTGGCTGTTCCAGCAGCGCCGAGCCGCCGCCGGACAACAGGAAGAAGACGAGCGTGCGCTCGTCGCAGCCGGCGAGGAGATCGAGTGCGGCCCGGCCGGCGGCGAGGCTCGCGGCATTGGGCACCGGATGGCCCGCCAGAAACACGCGGAAGCCCGGCAGTTCGCGCGGCGGTGCGGAGGGAATAGCCAGGATGCCGCTCGCACGGAAGTCCGGAGCAAGCACGTCGCAGAGCCCGCTGGCCATGGCGAAGCCCGCCTTGCCCACGGTGATGGCCACAATCCGCTCGTAGGCCGCCAGATCAACTTCCAGTTCGCCGCAGCGGATGCGCGTGCCGGAGCGCGCCAGCTTGCGCTGCATCGTCGCGGGGATGTCAATGGCCGCGAGGGTCTCCGTGAAAATCCGCCGCGCAATCTGCTTCAGCTCAACCATAAGAACAAGCTATGGAACCACAGATGCACGCAGTTGAACACAGATAAAGGAGGAGGAGAGGAAAACTGCGGAACTAGCAGGGAATGGCTCTAATAAGTCTATTTTCTAGTTTTTATTTTCTTTTTTCTGCTCCTGCATCCGCGTTCATCTGCGGTTCCAAACGTTTCCCGGCGTCAATTCGGATTGTCGCGCGTAGGGGCGGACCTGTGTGTCCGCCCTCCGCAAAACCAGGGCGCGCACATCGGTGCGCCCCTACAAAATCTCCGGGTTCAGCGCATTGGGCGGGCGCTTGCCGGTGAACAGCGCAATGCAATTTTCCGCCGCCATCTGCGCCATTTTCGTGCGGGTTTCGAGCGAGGCGCTGGCGATGTGCGGGGCGAGCACAACGTCCTTGCGGCCCACCAACCCGGGATGAATCTTCGGCTCATGCTCGTACACGTCGAGCGCCGCACCGGCCATCTGCCCGGCCTCCAGCGCGGCCACCAGCGCGGCTTCGTCCACTACCGGCCCGCGGGAGGTATTGATCAGGAACGCGGTGCGCTTCATTTTTGCAAGCTGCCCCGCGGAAATCAGGTGACGCGTCTCCGGCAGCAGCGGCACATGCAGGGAAATGAAGTCGGCTTCGGCGAAGAGCGCGTCGCGCTCGACAAACTGTGCGTTCAACTGCTTTTCCACTTCGGGCGCGACGCGCAGCGCATCGTTGTAAATGATGCGCATGCCGAAGCCCGCGGCGCGGCGCGCCACGGCGCGGCCGATGCGCCCGAATCCGACCAGGCCGAGCGTCTTGCCCCACACGTCGGCGCCGCAGAGCTGGTCTAGGTTCCAGCCGGGCCACGCACCGGACCGCGCGAGCGCGTCGCCCTCGATCAGCCGCCGAGCCACGGCCATCAGCAGCGTCCAGGCAAAGTCGGCCGTTGTTTCGTCGAGCACTCCGGGAGTGTTGGTGGCCACGATCTTGCGGCGCGTGCAGGCGGCCACGTCAATGTTGTCGAAGCCGACGGCCACGTTGGAGACGATGCGCAGGCTGGGCGCGGCGTCGAGCAGCTCCTCGTTGATTTTTTCCGTGAGCAGGCAGATGAGCGCGTCCTTTTCCGCCACGCGGGCCAGCACGACGTCGCGCGGCGGGCGCTCGGCATGGTTCCAGTATTCCACGTCAAAGTGCCCGGCGAGTAGCCTGCGGGGAGCCTCAAACAGCGCGTGCGTCGAGAAGAGCTTGGGTTTGGGCATCGTTGTCGCCAGCGTGAACGCGAGAGATTAACACAGACAAGCAACAGTGACGAGTACTCGGGAGAGGCCGCAGGAAGCAGTCGGCAGTTAGCCGGGCCATGTTTCCCGTCTCTCGCACTTTCGTCAAGGTCTGCTTCGAAGAGCGTCTCGCTGCTTCCTGCTTCCTGCTTCCTTGCTTCCGTGCTCTCCGCAGACTATATTGGCCACTGGAAGGCGGCGCAACGTTCCGCATGGATCCGAAAATCATCCGCGAACTGGAGCAGATCCTCGGCAAGCAGAGCGTGCTCTCGAAGTCCGAGGACCTGATGATGTATGAGTACGACGGCTCGATTGAAGTGGCGCGGCCGGAGGTGGTCGTTTTCCCACGCACCACGCAAGAGGTGGTGCGCATCGTGCACCTCGCCAACCGCACCAACACTCCGATCACCGGACGCGGCGCGGGCACGGGACTTTCCGGCGGGGCGCTAGCGCGGCAGGGCGGCATCCTCATGGTCTTCTCGCGGATGAACAAAATCCTCGAGTTGGACCTGGAAAACCAGCGCGCGGTGGTGCAGCCCGGCGTGGTGAACATGGACATCACGCGAGCGGTCGAGCATGCCGGACTTTATTTTGCGCCAGACCCATCCAGCCAGAAGTCCTGTACCATCGGCGGCAACGTCGCGGAAAACGCCGGCGGGCCACACACCCTGCTCTACGGGGTAACCTCGAACCACGTCTGCGGGCTCGAAGTGGTGATTCCGTCGGGCGAAGTGGTGCGCGTCGGCGGAAAAACGGTGGACGCGCCGGGCTACGACCTCACCGGGCTGCTGGTCGGCAGCGAAGGCACGCTGGCCATCGTCACCGAAGTCACCGTGAAGCTGACGCGGCTGCCCGAAGCGGTGAAGACCCTGCTGGCCGTTTACGATTCGGTGGACGACGCCACGGAAACGGTGGCCGAAATCACCGCACGCGCCATCACACCGGCAGCGTGCGAGATGATGGACGGCTGGACGCTGCGCGCCGTGGAAGCCTGGGTGCACGCCGGTTTCCCGCTGGACAGCGCCGCGGTGTTGCTGATTGAAGTGGACGGATTGAAGGAAGCCATCGAGGTGCAGGCGGATGAAATCCTCGACGTCTGCAAGATCCATCACGCGCGCGAAGTGCGCGTGGCGCGCGATGCCCAGGAGCGCGAGCTGCTATGGAAGGGCCGCAAGAACGCCTTCGGCGCCGTGGGGCGGCTTTCGCCGAGCTACTACGTGCAGGACGGCGTGATCCCGCGCACCAAGCTGCCCATGACCCTGCGCCAGATTGACGTCATCGGAAAAAAGTACGGCTTCGAGATCGGCAACATCTTCCACGCCGGCGACGGCAATCTGCACCCCATCATCCTCTTCGACCCGCGCGACCTCGCGCAGTACGAGCGCGCCGTGGCCGCCGCGGGCGAGATCATGGCGCACTGCATCTCCGTGGGCGGCTCTATCACCGGCGAGCACGGCGTAGGCTTCGAGAAAAGCGAGCTGATGCCGCTGATGTTCACCGAGGCCGACCTGGAGGCCATGCGCCGGGTGCGCCACGCCTTCAACCCCACAGGGCTGTTGAACCCCGGAAAAATCTTTCCGTTCGGCAAGGGCTGCGGCGAAGTCCGCGTGCAACCCTTCGCCGTTGGTTCCTCCACCCCGCTATGAGCACCCTCACGGACGCCGCACTCGCCCGGCTCGAAGCGCTCGTCGACCGCGGGCGATATTTCACCGACGCCGAGAGCCTTTCGCACTGCGCCATTGACGGGGTTGCGCCCCACGCCGGCGTGCAGGCCACGACTGTCGAGCAGGTGGGGGAGATCGTGAGCTTCGCCGCGGCGGAAGGCCTGGCCATCATCCCCATTGGCAGCGGAGCGCAACTCGGCATCGGCGCCCCGCCCGCGCGCTACGACATCGCGCTGAAAATCTGCCTGGATCGCATCCTCGCCTTCGACCCACGCGACCTCACGCTTTCCGTCGAGGCCGGCATCCCGTTGAACAGCCTGAGCGCGCGCCTACGCGAAAGCCGGCAGTTCGTGCCGCTCGATGCGCACGCCGGCGGGTCCGCCACCGTCGGCGGCATCCTAGCCATGAATTCTTCCGGCGCGTTGCGCAACGCGTACGGCACGGCACGCGACTTCGTGCTGGGGCTCGAGTTCGTCACCGGCGAGGGCGTGCGCACCAAGAGCGGCGGGCGCGTGGTGAAAAGCGTCGCTGGCTACGACATCCACAAGCTGATGATTGGCTCGCTGGGCACGCTGGGTATCATCACCAGCGCCAATTTCCGAACGTTTCCGCTGCCGCCCGTGCAGGCCACCTTTATCGCCACGTTTCAGGATGCGGCTGGCGCGCTCCAGTTGCGCCGCGCCATTGCGGAGTCGCGCTTGCAGCCGCGCGCACTGGACATTGTTTCTCCAGAGGCGGCGCGCTTCCTCAAGCATGCGGATTTGTCGCGCACGGAATCCCTGGCCGTGCCGGAGTTGAATTGGGAGGAGATTCGCGCCGAACTTGGCGAAACGCGCGCAGCGGAATATCGGCGCCAACACCGCGAGGCCGTTGCCGCTGTGCGGAAGGTGCTTCCCCGGGCAGAAGCGGCCGGGTTTTCCGAGACGGCGTGGTCGCTGGTGGTGGCCGCGGGCGGCAACGACAGCGTGGTGGAACGCCATTGCCGCGAACTCGAAACGCTGGCCGCAGCCGCCGGCGCCCTTTCCTTCCGCGAAGCGAAGCCCGATGATCCAGCCACCGCGCCCGACAGCCTGGACGGCTGCGAGGAGTGGCGCTGGATCCGCGCCTTTCCGGACTGTGTTCTGCAGTTCGATCCTGTCTCGGCCATTTTCAAGCTCGCGGTGCCGCCGGCGGCGTTCGGTGCAACGCTGGATGGCGCGAAGCAGATCGCGACGCGGCACGAACTCTCTTCCGCGGCGTTGCTGCGCGCCCCTGGGCTTATCTACCTCGCGCTGGCGCCAGGCAATGCCGCGGCAGGCGCGATCAACCGGCTAGCTGCGGCCGGTGAAGAGCTTTTCACCGCCACGGCGCAGGCCGGCGGAACCGCGGTGATCGAGTTTTGCCCGGCAGAATTGAAACGCAAGATGAGCGTCTGGGGGCCGCCGCGCACCGACCTAGCGCTGATGAAAAACCTGAAGAAAGAATTCGATCCGCGGGGGATTCTGAGCCCCGGGCGCTTCTACGGCGGAATTTGATGTTGTGGAGTGCGGGAGCGAAGCTCCCGCCGTGACTGTTCGGCTGTCCACCGTTGCTTGTAGCGGCGGCGCCGCTCTGCGGGGCCGGCATCTGAAAATGGCGCAAAAGCAAATAACCCCAGCGCGCGGCGGCTTCGTCGGTGACGAAAAGCCGCGTTGGGACGACTACGCGCGCTGCGTACACTGCGGCTTGTGCCTGAACCATTGCCCCACCTACCGCCTGTGGGGCATGGAGGCGGATTCGCCGCGCGGACGCATCCGGCAGATGCTGCTGGTGGACCAAGGGCAGTTCGAGCTGGGCAACACGTTCGTCACGCACATAGACCGCTGCCTGGACTGCCGGGCGTGCGAGACGGCCTGCCCTTCTGGCGTGGAGTACGGCAAGCTGGTGGAATTTGCCCGCGCACAGATTGAGCAGCAGCATCCGCGTGGGATTGTTCCGCGCCTCGCGCGCGACGCGTTTTTCCGCCACCTGTTGCCCCATCCTCGGCGAATCGCCGCCGTCGCACACCTGCTGAAGCTCTACCAGCGCTCGGGGCTCGCCGCCGCGGCGCGCGCCACGGGCGTGCTGAAACTGCTCGGGCTGGACGCCCGCGAGCGATTGATGCCGCGCATGGACGACAGGTTTTTCTTTTCCGAGCTCGGCAAAACATATCCCGCGCAGGGCGAGCGACGCGCGCGTGTGGCGTTCTTCGCCGGCTGCATTGCGCAAGTCACCTTCGCCAAGCTGAACGAGGCCACCATCCGCGTGCTCACCGCCAACGGCTGCGAAGTGGTCGTGCCGGATGGCCAGCGCTGCTGCGGAGCGCTGGCCGTGCACGCCGGCCTGCGCGACATTGCGCGCGAACTCGCCCGCGACAACATGGAAGTCTTTCTGCGTGAAAGCTACGACGCCGTGATCACCAACGCCGCCGGCTGCGGTTCCACCCTCAAGGAGTACGCTCAGCTCTTCCCCTCGGCCAACGTGGCAAGTCAAAGTGCGGTCGTGGGTCAGGGCTTCAGCCCTGACATGAAGCTCGCCCAAACAAAAGGGGCTTCAGCCCCTGAAGCAAAGAAAGGTACCGCCGCATTCGGAGCGCTTCACCCTCAGGCGCTTGCTTTCGGAGCAAAGGTTAAGGACGTCACGGAGTTCCTGGCCGATCTGGGCCTAGTCGCGCCACTGCGCCAGACGCCGCTGCGCGTGACCTATCAGGACTCCTGCCACCTAGCCCACGGCCAGCGCGTGCGCGAGGCCCCGCGCAAATTGATCCGCGCGGTGCCCGGCGTTGAACTGGTGGAGATGCTCCGCTCCGATGATTGCTGCGGCTCCGCGGGCATCTACAACGTGACGCAGACACAGGCCGCGCTGGAAATTCTCGAAGAAAAGATGCGCAACGCCGCGAGCACCAAGGCGCAGGCCATCGTCACCGCCAACCCCGGCTGCCTGCTGCAACTCCGCGCCGGCGCGGCCATGCACGCCACCGGCCAACAGGTTCTGCACGTTGTTGAGTTGTTGGACCAGGCCATGATTCGCAGCTAGCCCGGATTTCTCACCTGGGTGTTACGCTTCGAACTCCGCAGGAGCGAAAGATTGTTAGCCCAGGGGGTCAGCCCTGGGCTATGGTTCTTTTGCGCCTTTGGCGCTCGGCTTGGTGACAAATGCGGGCTAGCTCGACACCGTGCGAAGTTCCCACAGGCCCCAAAAAGCCTTGACAAGTACATATCTTTGAGATAATGTAGGCGCCATGCGGTTTGCTCGTGGCTCACTGCATGGTGGCGGCCGGGCAAAGGACAGCGTATTGCCATGATCTCCGTACATGATGAACCGCATAACCCATTGATGGACAAGGCCTTGCGACGTTCCAAAAGGTATCGAACACACAATCCATTTTTTTCAGCCTGTTGGACATCATGTGGCCAGAGTGGGGAGGGTGCGTCCTTCTGAACCGCCCAGACTTCCCCGGAGGTCTCGGCTTGACCCCTGCGCGGCGCTTCCGTACCTTAGGAGACTCGCGCGAGCCACTCGGTCACCGCGGCGAGCTTGTCCTGGCCCAGATGCAGCATGCTTTAGGTAGGGGCACGATCCCGAAGCTTCGGGATCCTGCTCCCACGGACGGGATTACTGGAACCATGTGGAGACACCATGAGCGAATTTGACCCCAAGGTTTTGAACGAGCCGCCGATTGCGCCGCCGGAGGAGTTCCAGAGCCGCGCGCGTGTCAACTCGTTGACCGAATACGAGGCGCTGCATCGCTACGCGCTGGAAAAACCCGAAGACTTTTGGAGAGAACAAGCCGAGCTGCTGCACTGGTTCGAGCCGCCCAGCGAAACGCTGGTATGGAATCTGCCGCACGCCAAGTGGTACGTGGGCGGGAAGCTGAACGTCTCCTACAACTGCATTGACCGCCACCTGGAAAAGAACGGCAACAAGCCGGCCATTATGTGGGAAGCCGAGGACGGCCAAACGTTCGAGTTGACTTATCTCGAACTGCGCGACCTGGTGTGCCGCTTCGCCAACGCTATGAAGAACCTGGGCGTGAAGAAGGGTGACAACGTCGCGATCTACCTTCCGATGATCCCCGAGCTGCCCCTCGCCATGCTGGCCTGCGCGCGCATCGGCGCGGTGCACTCGGTGGTTTTCGGCGGGTTCAGCGCGCCGGCCCTGGCGGACCGTATCCACGACGCGCGCTGCAAACTGCTGATCACCGCCGACGGCGGCTACCGCCGCGGGCGCATCATCCCCTTGAAACAGTCGGCCGACGAAGCGCTGGAGAGCTGCCCCACCGTGGAAAACGTCGTGGTCGTGCGGCGCACCGGCGAAGACGTCCCCTGGACCAAAGGCCGCGACCTCTGGTGGCATGAACTGGTGGAGAAGGAACCGGAGGAATGCGAGCCGGAGGTGCTTGATTCCGAGCATCCCCTCTACATCCTCTACACCAGCGGCACCACGGGAAAGCCCAAGGGCGTGCTGCACACTTCGGCCGGCTACCTGGTGCAGTGCACGTGGAGCATGCAGTACGTCTTCGACTTGCGCGATGAGGACATCTTCTGGTGCACCGCCGATATCGGCTGGGTCACCGGGCACAGCTACATCGTCTACGGGCCGCTTTCCAACGGCGCCAGCATAGTGATGTACGAGGGCGCGCCGGACTTCCCCGCGCGCGACCGCTTCTGGAAAATCGTGGACCGCTACAACGTGACCATCTTCTACAGCTCCGCCACCGCCGTGCGCTCGTTCATGGCCTGGGGCAAGCAGTGGGTGGAGAAGCACGACATCTCCAAGATCCGCCTGCTGGGCACCGTCGGCGAACCCATCAACCCCGCGGCGTGGAAGTGGTATTACGAAGTCATCGGGCGGAACAAATGCCCCATCGTAGATACCTGGTGGCAGACGGAAACCGGCTCCATCCTGATTTCTCCGCTGCCCGGCGCGACGCCCACCAAGCCCGGCTCGGCCACCTTGCCGCTGCCCGGCATCGCCGCGCGCGTGGTGAACATGCAGGGCGAGCCCGCTGCGGCAGGCGAAACAGGCTATCTGGTGATCGAGAAGCCCTGGCCTTCCATGCTGCGCACCATCTTCGGCGATGACGAGCGCTTTCGGCGTGATTACTGGAGCCGCATCCCCGGCGTCTATTTCACCGGCGACGCCGCGCAGTGCGATAAGGACGGCTACTTCTGGGTGCTCGGGCGCGTGGACGATGTCATCAAGGTGGCCGGGCACCGGCTCTCCACGATGGAAATCGAAAGCGCGTTGGTCAGCCACCCCTCCGTGGCGGAGGCGGCGGTGGTGTCGCGGCCGGACGAAATCAAGGGCGAAGCGATCGTGGCCTTCGTAACCCTGCGCGCCGGAGAAAAGCCCACGGCGGAGCTGAAAGCGGGACTCGGCGACCACGTAGCGCATATCATCGGCACTATCGCGCGGCCGTCAGAAGTGCGCTTCGCCGACCTGCTGCCCAAAACGCGCAGCGGAAAAATCATGCGCCGGCTGCTGCGCGAGCTGGCGCAAAAAGGCAACGTCTCCGGCGACACTACTACCCTCGAAGACATGTCCTCCATCGAGCGGCTGGCGCAGCAAAAGGGGATTGAAGAATAGGGAGCAGGCTGCAGGTGACAGGGAACAGCTTGAAAGTCTAGAAAGTCAAAGAGCCTCGCAGGGCAGCGCGAGTTTCGAGTTTTCAGGTTCCAGCTCATTTCGGCGTGAAGATGCGGCCGGCCGCGCGGTTGACCAAGCGGCGCGGCACCAGCCGCTGCAACTGAACGGTCAGGACATTGTGCGCGCCGGAGATGACGCAACTCTTCCCGCGCGCCAAAGCTTCCAGCCCGACGCGCGCCACTTTGTCAGCACTTTCCTTGATCCGCGAGCTGCTCACAGTTTGTTTGGCCACCTCGTGGAATTCGGTCTGCGTCGAGCCGGGGCACAGCGCGCACACGCGTACACCGTACTTGCGCACTTCTTCGGCCAGGGCCTCTGCGAAGAGCAGGTCGAAGGCCTTCGTCGCCGCGTAGGTTGCGATGTACGGCACGCCCTGAAAGCCTGCCATGGAGGCGACGATGAGGATGTCGCCGCGGCGGCGCTCGATCATCTGCGGCAGGAAAAGATGCGTAAGATGAACCATGGCGCTGACGTTCACCTGCACCATCTCCAGCTGGCGGGCCAAGCCCAACACGTGGAACTCGCCGTGGGCGCCGAACCCGGCGTTGTTGACCAGCAGGTCCACGGCAATTCCCTTCCCCTGCACATAGGCAAAGATCGCGTCAGGCGCCCGGGGCTGGCCCAGGTCGGCGGCGAAGATCTCCACGCGGACGCCATGTTGCGCCGCGAGCTTTGCCGCGAGCTCATCGAGACGGCCCTTGCGCCGCGCTGTGAGGACCAGATGTGTGCCTCCAGCAGCAAGTTGCTCGGCCAGAGCCCCGCCGATGCCCGCGCTCGCGCCTGTGATCAACGCCCATTTGCCCCGCCAGCGCTCCACCCTGCCTCCTCGGAGAGCCCGATTGTACACGCGGATGAAAGCCCATGAAGCCCGTTGCGGCGAGATTCTTCGCCTCGGCACTGCCGGAGTTGAAAGCGACAAGCCGCCGCTTGGCAGCGTCCTGCGACCGGGGGAGCAAGGGTCGGTTTGCAGCCTCGGGAATACAGAGGACGAGACTTACTTAACGCCGCCCTTTTACAGTGTGCTGTTAACGCATTGCCTTGACTTTTGAGCCTATCGGACCTTGAGTCCCTCAATC
>Ga0073934_10004302_pt1 | contig 24032 bp, 23 predicted proteins | sample LarsenN4metaG_FD_76834 | JGI IMG/M metagenome (GOLD analysis project Ga0073934, IMG submission 76834) | Hot spring sediment bacterial and archeal communities from British Columbia, Canada, to study Microbial Dark Matter (Phase II) - Larsen... ... | reverse complement strand
CAGGTCGCGCTGGCCGGCGCCGAGCATGTTGACGGTGAAGAACCCGGTCTCGCGCAGGTTCCGGAGCGTGGTGCTGTTGCGCTCCAGGGAAACGGCCACCAGCCGCGGGTGAAAGGAGACCTGCATCACCCAGTCCGCCATCATGCCGTTGACGTTGTCCGCTCCCCGCGACCCGATGATGTAGAGGCCGTAAGGCATCGTCTCCAGGGCTTCGATGACGGGATCGATCTCGATCTTGCGGGTCATTGGCCGGCTCCCTTTGTCCAGTATCGAAGGCGGCGCTCCGGGGTGTCAACGAGGCGCGCGCGGCCGTTCCGGGCGGCGGCTCCGTCCCGGGATTCATGATCCAGGCTTCTATGATCATCGGCGTAATCTGAAATTGCATAGCTTTCGTATATAGACTAGAATTCCAGAACTTCGTTGGCGGCCGAAAACGCCGCGTCGACGGAAGGGGAGCGGCCTATCGTCAAGGGAACTGCCATGTTGGTTGGGCTTGGAACAGAGCCGGCGCTTACTCGGGGCGCCGGCGCAACCAGGCCGCGGTCCGCGGCCTAGCGCACCTACAGGAGGCAGGTAATGGCGGAAGGTTACTGGGCCAGGACGCTGGCCGCACGAATCAACCGGAGGCGCGCGCTGACGGCCTCCGGAGGGATCGGCCTCGGCGCCGTCCTCTTGGCCGCCTGCGGCGGCGGCGAAGGCGATGGCGGGGGGACGGCTTCCAAAGACACCAGCGGGCTCGTAAGCGAGATCGAAGATACCTCCAAGGCCGCGAAGCAGGGCGGCGTCTTCAAGTGGTACAACCCGTCCGAGCCGAACCACCTCGACGGCATCGCCCAGGGCCAGGCGCAGCTCAACGTCTTCAACGGCATGGTCTACAGCTCGCTCGTCCACAACAAGATGGGCTACAAGCAGCCGTCCAGCTACACCGAGGTCGAGCCCGAGATGGCCGCCTCGTGGGAGTTCTCCCCCGACCGGACGACGATCACGTTCAAGCTCCGTCCCGGGGTGAAGTGGCAGAACAAGCCGCCCGTCAACGGCCGGGCATTCGACTCTTCGGACGTTATCGCCACCTTCAAGCGCTACAGCTCGCTGCCGAGCAACAACCGCGCGGCCAACGTCAACGAGTTCAACCCCAACGCGCCGATCCTGTCGGTGACGGCGCCCGACGCCAGCACCGTCGTCTACAAGCTGAAGGAGCCGACCTCCTTCATCATGCAGCGGCTGGCAAACATGATCACCGGCGAGCTGGGCACCATCCAGCCGCGCGAGGCCTACGAAGGGACCTTCAACCCGCGCCTGGACCAGATCGGGACCGGCGGCTTCATCCTGGACAAGTGGGAGCCGTCCATAGGCCTGACCTACAAGCGCAACCCGGACTACTGGAACAAGGAAGAGCCGCGCGTGGGCACGCTGGAGGTGCCGATCATCCTCGGCAGCGCCTACGCTACAGGCCTGGCTTCCTTCAAGAACGGGCAGCTGTACACCTTCGAAGTGCGGGCGGAGGACCAGGTCCCGACCAAGCGCGAGGTCCCCGCCCTGAAGATGGTCTCCTACACCACGGGCGCCGGCGCCTCCGTGGGCCAGACCATCGGCTTCGGCTGGCTTCCCTTCGGCTCGTTCCAGAAGAGCCCCTTCCTGGACCTCCGCGTCCGGCAGGCCTTCTCCCTCTCCGAGGACCGCCACGCCACGATCGACACGATCTTCAACGTGGCGAAGTTCGAGGCCGAAGGCCTGCCTGTCGACACCTTCTTCTACACGTCGATCGGCTACGTCCCCGGCGTGCTCCTGGACCCCCGCGGCAAGGACTTCGGCCCGGACGCGAAATGGTACACCCCGGACGAGACCAAGCACGACGAGTACGTGAAGGAGGCGAAGCAGCTGCTCTCGGCCGCGGGGTATCCCAACGGCTTCGAGTATCCCTCCGCGTTCGTGAACCCGCCCACGTTTACGCTCACCGGCTACAACGACGAGGCGGAGATCCGCGACGCGTTCAAGCGCGAGATCGGCCTCAAGCCCATCCCGACGGGCCTCGACTACAACATCGACTACCTGCAGCGCTACATCACGAAGCAGGGCAACATCCAGGGCACGTTCTACCGGCTGGGCGCCGTGAGCTCCCCCGACCCGGTGGACTACTACGTGTGGCGCTACTGGTCCAAGGCCGGACCGACGAGCGGGGCGATCTTCACCGGCGATGGCTCCGAGGTGAGCGGCGGCGACCCCAAGGTGGACGAGCTGATCGAGAAGGCGAAGGGCGAAACGGACGTCAGGAAGCAGACGTCGTTGCTGCACGAGCTGCAGCGGTATCTGGCGAAGTACCAGTACTGCATCAGCCGTGCGGGCCTGGCGAGCGGCTTCAGCCTGGCGTGGCCTGCCCTCGCTAACTTCCGCGTCTTCCAGGGCGACTCGCGCGCCATCAACAACCTGTATTACACGGTGTGGATCGACGAGACCAAGGAGCCGATCAAGAAGAGCTAGGCCGCAGCCGGGGTGCGCGCAAGAAGGGGCCGGGTCTTTGACCCGGCCCTCTTCTTGCGCGGGGAGCGCGCGCTTAAACGCTGGCCGTGTGGCGTACGAAACGCGCTTCGCGCACTTGTCTGCGCAGGATCCTGGGCAGCTGCGTGTAGACGCCGGTGCGATGCCGCTTCAGGCGGGGACGCTCGAAGCGGGTAGCGGCATCGGTCAGGGCGACGACCTCGGTGCGCAGGTGCTCGACCTGGGCCCTGAGGACGTCGACCTCGGAGAAGAGGCCGCCGAGGGCGGCGTCGCTCATGCGGCCGCCGGCGGCGGGGCGCGGCAGCGGCCGCGGCCGGGCGCCCTGGGCCGGGACACGGCGTTCGAGGGCGCGCTGCTTGCGGCCGCCGTTGACGAGGGAAAGGCCGCCGTAGACGCCGACGAGGATGAGCCAGAACGCGACGATGATGACGAAGACTTCCAAAACCGCGCGACTCCTTTCTGCGATCTGGCGCCATCCTAGGGAGTCGCGCCGGTAGGTCTGTATCGGGAAAAACCCCTAAGTTTCGGGACGCCGTGGCACCTAAATGGCGGCTTCGTTAGCCTGGATGTATGCCGAAACGTATCCTCCCCCTCTTATCCCTGGCCTTCGTCACGGCCCTCCTCCTCGCGGCCTGCGGCGGCGGCGGCGGGACCGACCTCGCCGACCTCGCCACGCGGGCCGCCGGCGTCGAGCCCTCGACCTCCCTCTCGATCAGCGCCCGCTCCGTCAAGTTCGACAAGGACACGCTGGTGGCCAAAGCGGATGCCGACGTGGTCGTCCGATTCGAGAACCGGGATGGCGGCGTGAACCACAACGTCGCCGTCTACACGGACAGCAGCGCCCGCACGAACCTGTTCCGGGGCGACCTCTTCGAAGGGGAACGCACCATGGAGTACCGCTTCCGGGCGCCGGCCGCCGGCGTCTACTACTTTCGCTGCGACGCCCACCCGAACATGAACGGCGCCTTCATCACGAAGTAGGGCTCCGGCGCGCCCTCAGGCCAGCGAGGCGCCTTTCTCCCGGTTGCAGGCCTGACACAGCAGCTGCAGGTTCCGGGCCGTGGTGGCGCCGCCCTGCGACACCGGGATCACGTGGTCGAACTCCAGGAGCTGGTTGCCGCCGCAGCGCACGCAGCGGCCGCCGTCGCGCCGCCAGACGAAGAGGCGGACGTCCTCGGGTATCGGCGGACGGACGGGGGCCGCGCCCAGGGCCTCCGTCTGCTCCATCAAGGCCACGGCGCGCTTGATCCGCCGCTCGCGCTGGGCCAGGCGCTCCAGGAGCAGCGCCTTGATTTCGATTTCGGAGAGCGACTCGTCCTCCCAGTAGAACTCGTCGCGGAACATCCACCAGCAGCGGCGCCGGGAGCCGTCCGTCATCAGGGGGACGGGCGTCTCCTGCTGCCGGCGCAGGACCGAGCGCGCTGCGGCCATGCTCCAGCCCCTGTCCGACTGCAGTCCGCCGGCGAAGAAGCGGTAGCGGCTGAAGACCCAGAAGCCGTCCTTTTCGAACCTGGCGCTCGTGTCGCGGCGAAGCATATAGGGCGCTCGATCAAGCGCCTAAGCATTATATCGCCTATCGCCTCCGGCAGGGCGCCGCGCCCGGCACCCCGGCCCCGATGCGACGCCGGGCTGGTGGAAGCCTCTCGCCGTCTTGGACGCGGCGCGGCCCCGGGACGCCGGTTTTCATCCCCGGGCCGGCCGTCTAGGGGTCGAGGTTTACGAGTTCGCCCGTGTCGAAGTCGAGGCGGCGGTAGAAGCAGTCGCGCGGCCGGCCGGCGGCGTTCTTCGTGTGGCAGATCCCTCCCCGGCGGGGCCTGACGCGATAGAGCAGGGAGTTCTGCTCGCAGTTCACGCGCACCTCGACGAGGTCGAAGGTCTCGCCGGAGGTCTTGCCTTTCTCCCAGAGCTCGTTGCGGGACGTGCTCCAGAACACGGCGGACCGCGTCTCGATCGAGCGCCGCAGCGCTTCCTCGTTCACGTAGGCGACGAGGATCACCTCGCCGCTGTCGGCGTGCTGGACGGCGCACGGCAGCACGCCCGGGATTTCGGCGACCTTCGCCAGCTTGCCGAAATCCAGGTTGAGGCGGCTTCCTTCTTCGAGTTCGTTTGCGGCAGTCATGCTGATGTCCTGTTCGCGGCGGCGTGGCGGCGGTGGATTTCGGGCGGCGCCGGCCCCTCCCCCACGGCAAGCGCTCCTCTCAGAGCCTCACCGGCAGGCCGTGCCCCGCCATGTAGCGCTTCACGTCCCGGATCCGGTACGTCCCGTAGTGGAAAATGCTCGCGGCGAGGACGGCGTCCGCCTTGCCCTCGACGACGGCATCGACCATGTGCTGGGGCGTGCCGGCCCCGCCCGAGGCGATGACCGGCACTTCGACCGCCTCCGAGATCGCGCGCGTCAGCGGGATGTCGTAGCCGTCTTGGTGGCCGTCCGTGTCCATGCTCGTGACCAGCAGCTCGCCCGCGCCCAGGGCCACGACGCGCTTCGCCCAGTCCACGGCGTCCAGGCCTGCCGGCTTGCGTCCGCCGTGCGTGTAGACCTCCCAGCGTCCCTCGCCGACGGCGCGCGCGTCGATGGCGACGACGATGCACTGCGAACCGAAACGGTTGGCCGCCCGGCCGACGAGGAAAGGGTCGGCGACGGCGGCGCTGTTGATCGAGACCTTGTCGGCGCCGAGCTCCAGCAGCAGGCGCACGTCTTCCTCGCTGCGGATGCCGCCGCCGACGGTGAACGGGATGAAGACGCGGTCGGCGGTGCGCTCCACCATGTCGTAGGTCGTGCGGCGGTCGTCCGACGATGCGGTTATGTCGAGAAAGACCAGCTCGTCGGCGCCTTCGGCGTCGTACAAAGGCGCCAGCTCCACCGGGTCGCCCGCGTCGCGCAGCTCGACGAAGGACACGCCTTTGACGACCCTGCCCTGGTCGACGTCGAAGCACGGGATGACGCGTTTCGTGAGCACCGTGAGCCTGCCCTCGACAAGCATACCGGAGGCCAACGTCTGGGCACAGGCGATGCGTTGACACTCAGGCACGGCCGATCTATCGATTTTCGTGAGGGAGCCACACGGACGGAAAAGGAGGGAAGGACAATGTGGAAGAGGCCTTGGCGGTGGCTCGTGGCCCTGGTGGTTGCGGTGATCGTCCTCGGCGTGCTCAATCAGGCAGTCGTGGCCCTGGGCCAGGCGGAGTTCCTGGGCCTGGGGACGGTCCCCCGGCTGGTCGTGTTCCTGGCGCTCGCGGCGGTCATCGACCGCCTGGTGCCGACGCAGGAGGAGATGGACCGCGGCCGCGAACCGCTGCCGCCGCTCCCGGGGGTGGACCGCTTCCGTCAGCAGCCGCCCGGCCGGCCCAGCTAGGCAATCCGGCCGGCAGCAGCGGCCGCTAAGCCAGCTCTGCCAAAGGGAAGTTGAGCCCCACCGCGACGCCGTCCGGGTCGCGGGTGCTGATCTGGTGCTTGTCGGGCAGCGTGCGCTCGCTGAAGGCCGCGCCCGCGGCCTGAAGGCGGGCGCGCATGCCCGGGAGGTCTTTGGCCCAGAACTCCACGTGGTGGAGGCGGCCGGTCCGCCATTCGGCGGCCTCGGCGTCCGGCGGCTCCAGGCGGGCGAGGACAGCCTCCTGCTCCGGCGACGCCTGGAAGAGGTGCACGACCTCCCGTTCGCCGATGGAAACGACGGCGCCGGGGATGGGCCGGTCCAGCCGGGGGCGGCAGTCCAGGCCCAGGGCCTGTTCGTAGAAGCGCCAGCTCGCCTGCAGGTCCCGGCAGCGCACGGTGTAATGGTCGAACGCCTCGATTGCCACCTCGTCCCTCCTACGTTCCTCCCCGCGCGGCGGCCGCGGCCGCTACGGCCCGCGCGAGATCGATCTTGCCTTCGTAGAGCGCCCGGCCAACGATGATACCGCCCAGGCCGGAAATGCGCGCGGCCGCGGCCACGTCCTCGAGGTCGCCGGCCCCGCCGGAGAGGATGAGCTGCGCCTGCACGGGCCCCAACGCCTGGACCAGCCGCTCCGCGCCCTGGAAGTCCGGCCCGGCGAGCGTGCCGTCGCGGGCGATGTTCGTGTAGGCGATGGCGCAGGCGCCGGCTTCGATCAGGCGCCGCGCGAAATCGAGCACCGTCTCGCCGGAGCCTTCCGCCCAGCCGTGAACGGCGATGCGGCCGTCACGGGCATCGGCCGCGGCGGCGACGCGGCCGGGAAAGCGGCGGCAGGCCTCCGCCGCGAGGTCGGGGTCGGTCACCGCCAGCGTACCGAGGTAGACGCGGTCCACGCCCGCGGCGAGCCAAGCGGCCACGGCGTCGAGGTCCCGGATGCCGCCGCCGAGCTCCACGGGCAAGCGAACCGCGGCGGCGATGGCGCGCACGGCGGCCGCGTTCGCCTGCCTGCCGCTGCGGGCGCCGTCGAGGTCGACGACGTGCAGGCGGGGCGCCCCCAGGGCCTGCCAGCGCAGCGCCGTCTCCACCGGGTCGGCGGAGTAGACGGTCTCGCGGTCATAGTCGCCCTGGAAGAGGCGGACGCATTTCCCGCCCCGCAGGTCGATAGCCGGGATGACTTCGAAGTTCAAGGCCGGACGGCCCGGCTGAAAAAGAGGCGAGTTTGGATGGCGGAAGAGGCACCCGCGGTCACGGCTACGTATCGCGGTGGCGCCGCAGCTCTTCCTCGATCATGCGTTCCTCGGCCTCGGGGCTCCAGACGCTGGGGAAGACGAAGACGTTGAACGCCTGCCAGACGAGGAGGGCGCCCCAAATGCCGGCGAACCAGAGGACGGGGTTGGAAAGGCCGCCGCCCGTGATCAGGTCGATGAAGACGATGGCCGCAATGATCGAGAAGTAGGTTGCCAGGTGGCGGTAGAAGCCGAGTCTGGCGCGGACACGGCGCCTTGCCCGTTCGTACTCGTCGTCGGCGTGTGGACCCATCTGCCACCCCCAACCATCCGGGCCGAAGCTGAACGAGAAGAACGGCATCTCCACCCTGATCCCCCTGTAACGCGGCCTGCCGTCCTGGTCGTGAGCCATTTCCGCCCACCGGCTTCCATTATAAGAAACCGTGTCCCGCGGCCCTTGGCGATGCCGCCTCAGCCGAGGGCGAGGCGCAGGAAGTTCGCGTAGAAGCGCAGGCCGTCCACGCCGCTCTTCTCCGGGTGGAACTGGGTGGCGACGACGTTGTCCCTGGCCAGCACGCTGGCGAAGCGCACGCCGTACTCCGTCTCGCCGATGACTGCATCGCGGTCGTCGGGGTCGGGGTAGTAGGAGTGGACGAAGTAGAAGTTGGCGCCGTCCGCTATCCCCTCGAAGACGGGATGGGGGACGCGCTGGTAGACCTGGTTCCAGCCCATATGAGGCACCTTCTGGCCTGAGGGCAGGCGCTTCACCCGGCCCGGGAGGACCCCTAGACACATGTGCTCGCCGCCCTCCTCGCTGACGCTGAGGAGGGCTTGTTGCCCCATGCAGACGCCGAGGAACGGCCGCCCGCTGCGGATGTACGCCTTTATCGGCTCCACGAGACCGCCCTGCTCCAGGTTTCGCATCGTGTCGCAGGCGGCGCCGACGCCCGGGAGGATGACGCAGCGGGCGCCGTCCAGCGCCTTCGCTTCGGAGCTGACCAGGGGCTCGTAGCCGTGATAGGCGACGGCCCTGGCGACGCTGCGCAGGTTCCCGGCCCCGTAATCGACGATGACGACCTGTCTCATTGGCCTATGGTAGCAGCCCGTCCCGTCCTCCGTCCGTTGCTCGTCCTTCCATCTGCCCACGGCCTTCCCACGGCGTCACGATTGTTGAACGGGCCTTCGGGCGCTTGCTATACTCCCTTCGGCCGGTGGCCAGAGCGCGGCGGAACCACCCGTTCCCATCCCGAACACGGCAGTGAAACGTCGCAGCGCTGACGATACTGGGGGCGCAAGCCTCTGTGGAAAATAGGCCGCCGCCGGTGTCATGAAGGCCCCGTTAGCGGGGCCTTCTCCTTTTCCTCGAAGAAGCGAGCGCTGACGGCAAGTCGTTATCGAAGGCGGCGGGCCTTGCGGCCCCGCCCGGGCGAGTCTGCGTCTGTTATGCCTGTGCTAGAATGCAGCGAACCCGGCCCTGGAGGCCGGGATACGGAGGATTAGTAGCTTGGTAAACAACCCCGAGGAGCAGGCGGGGCAGCGGGGCGGCACTCTCGGACTTCAGGAAGACGCGTCGATGGACATGGCGGCCCTTCTGGCGCAGGAGGAGGCCAGCCAATTCCATTCCCTGCGGCGCGGCGACGTCGTCGAAGGCACGATCATCGGCATCACCCGCGACGGCGTCATCGTCGACATCGGCGCGAAATCGGAAGGCATGATCCCGGTCAACGAGATGCACTCCCTGGGCGCCGAGCCCCTTCGGAAAGTGGCGACCGGCGACAAGGTCGTTGCCTACGTTCTCCAGCCCGAGACCACCGAGGGCGAAATCCTCCTCTCCCTGGACCGCGCCCGCGGCGAACGCGGCTGGCGCGTCCTGCAGCAGCTGTTCGAGAGCGGCGAGAGCTTCGAGGCGGAGGTCACCGGCTTCAACAAGGGCGGCCTCCTGGTCAACGTCGAGGGCGTGGCCGCGTTCGTGCCGCTGTCCCAACTCGTCGGCCTGCGGCCGGAGCGCACCGAAGGCGGCGCCGGCCTTCAGGCTGCCGTCGGCAAGACGCTGCGCCTCAAGGTCATCGAGCTCAACCGCCGCCGCAACCGCGTCATCCTCTCCGAGCGCGGCGCCCTCCAGGAGTGGCGCACCCAGCAGAAGGAGCGCCTCCTCTCCGAACTGGAGGAAGGCGAGGTCCGCCGCGGCCGCATCAGCTCCATCCGCAACTTCGGCGTGTTCGTGGACCTGGGCGGGGCAGACGGCCTCGTCCACCTCTCGGAGATCTCCTGGGACCGCACCAAGGCGCCGGAGGAGTTGTTCAAGCTCGGCGACGAAGTGGACGTCTACGTGATGAAGGTGGACGCTGAGCGCAAAAAGATCGCGCTGAGCATCCGGCGGGCCCAGCCCGCCCACTGGGACGGCATCGTCGAGAAATACCAGGTAGGCGAGGTGGTCCCCGGGATCGTCACGAAGCTGGCCACATTCGGCGCCTTTGCTCGCATCGAAGGGCCCGTCGAGGGCCTCATTCACGTCTCCGAGCTCGTCGACCGCCGCATCTCCCACTCGCAGGAGGCCGTCCGCGAGGGCGACATCCTCCCCCTCAAGATCATCCGCATCGAGCGGGACCGCCACCGCCTGGGGCTGTCCTTGAAACAGGCGCGGGACCAGGGCGAGCGCATGGGATTCACGTTCAGCCCGGACGGCGAAGTCCTGTCCGTGCCGCCCGAGGTGCGGGACGCCTTCCGGGAGGAGGTGGCCGCCGTGCTCGGCGAGCAGGCGGCGGAGACGGGCGCGGCCGTGGAGGAGCGGGAATCCCCGACTACAGCCGCGGCGAGGCCCGCCGACAATCAAGGCACGATACCGGACACGGCCGGGTCGGGGACCAGCGCAGAGGAAGAGGAGGAGCTGCCGCAGACGCAGATGGCGGCCGCTTTCGCGGCCTTGAAGATGGACCAACTGGCCTCCGATCCCCCGCCGGAGGAAACGAAAGCGTAACATCGGAGGTCTGTCCTGTAAGTTGGACTAGCCACCCAGCGTATGCTACCTTGGATTCGGAACAGGGGGCGCTAGCAGCAGATGGCAGACCGATTTGACAAGTTCACAGAGAGAGCGCGCCGCGTACTGACCCTGGCCCAGGAAGAGGCACAGCGGTTCAACCACAACTACATCGGGACCGAACACCTCCTCCTCGGCCTCGTGCGTGAAGGCGACGGTGTCGCCGCCAAAGTCCTCAACAGCCTCGGCGTGGAGCTGAGCAAGGTACGCTCCGCCGTCGAGTTCATCATCGGCCGCGGCGAGAAATCGCCGAGCGGGGAGATCGGCCTGACGCCCAGGGCGAAGAAGGTCATCGAGCTCGCCGTCGAGGAAGCGCGGCGCCTCAACCACAGCTACATCGGCACGGAGCACCTGCTCCTCGGCCTCGTGCGCGAGGGCGAGGGCATCGCTTTCGGCGTCCTCGAATCGCTCGGCGTCAGCCTGGAGCGGGTGCGCACCGAGACGGCGCGCATCCTCTCCCAGAGCACGCCCCAGAGCACGGGCACGGGCGGGCGCACCAGCACCCGCACGCCGACCGTCGACCAGTTGGGCATCGACCTGACCGCGGCGGCGCGCGCGAACAAGCTCGACCCCGTCATCGGCCGCAACCGCGAGATCGAGCGGCTCGTCCAGATCCTGTCGCGCCGCACCAAGAACAACCCCATCCTCATCGGCGAACCGGGCGTCGGCAAGACGGCGATCGTCGAAGGGCTGGCCCAGCGGATCATCACCGGCGACGTCCCGGAGACGCTGCAGGGCAAGCGCCTGCTCACCCTGGACATCGGCTCGCTGGTCGCGGGGACGAAGTACCGCGGCGAGTTCGAGGAACGGCTGAAGAAGGTCATCGAGGAGATCAAGAACTCCGGCAACTGCGTCCTGTTCATAGACGAGATGCACATGCTCGTCGGCGCGGGCGCGGCGGAAGGCGCCGTCGACGCGGCGAACATCCTGAAGCCGTCTCTCGCCCGGGGCGAGCTCCAGTGCATAGGCGCGACGACGCTGGACGACTACCGCAAGCACATCGAGCGCGACGCGGCCCTGGAGCGGCGCCTGCAGCCGATCATGGTCGAGGAGCCGAGCGTCGAGGAGACCATCGACATCCTCAGGGGCATCAAGGAGCGCTACGAGGAGCACCACAAGCTGAAGATCGCGGACGAGGCGCTGAAGGCCGCCGCTGAGCTGGCAGCCCGCTACGTCTCCGACCGCTTCCTGCCCGACAAGGCCATCGACCTCGTGGACGAGGCGGCCTCGCACGTGCGCATCCGCAAGTCGGCGACGCCGCCATCGCTGCAAGAGGCGTTGCGCGGGCTGGAGAGCCTCCGCAAGGAGAAGGACCAGGCGATCAGCGCCCAGCAGTACGAGTTCGCCGCGGAGCTGCGCGACCGCGAGCTGAAGCTCCAGGAGCGGATCGAGAAGATGGAGGAGGGCCTCGCCGAGGAAGGCGTGGTCGCCCAGCCCATCGTCACCGACGAGGACATCGCCGAGGTCGTGGCGATGTGGACCGGCATCCCCGTGACCCGCATCGCCAGCGAGGAGTCGGAGCGCCTGGTCCACATGGAAGAGGCGCTGCGCGCCAAGGTCGTGGGCCAGGACGAGGCCATCACCGCCATCAGCAAGGCGGTGCGGCGCTCGCGCGCCGGCCTCAAGGACCCGCGGCGGCCGATAGGCGTGTTCCTCTTCCTCGGCCCCACCGGCGTCGGCAAGACCTACCTGCCGAAAGTGCTGGCCGAGTTCATGTTCGGCAGCATGGACAACATGATCCGGCTGGATATGTCCGAGTTCATGGAGAAGCACAACGTCTCGCGCCTGGTCGGCGCCCCTCCGGGCTACGTCGGCTACGACGACGGCGGCCAGCTGACCGACACGGTGCGGCGCAAGTCCTACTGCCTGATCCTGCTCGACGAGATCGAGAAGGCGCACCCGGACGTGTTCAACATGCTGCTGCAGGTGTTCGACGACGGCAGCCTCACGGACGCCAAGGGCCGCAAGGTGGACTTCCGCAACACGATCATCATCATGACCTCCAACGTGGGGTCCGACCTCATCCGGCGCGAGAGCGCCCTGGGCTTCGCGACGAAGACGGAGGAGGCGAAGACCGCCGAGCAGCAGTACAGGCGGATGAAGGACAAGGTGACGGAAGAGCTGAAGCGCGTCTTCCGGCCGGAGTTCCTCAACCGCATCGACGCCCAGATCGTCTTCCACGCCCTGGCCAAGGAGCACATCCGCGCCATCGTCGACATCCAGCTGGCCGAGGTGGGTAAGAACCTGCTGCTCAAGGGCATCAGCATGGAGGCGACGGACGCCGCCCGCGACTGGCTGGGCGAGAAGGGTTACGACCCGGTCTTCGGCGCGCGGCCGCTGCGGCGCGTCATCCAGAACGAGCTGGAGGACCGCCTCTCGGAGGCGCTGCTGGAGGGGCGTTTCGGCCCCGGCGACACCGTCGTCATCGACGTCACGGAGGGCGGCGAGCTCGTGCTCACGAAGCAGGAGGCGCCGGAGCCCGTCGGCAGCCCCTGAGGGGCAGACGCCGATTAGCGAAACCAGAGGCCCCGGGGAATCCGGGGCCTCTTCGTTTGGGCGAAGGGCAATCTGTCAGCGGATTCGAACTGACAAACGGATGGCGGGGCTTCGAGCCTCAACCGCTTACCCGCTCCTCATCCGCTGGCGGACCGCAAAGCCGGCTTATCTATCGATATTCTCGCTCCGGGCCGGCGCCTCTAGCGAATCAGCTCACCGCTCGAGAGGCGCACGCTAGTCGCCAGCGATTCGAACGTCGTCTTGCCATTTACGACCGTGCGGTAGGCCAACGGGATGCCCGTCCGCTCGTCGAAGACCCACTCGCTGACTTCGAGCGGCGACGCGACGCGGACCGTGACTAAGGAGCCCTCGGCCGTGACGACGGCCTCCTTGTAGCGGCCGCGGAGGAAGTCCAGGTCCGCAAGCCACGGGCCGGGAACGCGGATGCAGCCTGCGCCGCCCTCGCATTCCTGCTCCTGCCAGACGACCCCGTGATTGCTGTGCGTTAGCTTCCCGTCCCTCAGCTCCTGATAGGAACCGATGTCGAGAAAGCCCGCCGGGTCGGCGGCCGCGAAGGGGGGAACCGGCGCCGTGGAGGCAATCAGCGTCTCCTTCCAGGCGTGCTGGCCCTCGAAGCGGAACTCGAACGTGGAAACGATGCCCTGGGCGTCGGTCACCGTCCGCGTCATTTCGAACGGCGGCATGTCCAGCTGGTCGTTGACTTCCACCCTTCGGGTGGCCCACAGCGATGGCGCCACCGCCACCCCAATCAACGCGGCTGCCACGGCAGCGGCCGCCAGAGCGAAGACGAACTGCCTCGGAGAAATCGAGCGCGGTACTCTTCGTCGAATCACTACCATCGCCATGAGGATCTGTCAGCGGATTCGAACTGACAAACGCATGGCGACGCCATCCGTTGTCATCCGCTCATCCGCTCTCCATCCGCTGACAGGCCCTCGACTCCCCCCTATAACGTCACCTGCCGGTGGCGGACGATGACGCTCTCCAGGAGCCCAACGGCGATGAACACCGTGATCAGCGAGCTGCCTCCCTGGCTGATGAACGGCAGCGGGATGCCCGTCACCGGGAACAGCCGGATGTTCACGCCGATGTTGATGAACGCCTGAAACAGGATGAAGATCACGATCCCCACCGCCAGCATGCGGCCGAAGATGTCCTGGGAGATCGCGGCGGCGCGGAGGCCCCGGAAGAGCAGGACGATGAACAGCGCGAACAGCGCCATGGCGCCCACGAAGCCCAGCTCCTCGCCGAGGACGCTGAAGACGTAGTCGGTCGTCTGGGTGCGGAGGTAATCGAGCTGCGTCTGGGTGCCGTGCGTGAGGCCCTTGCCCCAAAGGCCGCCGGAGCCGACGCTGATCTCCGCCTGCAGGATGTTGAAGCCGGTCCCCAGTGCGTCCCGGGCCGGATCGAGGAAGACGCTGACGCGCTCGCGTTGGTAGTCGGTGACGACGATGATCAGGGCGAACGGCGCGAGGGCCACGAACATGCCGATGGCCCCGAGCACGTGGCGCATGTCCGCCCCGGCCATGATCACCATCCCCAGCCAGATGAGGATGAAGATCGACGCCGAGCCGAGGTCCGGCTCCGCGAACACGAGCAGCGCCGGCACGAGGGCGATGGCGAAGGACGTGAAGAACACCCGCAGGTCCTTCACGCGCTCCGAGTTGTCGGAGAGATACTTGGCCAGCGCCAGGATCACGATCACCTTGCCGATCTCGGACGGCTGCACGCGCGTGTCGCCGATCTCGATCCAGCGCCGCGAGCCGTACTCCTGCGCACCGATCGTCAGCACGAAGAGCAGGGCGCCGATGAGGCCGATGTACAGGCCGGCAGAGCCTTGCGCGAGGAACCGGTAGTCGAAGCGCGAGATCACCAGGCAGAGGGCGACGCCGACGAGCGCGAAGGCCATCTGCCTGCCGACGGGGCCGCGCACCACCTCCGCGAGCGAGCTGCCGGAGGTGTTCAGCGTGCCGCTGTAGATCAGGACGAGTCCGTACGCGGTGAGGGCCACCGCCGCCGCCAGCAGCACGAAGTCGAACGGGCGGGGGTCGCGCCAGCTGATCACGGCAGCGTGCCGCCTTTCGCGACTTTGAGCTGGTTGAAGTAGTAGTCGAGAATCCTCGCCGCCACCGGCGCCGCCGTGCCGGCGCCGTTGCCCTGCTCCATGAAGACGGCGACAGCGACCTCCGGGTTGTTGAACGGGGCAAAGCCCGTGAACCAGCCGTGCTCCTTGTACGTTCCGTCCGGCCGCCGCTCCCCGAACTCCGCCGTGCCCGTCTTGCCCGCGACGGTGACGTTGCGGACCTGGGCCGTGAACGCGCTACCGTCCGCCACGGCCTGGCGCATGGCCTCCCGCATGATCGCCAGGTTGCGCGGGTCCAGGTTCAGGTTCCGCTTCACGGTCTGGCGCTTGAGCGGCACGGACTGGCCTTCAGCCGTCCGCAGCTCCTTGACCACCGTGGGGATGAGGACGTCGCCGCCGTTGGCGATGGCGGCGCTGACCAGCACCATCTGCAGCGGCGTCGCCGCCACGTAGCCCTGACCAATGCCGAAGTTGTAGGTATCGCCGAGGAGCCAGGGTTCGCCGACGCTCTGCTCCTTCCAGGCCGGGTCCGGCACCAGGCCCTCCGACTCGCCGGGGAGGTCGACGCCCGTCGCCTCGCCGAGGCCGAAACGGCGGGCCCAGTCCGCCAGCCGCGACGGGCCCAGCCCTTCGAAGACGCGTTTGCCGTCTCTTACGTACCCGCCCGCCAGGTAGTAGAAGTACACGTCCGAGGACATGGCCAGGCCGCGATAGAAGTTCATCGTCCCGAGGTCGGACCGCCAGTCTTTGAAACGGTGGAACTTGCCCGGGACGTATTCGTCTTCGACGTCCAGGTAGCCGGGGCTGTTGATCATCGTCCCGGCGTTCGCGACGCCCTCCTGGAGGGCGGCCGTGCCGGTGATCTGCTTGAACGTCGAGCCCGGCGGGTACATCTCCGAAATGGCGTGGTTGAGCATCGGCTTGGCGGGGTCGCTGGACAGCTTTTCGAGCGCCGCCTGGTCGACCTCGCCGCTGAAGATGTTGCTGTCGTAGTTGGGGATGGAGACCATCGCCAGGATTTCGCCGGTGTGGACGTCGATGACCACCGCCGCGGCGTTGAGGGACTTGCCCATGCCCGCCTTGACCAGCTCCTCGACGCGCCGCTGCAGGTCGACGTCGATCGACAGCACCACGCTCATGCCGGGCACGGCCGGCGTTTCGCCGAGGACGCGCAGCTCGCGGCCGGAAGCGTCGGTCTCCACCGCCCGAGCGCCGGCCACGCCCCGCAGGAGTGATTCGTAAGTGTACTCGACGCCCGCCTTGCCGAGGCGGTCGTCGTACTGATAGCCGGAGTCTTTGAGACGCTCGTACTCCTCGGCGTCGATCGGCCCGACGAAGCCGAGGATGTGGGACATGAGGACGCTCTCGTGGTAGACGCGCACCGGCTTGACCACCACGCGGACGCCGGGCAGCGCTGCAAGCTGCTCCCGGAGGCGGAAGGCGGCCTCGTTGCTCAGGTTCTCCTTGACCACCTGGGGCGTGAAGGGGTCGTTGGAGTCCTTGCGCTCGCGGATGATAGCTTCGATTTCGCTGGCCGGCCGCCCGATGAGGTCCTGAAGCGCCAGGCTGATATCGACCTCCTGGCCGTCCGGGACGTCCGCGGCGACGACGGCGGCCGCGAAGGCAGGCCGGTTCTCCACCAGGGGCACGCCGTCGCGGTCGTAGATGAGGCCGCGGGCCGGCATGACCGGCACCTGGCGGAGGCGGTTGGTTTCCGCCCGAAGGCGGTACTTCTCGCCGTTGACGAGCTGCATCCGCGCCAGCTGCAGGCTGAGGACGCCGAACACGACGACCACCAGCAGCCCGAAGTAGAAGATCTTGTTGCGGACGGCCCGCGCCTCATCGCCGGCGGGCGTGGGCGGGTCCGAGCTCCAGGGGCGCCTTCCAGTCGTGTATCCCATCAGCGGACGGTAGCGTGCCTAAGCATATGCCGATTGCCGTCGCTCCCGGCTGAGGGCCAGGATGGCGAGGTACAGCGGGAAGAGGACGGCCACGTTCACGAGCGCCGTGGGGATTATCACCCGGGAACCGGCCTCCAGCCAGTCCCCGGACTCCCCCTGAAGCGTGTCCACGGCGAGGTAGGCGAAGTTGTAGAAGACGGTCATGGCCACGGTGAAGGCAACGGCCATGACTATGCCGCCCTCGCGCAGCTGCGCGCCGCGCAGCTCCTGGAGAAAGGCGAGCGGCGCCAGGCCGATGAGGGCCGTGCCCATCGCCTGGTGATCCACGAGCCCGAGCAGCAGCCCGCCGATGGGGGCAAGGAAGAACGTCTCGTTCGCGCCGCGCACCATGAGCCAGGCGACGAGCAGGACGAGCAGGAGGTCCGGCTGCAGGCCGTTGATGGTGAACATCGGCAGCACGGAGGCCTCCAGCAACACGGCGAGGAGCATGAGGGGTATGCCGACGTAGTAGCTCACGGCGCGGAGAGCCTCAGCGGCGCAAAGCTGGTCATGACCAGCACCGTCTCGAGCTTCGAGAGGCTGGCCAGCGGCTCCACCGTAACGCTCCGGAAGAGGTCCTGGCGGTTGGTCCCGACGCCCGTGACCCGCCCGATCACCAGGCCCGGCGGATAGCCGCCGCCCACTCCGGACGTGACCACGGTGTCGCCCTCGCGGACGGTCGCGTTCTGGTCGACGAACTCCATCGCCAGCCGGCGGCTATACGTCCCCGCGACCACTCCCTGCGCCCGCGACTCCGAAAGCTGGCTGCTGACGGCGCTATCGACATCGGTGATGAGGGTCACCCAGGCGTGATCGGGGCCGACCTTGGAGACGGTGCCCACCAGGGCGCTGCCCTGGGTGACGACGGGCATGCCCGTCCGGATGCCGTCTTCACGGCCGCGGTTGATGGCCACAACCTGCCTCAGGTTGGTCGTGTCCCGGGCGATGATGCGGGCCGCGAGGAACTGCTGGTCCTGGAGGGCGTTCTTGGTCTCGAGCAGGCGCTCCAGTTCCTCGCGACGGGTCGCCTCCTCGCGCAGGCGGGCGTTTTCCGCGCTCAGGCGTTCGTTCTCCGTGCGCAGGCGCTCGTTTTCGAGCGTGAGGTCGCGGAGGTCGCCGTAGTTGGCAACGATGTCGGCTATGGGCCGCGCCAGGGACCGCAGGCCGTTCTCCAATGGCGCGAAGACGGTGAAGGAGACGCTTTCGACGGGGCGGAGGAGGCCGATGCCGGAGAGGGCGAGGAGAAGGACGCCCGCCCCCATGACGCTCGCGAACCAGGCTGCGCTCCTTGCGGTCAGCGGCAGCCCCCTTTCTCGGCGCGGCGGGCGGCCGCCGGCCCGCGGGCAGGGGAGGCGTCCCGGAGGTTGCTCTGCGTCCAGACCGCGGCGATCTCGAGCTCACCGGCCGTCTTCCCCACCTCCCCCATCGAGAGCGAAGCGATAAGCGCTCCTAGCGCGGCGGCTTGCGGGCGGCGAGCGACGCCTGCACCTTGGCGAGGATGCGCGTTTCCTCCAGCGCCTCGCCGCAACCCCGCACCACGCACGTGAGGGGGTCCTCCGCTACGTAGACGGGAAAGCGAGTGTCCTGCTGGATACGCCGGTCGAGACCCCGGAGAAGGGCGCCGCCGCCGGCGAGACAGATGCCCTTGAACATGAGGTCGGCGACGAGCTCCGGCGGCGTCACTTCGATCGCGAGCCGCACCGACTCCACGATCTGGTTCACCGGGCCGGAGAGCGCGTCGCGGATCTCCACCGTGCTGACCTCTACCACCTTCGGCAGCCCCGTGGCCAGGTCGCGGCCGCGGATCTCCACCGTCTCCTCGTCCTCCAGGGGGAAGGCGGAGCCGTGCGAGATCTTGATCTCCTCCGCCGTGCGCTCGCCGATGACCATGTTGTGGACCTGACGGGCGTAGGCGATGATCTCCTGGTCCATCTCGTCGCCGGCGGTGCGAATGGAGTGCGACTCGACGATGCCGCCGAGGGAGATGACGGCGACCTCCGTGGTGCCGCCGCCGATGTCGACGACCATGCAACCGGACGGGTCCATGATCGGCAAGCCTGCGCCGATCGCGGCCGCCATCGGCTCCTCGATGAGGTACGCCTCCCGGGCGCCGGCGTTGAGGGCGGCGTCGTGCACGGCCCGCTTCTCGACTTCGGTGACGCCGCTGGGGATGCCGATGACCACACGCGGGCGCGGGATGCCGAAGCCGTAGCGCTCGTGGACGGCGCGGATGAAGTAGTGCAGCATGCGCTCCGTCACGTGAAAGTCGGAGATGACGCCGTCCTTGAGCGGGCGCACGGCGACGATGTTGGCCGGCGTGCGCCCGACCATGCGCTTCGCCTCGGCGCCGATGGCCAGCACCTTCTTGGTGACGCGGTCGATGGCCACCACGCTCGGCTCGTCGATGACGATGCCCCGGCCCTTGACCATGACGAGCGTGTTCGCGGTACCGAGATCGATGCCGACGTCATGGGAGAAAAGGCCGAGGAAGGAGCTAATCGGATTGAAGGCCATGCAGTCCTTTGCCTTCAGATCAACTAGAGCTAGCTAAAGAAACCCGGCGCATTATAACCAACATAATAGGCGTGGTCAAAAGTCAAAAATCACCTCATTTTTCGAAACCCAAAACGGAGCCGGCTTCCGCTCCGCTACATTGGGACAAGGAGGCCGGCCACGCTTGCGGCGTCCGAGTTTCACGACCAAAGATTAGTACGCAGCCGCTGGATTTACACTGGCGCCTCTAAATCCTCACGCCCTTCTCGTCCAGCAGCTTGACGAATTCGGCCTCGTCCAGGACCGGGACGCCGTACTCCTGCGCCTTGGCCAGCTTCGAGCCCGGGTTTTCCCCGGCGACGACGTAGCTGGTCTTTCGCGTTACGCTCGAGCCCACGGCGCCGCCCAGGCCCTTGATCAGCGACTCGATCTCGTTGCGGGTCCAGCGGGAGAGGCTTCCCGTAACTACAAACGTGCTGCCCAGCAACGGCCCTTCCCGCGCCGCGGCCTCCCCTTCCAGCTTGACGCCGGCGCGCCGCAGCTTCTCGATCACCTTCTTGTTGGATTCGTCCTGGAAGTACTCGTAAACGCTCTCGGCCGTCTTCGGCCCGATGGTCGGCACGGCCTCCAGGTCCTCGAGGCTGGCGCTCGCCAGGGCGTCGATGCTGCCGAAGTGGCCGGCGAGCAGTTCCGCCGTCTCGTCCCCCACGTGGCGGATGCCGAGGCCGAAGACGAGCCTGCCCAGGGGCCGCGTCTTGCTCCGCTCGATCGCCGCGAGGAGGTTTTCGGCGCTCTTGTCGCCCATGCGCTCCAGGGTCAGCAGTTGCTCCTTCGTCAGGTAGTAGACGTCCGCCACGTCCTCCACGAGGCCGCTTTTCAGCAGCTGGTCCGCCAGCGCCTCACCGAGGCCATCGATGTCCATGGCGCCCCTGCCGGCGAAATGGACGAGGAGGCGGAAGATCTGCGCCGGGCAGGCGCGGTTCGGGCAATAGCTCATCGCCTCCCCCGGCGGCCGCACGACCGGCGTCTGGCAGACCGGGCACTGCTTCGGCATCTCGAACACCCGCTCCGCCCCGGTGCGGCGGCTGACTACCGGCCCCACCACCTGCGGGATCACCTCCCCCGCCCGCTGCACGATCACCATATCGCCGATGCGGATGTCCTTGCGCCGGATGTCGTCTTCGTTATGTAACGTCGCGAGCTTCACGGTCGCGTGCGCCACCACCACGGGCTCGAGGACGGCGAAGGGATTGAGGCTCCCCGTCCGGCCGACGTTGACGTCGATGTTGAGGAGCTTCGTCGTCGCCTGCGTCGGCGGGAACTTGAAGGCCACGGCCCAGCGCGGCTCGCGCCCGACGACCCCCAGCGCCCGCTGCAGCCCGAAGTCGTCTACCTTGATGACGATGCCGTCGATCTCGTAGTCGAGGTCGTCGCGCTTGGCCTCCCAGCCCTTGACGTGCTCGACGACTTCCTCGAAGTCGGTGAAGCGCTTGATGTGGGGGTTGACGCGGAAGCCGAGGTCGCGCAGCCATTCCAGCGTCTCCCAGTGGGTGCGCGGCGCCTCGCCGTCGGCCCAGCCGAGCTGATAGAGGAAGATGTCCAGCGGCCGCGTCGCCGTAATCGACGGGTCCAGCTGCCGCAGCGATCCCGCCGCCGAGTTGCGGGGGCTGGCGAAGAGCGGCTGGCCCTGCGCGGCCCGCTCCTCGTTCAGGCGCTCGAAGCCCTTCTTGGTCATGTAGACCTCGCCGCGCACCTCGAACCGCGGCGGGACCGGCTTGCTGAGCGAAAGGGGGATGCTGCGGATGGTGCGCAGGTTCTGGGTGATGTTCTCGCCGCGCATGCCGTCGCCGCGGGTGGCGCCCTGGACGAAAAGGCCGTTCTCGTAGACGAGGGCGACGGCGAGGCCGTCGATCTTCGGCTCGCAGACCACGGCGATGTCCTCGCGTTCGGCGGCCCGGGTCACGCGCCGCCACCAGGCCCGCAGTTCCTCCTCGCTGAAGGCGTTCGCCAGGCTGAGGAGCGGCACGCGGTGCTCGACGATACCGAAGGTCTCGACGGGCTGGCCGCCGACCCGCTGCGTGGGCGAGTCGGGCGTGATCAGCTCCGGGTGCTCCGCCTCCAGCCGACGCAGCTCCTGCATGAGGGCGTCGTACTCGGCGTCGCTGATCTCGGGGCTATCGAGGACGTAGTAGCGGTAGTCGTGGTAGGCGATCTGGCTGCGCAGCTCTTCGACGCGGAGCTTTGCCCGCTGGGCCTGTCGCTCGCCGGGGGTCGATTCGATGGCCTGCTCGCTCATAAGGGGAGTATACGGAAGCGAAGGCAGACGGCCACGCGGGGCCCGCGCCGGCCGTCTGCCCCCCAAGGGCCCGCGCGCAACTGGTGCGTGAGGGGAGCCTCAGGCATCAGCCGCCGGGCGAAGGCCGCGCTCTGCCCGCCGGACGGGCTCCCGGGCGTCAATACTGCGACCGCGTAACGAGCGCGCCCGCCGCGAACAGCAGGCCGATGAGCCCAAGCAGCGGAAAGAGCATGATGCCGAAGACCATCAGCGCCAGAAAGATGAGGACCGGTGCAAACACGTAAACGAGCAGCATTCTCGGACTCCCGCGCCGTAGCCGCGATGATTCCAGCTTCTGCCCGACCGCCTCAATAAGTCGTAAACTCCGCGCACCAGGGCTTAGGCCGGCATCGCGGCCGCGGGAGGCGGGAGCGGCTGCCGCTCCCCCGGCCCGCACCCGGGCGGGCGCCGCAGGCGCGGCCTTCGGGCCGCGGGGAGTTCGGCACCCCTCAGGCCGCTACGGCTGCCAGGAATTCGTCGATGAGGGCGCGGGAGGCGGCGTAGACGTTGTAGCCGAGGAGGTCGGGCGGGCCGCCGCCGAAGCTCGCGACGGCGCCGCCGGCTTCCTGGACGAGCAGCACGAAGGCGGCCGTCTCCCAAGGCTGGCCCAGGAAGGGGCGCCCCGGCACGGCCTCCTGCCTGGGGCTGAGGAAGGACATGATGTCGTAACGGCCGCAGGCCACCCAAGTAGCCATCAGGGAGGGCGGCCCGGAGATGCGGAACGCCTCCAGGTGTGGGACCAGCTTCGCTAACTGGTCGGCGAAGTGGCGGGCGCGGTCCGGGGCGGTGCTGCGGTGCGGCACTGCGAAGACGGCCTCCTCCAGGCGAACGGCTCCGCTAACGCGGACCGGCCGGCCGTTGAGACGGGCGCCGGCGCCGCGCGCGGCGCTGAACAGTTCGTCCCACGCCGGGAAGTAGACCGCCGCGGCCAGCGGCCGGCCCTCGCGCACGAAGGACACCACGCAGGAGAACGCCGGCGTGCCGTGGACGAACTCCAGCGTGCCGTCCAGGGGGTCCGTCAGCCAGCAGCCGGACTGGAGGAGGGACGGGAAAGGGGCCCAGTCCATCTCCGTCTCCTCGCCTACCAGGGGCTCGTCCGGGAAGTAACGCCGCAGCGCCTCTCGCACGGCCGCCTGCGCCTCGCGGTCGGCCTCGGTGCTGTAGTCGGCGCGCTCGCCGGCGTGGACGTCGCGTTGGAGGTCGCCGCCGCGGAGGCGGAGATGGACGGCGCCGCCGGCCCTTGCCGCCTCCGCGGCGGCGCGCAGGCGCAGCGCCAGCTCGTCCGCCTCGCTCACGCTTCCCCCCGCGCGACGGCGAACAGCTCCTCGAGCAGCGCCCGGCTGGACGCCCCGGCTATGCCCGTCCGCATCAGGTCCAGCGGGCGCCCTTGCTGGTCGGCGACGACGCCGCCGGCCTCCTCCAAGACTGCGGCCGCGGGCGCCAGGTCCCAGGGCCCCAGCCGCGTCGGCGAGAGCGTAGCGAAGCAGTCCAGGCGTCCGGCGGCGACGTAGGCGATGCTGAACATCGGCCCGCCGAGCAGCCGGATGCCGTGCGAGCGCTTCAGGACCCGGCCCGTGGTCTCCAGGAAGGTCTCGGCCGCTCCCCCGTCCACCTCGCGGATGTGGACGCCGACGAGCGCGTCCTGGAGACGCTTCGGGGCGCCGACGCGGATCGGGGCGCCGTTGAGGGTGGCCCCGAGGCCGCGGGCCGCGGAGAACAGCTCGTCGTAGACGGGCATGTACATGACGCCGACGAGCGGCCGCCGGTCGACGACGTAGGCGATGCCCGGCCCGAATACGGGATAGTCGTGCACGAAGCCCTGGGTGGCGTCGAGGGGGTCGACCGTCCACACCGCGGCGTCGAGGAGGCGGGAGACCTCATCTCTGGCGAGCCCGTCCTCCTCGCCCGCGATCACGTCCCCCGGGAAGGCGTCGCGGATGATGGCCGCGATCGCCGCCTGGCTCTCGAGATCCGCCTTCGTGAGGACGTCGCGGGGGTCGGCCTTGGCCTCGAAACCGATATTGGTGCCGTAGTAGCGGCGCTGGATTTCGCCGGCCGCCCGCGCCGCCTCCTCGGCCACGCGGCGGCGGCGCGCCAGGTCGGCCGGGGTGCTATCTGGCATCGTCGTCGAGAAGGCGCCGCAGGCCGGCGCGGCTGGCGATCGGCGTCGGATTGCGACGGGCCAGGATGTCCTCCATGCGCGTCCTGATGATGTCATCGAAATCGTCGTGAGTCAGCACCCAGAACCGCTCGTCGCGGACCGCCTCCAGCACGATGTCGCCGACCTGAAGCGGGTCCATGCCCGTCTCCTGGGCAAGCTTGGAGATGCGGTCGCGCGTGAGCAGCTCCTGTTCGCTGGGCGGCGAATCGTTTTCGAGCTCAGGGGGCCGGTTGCGGGCGCCGTACATGATCCGAGTATTGATCACGCCGGGGCAGAGGACGGAGACGTGGACCCTGGCGCCGCGCTGCCTCAGGCCGTCATAGAGCGACTCCGAAAGGGCGACGACCGCGTGCTTGCTGACGCCGTATACCCGGCT
>Ga0073934_10004301_pt1 | contig 24039 bp, 20 predicted proteins | sample LarsenN4metaG_FD_76834 | JGI IMG/M metagenome (GOLD analysis project Ga0073934, IMG submission 76834) | Hot spring sediment bacterial and archeal communities from British Columbia, Canada, to study Microbial Dark Matter (Phase II) - Larsen... ... | reverse complement strand
GCCGCAATTCATGGCCGCAAACGTGAACCGGTTTCAAATGCGTCACATCCCTTTTCATTTGCAACCCACTCATTTTATTGGTGTTGCCAATCAAGACAGATGAATCAACCGGACAATCCTGAAAATCGACATCCTCTTGGGCGATGCCGCCGTCGGCGGGGACTTCTACATCTTCGTCGAAGAACAGGGCAAAAATTACAAGGAAGCCGAGCGCACCAAACAATTCAATGCCCATGCCAACAACCAAGCCATCCCCATCCTCCCGATCTTCCGCGTGGACCGCGGAAAGCTCCCCGATGAGCTGACCCAAACCGGTTTTCTCCGGGACATCGGCTACGAAGAGCGGGGACCGGTCTTCCTGGTTCAATAAGCTTGCCCCTGGAAAAGACCCAAGCAAGGACAGTTTACTTTGCTGCAAAGTAAACTGTCCCCGTTGTGTGCCCGCACCTGCTGCCGATCGCAATTAAACCCGTGCCCGGAGTCCTCCGAACGTGGGATGGCCAAGCCCCCATGTCCCGCTTAAAGTATTCCTGCACATGCCTGCGGAACTCCAATCCCCCACCCCCCGGGCCTCCACCTCCCCTGCGGCCTGGAATCACCCCTGGCTCCTCCGCCTCGCTTCCCTGCGGCTCACCGTCATCCTTTTCGCCCTATCCATCATCGTCGTCTTTGCCGGCACTCTGGCCCAGGTTCGGCTGGGGATTGACCAGGCCATCAGCGTTTATTTCCGGTCCTGGGTCGTCACCTGGGATGTCCCGGGCCTGGGCCTGCCCCTGCCTGTCCTGCCGGGCGGCTGGACCCTCGTTGTCCTGCTCCTGGCCAACATGGGCGCCGCCTGGTCCCGCCATTTCCGCCGGGATTGGCGCCAAGCCGGCATCTGGCTGTCCCACGCCGCCGTCTTCATCCTCCTGGCCGGCGAACTGCTCATCGGCGTGCTCCAAGAGGAATGGGTCCTGCCGCTGGACGAAGGCCAGTCCTCTGGCGAAGTCCAGGCCTACCGCCGCCAAGAACTCGCCTTCTCCAACAAATCGGGCACCACCCTTGTCATCCCGGAAAACCAAATCCGGCCCGGCGCGCCACTGCGCTTGGAGGGACTCCCCTTCCAGGTCGAAGTCGAAGCCTGGCACCCCCACGCCGAACTCACCGGGGCTGCCGCCGGCACCGGCTTGATGCCCCCCGGCGTCTCGCTCCGCCCCGCCCCGCCCCCCACCGCCATGGGCACCGTGCCCGAACCCGCGGCCATCCTGAAAATCACCGCCCCCAGCGGCGCGTCCGCCCGCTGGATTGTCTCGTCCCGCCTGCGCCCCCAGGCCATTCCCAGTGCGGAAGGCTGGACCGCCTCCCTCCGCTTCGCCCGGAAACCCCTTCCCTTCACCCTCACCCTGGATGACTTCATTCATGAAAAACACCCCGGCACCGAGATTCCCCGCCACTTCGCCAGCCACCTCCGCCTGCAGGACCATTCCACCGGGGAGTCCCGCGCCATCGTCATTTCCATGAACGAGCCCCTCCGCCATTCCGGCTGGACCTTCTATCAACAGTCCTTTGCCAACGAAGGGATGACCTCCGTCCTCCACGCCGTGCGCAATCCCGCTCGCTGGCTGCCCTACGCCGGCTGCGTCCTGGCGGCCATCGGCCTGGCCTTCCACTTCACCCTCCACCTCGGCCCCCGCCTCCGCCCCTCTCCCTCTCCCTCTCCCTCTCCCTCTTCCTCTTCCTCTTCCTCTCCCTCATCACCCTCTTCCTCCCCCGCCCGCCGCTTCCGCCCGGACCCCTGGTTCCTCGCCCCGGCGCTTGCCGCCCTGGCCTTGGTGCCCTTCTTCGCCCACCGCCCCGCCTCCTGGAACGGCGCCGACCTCACCCCTTTGCTCCAGCAGCCCGTCCTCGACCAAGGGCGCATCAAACCCCTGGAGACCGTTGCCCGCGCCTCCCTCCTCGCCCTCCACGGCAAGTCCCGCCTCAAAGACGGAGGCGGACACCTCTCCGCCGGCACCTGGCTGGCCGAAGTGCTTTTCGACCCCACACGGGCCTATCAACGACCGCTTTTCCGCGTGGACAACAGCGACGTCCTCCGCGCCCTCGGCTTCAACGACCTGGAGGTCCCCGCTTTCCTGAGCCTCGACCAGATCGACCCCAAGCTCGACCTCCTCACCACCGAGGCCCGCACCGCCGCCGCGCGCGAGGCCGCCCAGCGCAGCCGCTACCAGCGCGACACCCTCCGCCTCTTCGGCAACGTCCGGCTGCTTTTTTCCCTCACCCCCTCACTCATTCCCGATCCCGTGGCCGCCCCCCGCATCCAGGAACTGCAGCAAGCCCCGGACTCTGGGGAAACCCGCCTCCGCCGCCAGGCCCAGGAACGCCAGCTGGCCTCCTGGGCCTCCGCGGCGGGCTTCCGTGCCGTCCCCGGCTCCGATCCCGCCCAGCTTGAATCCTGGACCACTCCGGCCGAAGTCCTCGCCCAAAGCCTGGAACGCGGCACCCGCCTTGTTTCCCCCACCCTGGAATTTTCCGGCCTCTCCGCCTCCGCCGCCATGGGAGACTTCGATGCCTTCTCCCGTTTTGCCACCCAGCTCCGTGACCTCACGGGCGACCGCCTCGGTTCCGTGGCGGCAAGGGCGCGCTCCGAGGCCCTCTTCCACCGTGCCAACCTCTTCGGTGCCGCCATGGCCCTCTACATCCTCGCCGCCCTGGGTGCCCTGGTTCACTGGATCCGTCCGGACGACCGCTGGCGGAGGGCGGGCTGCGGCCTGGCCGCCGCTTCCGTCTTGATCCACACCGTCGCCCTGGCTTGGCGCATGATCCTGGAAGGCCGTCCCCCCGTCACCAACCTCTACTCCTCCGCCATCTTCATTGGCTGGGCTGCCGCGCTTCTCGGCCTCGTCCTGGAACGCGCCCGTGGCCAGGGTGCCGGCGTCGCCGTGGCCGGCATCGGCGGCTTCTGCAGCCTGATCATCGCCCACCACCTCTCCATTGGCGGCGATACCATGGAGGCCATGCGCGCCGTCCTCGACTCCAACTTCTGGCTCGCCACCCATGTCGTCACCATCACTCTCGGCTACGCCGCCGTCTTTACCGCCGGATTCATCGCCGCCGCCGCCCTCATCCGCCGCGCCTGCGGACGCATCCCCCAGCCCGCCGATGAATCCATGACCATCGCCGCCACCGCCATCGGCCTTTTCCTCAGCTTCGTCGGCACCGTCCTGGGCGGCATCTGGGCTGACCAGTCCTGGGGACGATTCTGGGGATGGGACCCCAAAGAAAACGGCGCCCTGCTCATCGTCCTCTGGACCGCCCTCATTCTCCACGCGCGCCTGGCTGGCTGGGCCCGCCGCACCGGCACCCTCGCCCTCGCCGTCTTCGGCAACATCGTCACCGCCTGGTCCTGGTTCGGCACCAACATGCTCGGCATCGGCCTGCACTCCTACGGCTTCACCGATGCCGCCTTTTTCTGGCTGGCCGTCTTCGCCGCGCTGAACCTCGCCGTGATCGCACTCGCCGCCCTGCCCGCGCGCCGTTCCACCGAAGCCGCTGTTCCATGAACCCCCTGCCGCCGCTCCTGACCGGCCTGCTTTTGCTCTCTTCCCTGGCTTCCGCCCAGCAGCCTCCCGCCGCCCCTCCCGTCACCAGCCCCCCAGCCCCTGAACTCATCCGCACTGTCCGCGCACTCCGAGCCCTAACTCCTGAGGACGCCTCCGAAAGCCGCTCGGTCCGTCTGACCGGAACCATCACCTACTACGATCCCGACCGCTTCCTGGCCTTCGTCCAAGACGACTCCGGCGGGGTCTATTTCAACTGCCGCCACCTCGACTTCCGCGGTTCCGAGACCGCCCAATTACGCCCTGGTGACCGCGTCGAACTCTCCGGCGTCTCCGACGCGGGCAGCTTTGCTCCCTACCTCAACCGTCCACCCGGGGGCTTCATCCAGGTTCGCGTCCTGGGAAGAAGCAGCCTTCCGGCCCCCGTCCCCATCAACCCCCGCCGCCTCCTGGACCCCGCCCTCGACGCCCTCTGGGTCGAGGCCTCCGGCGTCGTCCGCCAAATCCAGCGCTACCCCAACCGCTTGATGCTGGAAATCACCAACGGCACCGACGATTTCACCATCGCCCTCCCCGGGGAATGGCCGGCCAACAAGCTGCCCCACCACCTCCAGGGTTCCCATATCCTCGCCCGCGGCGTCTTCGGCTCCCTCACCGATGACAACCGCCGCCTGATCCGCCTCCGCCTTTACACCCCTGCCATCCACTATATCGAAGTCATCGACGATGGCGCCAAAAACGCCTTCAACTTCCCTCCGCTCAAAGTCTCCGAACTTCTGCAATACCGCGCTGAGCCGGCCAGCCGCGTCCATGTCCGCGGCACCGCCACCGCCGCCTTTCCCGGACGCGCCCTCTACCTGCGCGTGGACGGAGTCCCCCTGCAAATCATCACCAATGAACCCTCCCTCCCCCTCCCCGGCCAGAAAGTCGATGCCGTCGGGTTCCCGGTTCCCTCCGGAGTCACCGTCTCCCTTCACACCCCCACCCTCCGCATCGGCCCCTCCGGCCCCCCTCCCACCCCACTGCCTCTCCCGGTTACCGGACCCATCGAGGCGCGCTGGCAGGGCGAGCTGGTCCAAGTCGAAGCCCGCCTCATCGACCAATTCCGCAACGGCGAGGAGATGATCTTTCTGGCCAGCAGCGGCGCCCAGACCTTCCCCCTCCGCCTCGCCGCCCCGGCCGGCCTGCGCCTGCCCGACCTCCCCCTCCAGGGCTGGTTCCAGTTCACCGGCATCTGCCTGGTGGACCAGGAACCCTATCAGAATCCGGTCCAGCCCTGGCTCCAGCCCGCCGCCGGACCCATCCGCGGCTTCAGCCTGCTGCTGCGCGGGCCCGCCGACCTGGTCCTCCTCCGCCATCCCCCCTTCTGGACCACCGGACGCATCCTGGCCGCAGGCTCCGCTCTCGCCTTCGCCCTGGCCATGGCTTTCCTTTGGGTCTTCCTCCTCCGCCGGAAAGTCGCCCAGCAAACCACCGTCATCGCCTCCCAAATCGAAGCCGAGCGCGTGGGCGAAGAGCGCGCCCGCATCGCCCGCGAACTCCACGACACCCTCGAACAGGAACTCGCCGGCATCGGCCTCCAGCTCGACCTGGCCCTATCCCGCGCCAGCCAGCAGCCCGAGCGGGCCCGCGGCGCCATCGACCTCGCCCTTCGCATGCTCCGCCGCACCCAGCAGGAAACCCGCCGCTCCATCCAAGACCTCCGTTCCGGCCTCCTCGAACGCACCCGCCTGGGCGATGCCCTCCGCCTTTCCATCGACCGCCTGCGCGAGGAACAAAACGCCCCCATCGAAGCCGACATCGATGACCCCTTGCCCGCGCTTCCCGTCACCGCCGAACACAATTTGCTCCGCATCGGCCAGGAAGCGCTGAATAATGCCCAGCAGCATGGCCGTGCCCGCCACATCCACCTCACCCTCCGCAGCTACGGGGGCGCCCTTGAACTCGGCATTGAAGACGACGGCGCCGGATTCGACCCCTCCGCCTCTCCGCCGGGCCACTTCGGGCTCCAGGGCATGCGGGAACGCGCCATCAAAATGGGCGCCACCTTCCAGATCGAAACACGCCCCGGTGCCGGCACCCGCATCACCGTCCGCCTCCCCCTCTCCCCATGAAAAAAATCGCCCCCATCCGCATCCTCCTCGTCGATGACCACTTCCTCGTCCGCATGGGACTGGCCTCCTCCCTCAATGAAGAGGATGACCTCGAGATCATCGGCGAGGCCGCCAGCATCGCCGAGGCCACCGCAGCCGCGGCCGCCCGCCTCCCCGACATCGCCGTCATCGACATGCGACTGCCCGATGGCAGCGGCCATGAGCTGATCCGCGACCTCACGAATCGCTACCCCTCACTCAAATGCCTCGTCCTTTCCGTCAACACCGGAGAGAACGACATCCTCCAGGCCTTCAAGGCGGGCGCCCGCGGCTACCTTTCCAAATCCATCGAGCGCCCCGAACTCCTCGAAGCCATCCGCACCATCGCCAAGGGAGGCGATTACTTCCCCGCCTCCATCCGCCGCCAGCTCGACCAAGGCCACGCCCGCCCCGATCTCACCCCCCGGGAATTCGAAGTGCTCGAACTCGTCGTCAAAGGCATGCTCAACAAAGAAATCGCCGACCGCCTCGGCCTGGCCGAGATCACCGTGAAGCAGCACGTCAGCGCCGTCCTGCGCAAACTCAACGTCCAGGACCGCACCCAAGCCGCCATCGCCGCCGTCGAGCGCGGCCTGGTCCGCTTGGGGGAGTGAATGCGGTTTCAAGTTTCGGGTTAACAGTTTGCAGTTTGCCCCGCGGGGGTGTGTGCCGGCTTCAGGTTTGCGATTGGCCGTGCCACCCCCCCCTCCCCATTCAAAATCCCCCCATTCCGCATTCCCCATTTCGAATTTAGCATTCCCCTCAGGGCAATTCCCTCCCCTCCAGGATCGCCTGCGAGAACGGGTCGCCCGGGGCAGCGCAAACCCTCGCCCCGCGGGAACCCATTCCGGTGGCCCCACCCATCCCGCCGCCTAGAACAGTTTCTTTTTCTTCAGCCAGCACCACATGCCCGCAGTAGCCGCCAGGGTCAATATCCACACCAGCGGATAGGATATTTTCCAGTCCAGCTCCGGCATGTTGGCAAAATTCATCCCGAACCAGCTCCCAATGACCACCGGCGGCAGGGTCAGCGCCGTCAGCCCCGTGAGAATTTTGATCCCCTCATTCGACTGCTGGGCGGTGCGGTTGATGTAGAGGTCGAAGGAGGAAAGCAGCTGCTCGCTCGCGGACAACGCCGTGTCCTCGATCCGCACCAGGTTGTCGTGGATGTCCCGGAAATAGGGCAGGAGATTGGGCCGGATCAGCTTGTATTCCCCCCGCGCCAGCCGCCCGATCATCTCCCGCTGCGGGCGCACAATGCGCCGCAGCAGGGACAGGTCCTTGCGGCAGTCCATGATCATCGGCGTCAGGTCCTCGGCATGCTTCTCCAGCAGGGTGTCCTCCATCTCCTCGATCTCCTGGTGCAGCTCATCCATCACCGGCACGTAATTGTCCACCATCAGGTCTAGCAGCGTATGCGCCAGGCGGTCCGGCCCGCGGGCGATGGCCCCGATCTTGTTGACCGAGCGCTCGATCGCCGTCTTCACCGAGCGCAGCGGCTGCTCATGATAGGTGACCAGGTAGTCCTTCCCCAGGAACAGATTCAACTCGGTGCTGATGAACTTGTCCTGGCGGTTGAAGTCCACCGCGTGCATCACCATGAAAAGATAATCTTCGTAGTCTTCGATCTTCGGAAGCTGGCTCACCGCCACGCAGTCCTCGATGGAAAGCGGGTGGAACTGGAAAAGCCCCTCCAGCACGTTGCGTGTTTCCTCATCGGTCGGGTTGTCCAAATCGATCCAAATGATCAGCCCTTTGTCGGAACGCACCAGCCGCAGCGCGTCCAAATCCAGGTCCTGCGCCGCCAGCTTGCCCTCATTGAATACGAACGAACGGATCACCCCCCCGTCATAGGCTTTGCCCACCCATCGGCAAGCCCCAAAGCCCGCCCACCCCACCGTTTTGCTTGCCATGCCATGCACCCCCGCTGCTACGTTTCCGCTTTTCCCTATGGCCGCCACCGTTTCTGAAGTCATCCCCCACCACCACCTCGAAACCATCTGCCGTGAACTGGCCCTCCCCGCCCGCTCCGTGCTCGCCACCGCCCTCCTCTTCAAGGAAGGCGCCACCGTCCCCTTCATCGCCCGCTACCGCAAGGAAATGACCGGATCGCTCGATGAGGTTGCCATCGCCGCCATCGGTGACCGCATCGAAAAACTGCGCGAGTTCGACGCCCGCCGTGAGGCCATTTTCAAGTCGCTCGATGAGCGCAGCCTCCTGACCGCCGAACTCAAGGCCTCCCTCTCTGCCGCCAAAACCCTCAGTGCCTTGGAGGACATCTACCAGCCTTACAAACCGAAAAAGCGCACCCGCGCCACCATCGCCAAGGAAGCCGGCCTCGAGCCTTTGGCCGATCTCCTCCTCACCCAGGGCCCCGATGATCCCGCCACCCTCTCCGCACCCTTCGCCGGCGAGGCCAAGGGGGTCAAATCCGCTGAGGACGCGCTGGCCGGCGCCCGCGACATCCTGGCCGAGCGCTTCAGTGACGATCCCTCCGCCCGCGCCCGCGCCCGGGAGATTTACCGCAGCGAGGGCGTCCTTTCTTCCAAAGTCATGCTGGGCAAAGAAGCCGAGGCCGCCAAATTCAAGGATTACTTCGACTGGAGCGAGCCCGCGGCCAAAGCCCCCTCCCACCGCATTCTGGCCATCCGGCGCGGCGAGAAAGAGGGCTTCCTCCTCATGCGCATCCAGCCCCCGGAAGCCTCGCTCACCGCGGCCCTCGAGCCCCTCTTCCTGCGCGGACGCGGACCCGCCTCCGAGCAAGTCCGCCTGGCCCTCCACGATGGCATCAAGCGCCTCCTCGGCCCCGCCATGGAAACCGAGATGCGCCTCGAAACCAAAGCCCGCGCCGATGAAGAAGCCATCCGTGTCTTCGCTGAAAATCTCCGCGAACTCCTCCTCGCCTCCCCCCTCGGCCAGCGCCGCACCCTGGCCATCGATCCCGGCTTCCGCACCGGCTGCAAGGTCGTCATCCTCGATGCCCAGGGCAAGCTCCTCCACCACGACGTCGTTTTCCCCGACCAGTCCGCCCTCCAGCGCAAGGAAGCCGGCGACAAACTCCTCGCCTTCATCAAACACTTCCAGATCGAAGCCATCGCCATCGGCAACGGCACCGCCTCCCGCGAGACCGAGGCCTTCATCCGCGCCCTCAAGCTCCCCCCTGCCATCGCCATCGTTCTGGTCAATGAAAGCGGCGCTTCCATCTACTCCGCCTCCGAGGTGGCCCGCGAGGAATTCCCGGACAAGGACATCACCGTCCGCGGCGCCGTCTCCATCGGGCGCCGCCTCTTGGACCCCCTGGCCGAACTCGTCAAGCTCGACCCCAAGTCCATCGGCGTGGGCCAATACCAGCACGACGTGGACCAGTCCGCCCTCAAGAAAAGCCTCGATGCGGTCGTGATGAGCTGTGTCAACGGCGTCGGCGTGGAACTCAACACCGCCAGCAAGCAGCTCCTCGCCTACGTCTCCGGCATCGGCCCCCAGCTCGCCGAGAACATCGTCAAATTCCGGGATGAAAACGGCCCCTTCAGCTCCCGCCGCCAGCTCCTGAAAGTCCCCCGCCTCGGGGAAAAAGCCTTCGAACAAAGCGCAGGCTTCCTGCGCATCCGCGGCGGAGACCACCCCCTCGACGCCAGCGCCGTCCACCCCGAGTCCTATCCCATCGTCGATGCCATGGCCAAAGACCTGGGCACCGATGTGGCCGAACTCCTGCGCCGGCCCGAACTCCAGTCCCGCATCAAGCCCGAAAAATACGCCACCGAAACCATCGGCCTCCCCACGCTCAAAGACATCCTGGCCGAGCTGGCCCGCCCCGGACGCGACCCCCGCAAACAGTTCGAAGTCTTCCAGTTCGCCGAAGGCGTGGAAAAAATCGCCGACCTCAAGCCGGGCATGAAGCTCCCTGGCATCGTCACCAACGTCACCGCTTTCGGCGCCTTCGTCGATATCGGCGTCCATCAGGATGGCCTGGTCCACATCAGCCAGCTGGCCGATACCTTCGTCAAAGACCCTTCAGAAATCGTCAAAGTCGCCCAGCGCGTCCACGTCACCGTCCTGGAAATCGACCTGGAGCGCGCGCGGATCGCCCTCTCCATGCGCAGCAACCCGGAGATCAGCCCCGCCCGCGCCGGCAAAGCCGCCCCCGGAGCCGCGCGTCCCGCCGCCCGCCCCGCCTCGGCTCCACCCCCGCGTCCCGCTCCCGCCAGCGGCTTCAACCTCTTCGATGCCGCCCTCAACCAGGCCCAGCAGCGCCGAAATTAACGCCCCAAGGCAGATCAACCAAGAGCCTATCCCTCCAAACTCATGCGCCGCTTGCAGGTCAAGCGCCCCGGACTCCCGGGTCACACCGGGGCCGCTGCCGCCCCCCTGACGGCATCCTGGAATCTTTGACGGGAGAGGAACTGCTCGCATCGGAATCCGGGTCATGAAACTGCTCCTGGACACGCCCACTTTCTTTTGGTGGCTGGCGGAGCGGGCGGCGCTGCCGTCGATTCTTCCGGCCCTCGGCGCCTTTGGCATTCCGCTGCTCACTTGAGGCGGGCCGAGATCCGCTCCCTCACCAACATGGCCTTCTTCCGCTCCGTGCCCCAGTGGTAATTTCCGCAGGCCCCGCTGGCCTGGATGACGCGGTGGCAGGGGATCAAGAATGCCACAGGATTGTCCCCCACCGCCGAGCCCACCGCGCGTGCGCCGCGCGGCGCGCCGATCCGCCGGGCCAGTCCGGAATAGGTTTCGACCGCACCCGCCGGGACTTCCACCAGCGCCCGCCAAACGCGCTGCTGGAACTTCGTCCCCCTCACCAGCACCTGCCAGCGCCGGCCTTCTTCCGCATCCTGTCTTCCCTCTCCTGCTGGAGGAGGCAAGCGGCAGGGTTCAAACATGGCCCGCAGCCGCCGCCCGGCTTCCCGGTCATCCCGCCGCCATTCCGCCTGCGGCCAGTCCCTCCGCAACTCCGCCTCCGCTTGCGCTGCCCCGGCATCCGAATCCAGAAAAGCCAGCCGGCAAATCCCCCGCGGCGTCCAAGCCAGCAGTGCCCGCCCGAACGGCGTTTCCCCGCAGCCCGCCACCAGCGTCCAGCCCCGCCCGCCGCTCTTGATCTCTCCGGGTGATGCCGCCTCCAGGGAGACACACAAATCATGCAGCCGCCCCGGCCCGGACAGGCCCACATCCAGCGCCGTTCCCAGCACATCCCCGCCAGCCTGCAGCCGCCGCCGGGCCTCCAGCGCGGTCAAATGCTGGACAAAATCCTTCGGCGTCGTCCCCGCCCAGGCCTTGAACAGCCGGTGGAAATGATGCGGGCTCAAGCCCGCCACGGACGCCAATTCCCCCAAGTCCGGCTGTTCCCGGTAATGCGCCGCGATGTGCCGGATGACTTTTTCAATCCGTGCGTAATCCGTCATCCCGGCAGCTTATCCCGCCCGGCCCGCGGCAACACCCGATTCTTGCTGCGCCTGGGCGGAAGCCAGGCCCAGCCGCTGGCGGTGGTGGCCCCGGGAGGCGCACCAGTCCCGGTGCTCCAGATACCAGGCGGCCGTCCGGCGCAGGCCGGTCTCCAGCGTTTCCTGCGGACTCCAACCCAACTCGGATTGGATTTTGCCGATGTCCATGGCATAGCGGCGGTCATGCCCGGGGCGGTCGGCCACGAACGTTTTCAGCCGCGCATAGCTCTGCCCGGAGGCATCCGGTTGCAGCTCGTCCAGCAGCGCCAACAGGGTGTCAAGCAGGGCCAGGTTGGTCCGTTCGCACTCGCCGCCAATGCAGTAGGTCTCGCCCGGACGGCCCCGGTGCAGCACCGCTTCCAGCGCACGGCAATGGTCGCCGACATAAAGCCAGTCGCGGATTTGGCAGCCATCCCCGTAGATGGGCAGGGCGCGGCCTTCCAGGGCGTTGAGGAGGGTGAGGGGAATGAGCTTTTCCGGAAGCTGGCGCGGGCCGTAGTTGTTGGTGCAGTTGGTGATCAGGACCGGCAGGCCGTGGGTGTGGTGGGCGGCCCGGACGAGGTGGTCGGATGCCGCTTTCGAGGCAGCATACGGGCTGCGCGGCGCGTAGGGCGTGGACTCGCAAAAACGCGGGGATTCCGGCTCCAGGGAGCCGAACACTTCATCCGTGGACACATGCAAAAACCTCATCGCATGCCGCTGCTCCGGCGGCGCTGCACTCCAACGGCGCCGGAAAACATCCAACAACACTTGCGTGCCCAGCACATTGGCCTGCACAAACGGCTCCGCCGAGTCGATCGACCGGTCCACATGGGACTCCGCCGCCAGGTGCATGACGGCGGTGATGCGGTGTTCTTCGATCAGCCGGGCCGCCAGCCCGCGGTCCAGGATGCTGCCCTCCACGAAAACCAGCCGGGCATCTCCTGACAAATCCTGCAGCGAGGCCCGGTCCCCCGCGTAGGTCAGCGCATCCAGCACCACCAGCCGCTCCGGCGGATGGCCGGAGTCCTGCAGGAGATGATGGACAAGATGGCTGCCGATAAAACCGGCCCCGCCGGTCAGCAATATCCGATTCATGGCAACCAGCCTGCCCAGCCGCCCGGCAAAGGGCAAATGGAAGCGGCGGGGGAGCGTGTGACTGAGATCTGAGGGGTTAACGGGATTGAGTGGAGCCCAGTCAGACGGCAAACCGCAAACTGGAAGTCCGAAACCCTCCCACCCCCTCACCCCACCAAGCGATACCAATTGTCCCGCTGGCGGGGCTCGTAGCCGGCCTGGGCGATGTTGCGGCGGATGTCGTCGAGAGTCAGGCGGAAGAGTGCACCCGCCTGGGAAACCACGTTTTCTTCCATCATCAGGCTGCCGAAGTCATTGGCGCCGTATTTCAGCGCGATCTGGCCGATCTGCGGCCCCTGGGTGACCCAGGAGGCCTGGACGTTGGGGAAGTTGTCCAGGAAGATGCGGGAGAGGGCCTGCATCCGGAGGTATTCGTAAGGCCCGGCGGGATTTTCCGCCTTGAGCACGGTGCCCTCGGACTGGAAGGTCCAACAAATAAAGGCGGTGAAACCGCCAGTGCGGTCCTGGAGGTCCCGCAAGCGCCCAAGGTGTTCGATGCGGTCGTCCAGGGTTTCGACATGCCCGAACATCATGGTGGCACTGGAGCGCAGGCCCAGGCCATGGGCGATTTCCATGACGCGGAGCCATTGATCCGCATCACACTTGAGCGGCGAGATGCGCTCGCGGATGCGGTTGACCAGAATTTCCCCGCCACCGCCCGGGATGCTGCCCAGTCCGGCCTCCTTGAATCGCCGGATCACTTCTTCCAGGGGCAGGGCAAAGACTTCGGCAAAATGATTGAACTCGGGCGGGGAAAAGGCGTGCAGGTTGACGCTGGGGAATTTCTCCCGCAGGTGGGCCAGGAGATCGAGGTAGAAATCCAGGCCAAGCTTCGGGTGGTGGCCGCCCTGCATGAGGATTTGGTTGCCGCCGAGGGCCACGAGTTCTTCGACTTTGCGGTCGATTTCCTCATGGCTGAGCACATAGGCGTCGGCATCCTTCTCAGTGCGGTAGAAATTGCAGAATTTGCAATAGACGTTGCAGACGTTGGTGTAGTTGATGTTGCGGTCGATGATGTAGGTGACGATTTCATTGCCGCGCCCGCCGTGGGCATCGCGCTGGATGCGGCGGCGGACGGCATCGGCCAGGCCGCCAAGTTCGTGCAAGGGCAGGTGGTAGAGCGCCCGCGCCTCATCCGGGGTGACGCGGACACCATCCAGGACTTTGCGGTGCAGATCGCTGGCAGCGGCCGTGGCATTCATCGCCCATCACCATACTCCGTTCCCCCCGTCCGCCAAGGGGGATTGGAAAACGGAGGAAAATGCAGCGGCGCGGGCAGGGCCATTCGGACCAAACTTCTTCAATTTTCCGCTCCCGTTTTTTACGTTCACTCCTATAATAACGGTTTATGGCATTGCATGAACCCGGGGATCTGGTGGGCGGACGCTATCAGATCGAACGCCTGCTGGGTTCCGGGGGCCTGGGGGAAGTTTACCTGGCATTGGACACCCAGCACTCGCTTTGGGTGGCCATGAAGCGGCTGCGCACGGATGTGACTTTCCCCGAGTATGTCATCGAGCAGACGCAGCGCGAAGCCCGGCTGCTGGCGGACTTATTCCACCGCAACATCATCCGGGTGACTGATTTCGGCTTCGATGAGCTGGGCAGCTTTTTTGCCCTGGAATATGTCGAGGGCTACACCCTGGCCGCACTGCTGCGTGAGGGCAAAGTGCCACTGGAAACTTTTTACCAAGTCACCCTGCAATGCCTCGAAGGATTGGGCGCGGCCCACCGCCGGCAGATCCTCCACCTCGACATCAAGCCCGCCAACCTCATGCTCCAGGGCCACCCGGAGCCGAATTTCACGGTCAAGATTCTCGACTTTGGCCTGGCCCGCCTGTCTGACGAGATCAGCGGCAAGCGGGACGATGAGCTGACCATCGGTTCGGTCTATTACATTTCCCCCGAACAACTGCAGCACACGCCGCTGGACCCGCGCACCGACCTCTACAGCCTGGGCCAGGTTTGCTACCACATGCTGGCGGGCACGGTGACTTTCCCCGATCCCGACCCGGTGGTGGTGCGCGCGGGGCACCTGAGCGTGGACCCGGTGCCGGTGCAGCGCTACAACCAGCAGGTTTCCGATCCCCTGGCCCAATGGGTCCACCGGATGATCTCCCGGGACCCGGCCCAGCGCCCGCGCGATGCCCAGGATGCCATCACCCAGCTGATGAAAACCATCATGGCCAATCCGCTGCACAGCCCGAAAGACAATGTGCTGGACCGCTGGAAGAAGAAGATCACCTCCCGCCACAAGGAACTGGAGGTTCCGAAGGACGAGGGCTACTGGCAGTGGATCCGCTCCCAGTCCGGCCGCCTGGTGAAGAACACCTTCGAGCGGCTCAGCGGCAAGACGGACGGGAACTGAACGCTCAGGCCAGCTCCTGCTCGTTGAGGGCGTTGAATACCTTGAATTCCTCGTAGTGGAAGGTGGCATCGCTGCGGAAGGCCAGGCGTCCGGCGTGGCGGCGCTCCAGGTCGATGAGCAGCTGCTCGTCCTCGTTGCGCAGGCGGTCAAGCACGCGGGGGTGGACGATGACGCGCAGTTCGTGCACATCGGGATGCTTGGCCATGAGGCGGTTGATCTCGCGCTGCACTTCCACGCTCATGGATTCCGGACTCTTGACCACGCCCTTGCCCTTGCAAGTGGGGCATTCCATGTAGATCGCACGGCTGATGCTTTCGGCCACGCGCTGGCGGGTCATCTCCAGCAGGCCAAGCTGGGAGATAGGCAGGACGTGGGTCTTGGCCTTGTCCCGCTTGAGGCATTCTTTGAAATGCTGGACCACGCGCTGCTGGTCTTTGCGGGATTTCATATCGATGAAATCGACAATGATGATGCCGCCGATGTTGCGCAGGCGGAGCTGGCGGGCGGCCTCTTCCGCGGCTTCCAGGTTGGTGTTGAGGATGGTGTTCTCGGTGTCGTTGCCGCCCTTGTTGCGCCCGGTGTTGACGTCGATGGCGACGAGGGCCTCGGTTTCATCGATGACCAGGTAGGCGCCGGATTTGAGCCAGACCTGGCGGCGGAACGCGGCCTCGACCTGCTTGTTGACGTGGTATTTCTCGAACACGGGCACGGGCTCGCTGTGCCAGAGGACTTTTTTCTCCGAGCGCTTGGAAATTCCAGCCACGAGCTTTTTCACCCGTTCGTAGGTGGCGGCATCATCGATGACGACGCGGTCCACATCATCGGTCAAAAAGTCCCGGACGGTGCGCTCGACCAGGTCCGGCTCTTCCAGGAGCAGCTTGGGGGCGCCGCCGGATTTCATTTTCTCCTCAATCTCCGCCCATTGCTGGAGCAGGATGGCCAGGTCCCGGACAAAGAAGCGGGCCTTCATGCCCTCGCCCGCGGTGCGCATGATCACGCCCATGCCATCGGGCACTTCCAGCTCGTTGAGGATTTTGCGCAGCCGCTTGCGCTCTTCGGGGTCTTCGATTTTGCGGGAGATGCCGAAGACGTCGGTGAAGGGGGTGAGGACGAGGAAGCGCCCGGCCAGGGAGACATTGGTGGTGATGCGCGCGCCCTTGGTCCCGATGGGGCCTTTGGTCACCTGGACGATGATTTCGGAGCCCGGGGGGTAGAGCTTGGGAATGTCATTGCTGGTGATTTTTTTGGCCTTCTTGCGCCCGCCTCGCTCGATCTGCTCCACTCCGCTGTCCAGGGCGGCCGGCATGGCATCCCAGTAGTGGAGAAAGGCGTTTTTCTCGGCGCCGATGTCGATGAAGAGGGCCTTCAGCGCAGGCTCGATGTTGTGGACCCGGCCTTTGTAGATGTTGCCGGAGATGTTGCGGTCGCTGTCGCGCTCGATGGAAAATTCTTCCAGCACGCCGCCCTCCAGGAGGGCGACGCGGTCTTCGAGGGGTTCAACACTGATGATGATTTCTTTGGCGTCGCCTTTGCGGGCGATGCCGAGGAATTCTTTGATTTTTTGCAGGATCATAAGGGGTAGTGGGGGTTGGGGGTTGAAGATTCAGAAATCACGCCGGTGGATCCAGACGCTCTGCGCCAGGCCCAGCCCGGCCATGCAGGACACCAGGAAGGTGCCGCCATAGCTGGTCAGGGGCAGCGGAATGCCGGTGATGGGCACGACCTTGATGGTCATGCCCGTATTGATGAAGAAGTGGGTGAACCACAAGCCGGCAAATCCGGCGCAAAGGACTGTGCCGGCCAGGTCCTTGGAGCGTCCGGCAATGCGCAGCAGGCAGAGAATCATCACCGCCTGGCAGGCAATCAGCAGGGTGCCCCCGGCAAAGCCCCACTCTTCCGCGATGACGGAAAAGATGAAGTCGTTGTAGGCGATGTCCTTGGGCAGAAACCCATAGACATTCTGGTCGCCGCGCAGATAGCCCTTGCCCTTGAGGCCGCCGGAGCCCACGGCAATGAGGGATTGGCGGATGGTCCAGCCCGCACCCAGCGGATCCAATTCCGGGTTGAAAAAGGTGCGGATGCGGTTGACCTGGTAGGTCTTGAGCAGGACGGTGGGCTTGCGCGCTTCCCCGCTGGCCAGCTGGTCGGCGGTGGGGCGTGCCGGCACGGACGTGGGGGCGGCGGAAGTGCCCTGCGTCTCCTCGGGCTTGCCTTTCAAATGGATCGCCATCAGCACGCCTTCGGAAGTGGCGCGGGGGACATCCTGGAGGGTGCCATTCCAGTTGGCCCGGTAAACCACCCAATAACAAGCCAGCACCGCCACGACGATGCCGAAAATGGGAATAAGCAGCCAGCGCTTGCGCGCCCCCGCCGCCCAGAGGGCGAAAAAGGTGATCGGCGCCATGACCGCGGCTGTGCCGAAGTCCGGCTGCATCAAAATCAGGCCGAAAGGAATCAAGGCGATGCCTCCCGCAGCGAGGATGATCCAAAGCTTGCCCAGGTGGTCTTGCTGGCGGACCAGGAACCAGGCCAGCCCGCAGATCAGCGCCAGCTTGGCAAACTCCCCGGGCTGGACGCCAAAACCACCCAGGCCGATCCAGCTGCGGGAATTGTTCACCACTTTCCCAAAAAAAAGGACATAGATGAGCACCAGCAGCATGCCGCCGAAAATCAGCCAGCCATAGCGGACGAACAGTTCGTAGTCCACCAGCGTGCAGAACAGGAAAACGCCCAGCCCGATGGCCAGCCAGGTGAGTTGTTGATAGGCCGCGCGGGCCAGCACCGGGTTGTCCGCATGATGGGTGGCACTGAAGATGAAAAACACCCCGGCCGTGGCCATGAAGAACATCAGCGTGGCCATCAGCCAGTGGATGCGGGCCAGCTTCTGGAATACGGTCAGGCGCTTCACCGGCGCCTCCGCTCGATCGCATCACGGATCGTCTGGGAGCCCTCGGCGGAACGCTGGGAGGGATCGTCCGCCATCTCATCCGCCGGAACCACCGGCTCGGAAGCTTCGATGGGCGGAGGCACCGCATCCCCGCCCGCGGGAGGAGGAGCATCCGCCGCCGGAGTCACACCGCCGTAATGCCCGATGGCCGGGGTCAGATAAACCAGGTCAAAGGAAGTGCCCCGCTCCATTTCGTCGATCTTGGCCATGATCTCGGCGACGATCGGTCCGGCCGTGCCGCCGCCGCTGGTGCCGCCTTCCACCAGGACGGTGATGGCGTAGCGCGGGTCCTCGGCCGGGGCGTAGCCGTTGAACCAGGCCCGGTTGTCCACCACAACGGAACCGCCGATGATGGTCTTGAACTGGGCCGTGCCGGTCTTGCCCGCCACTTGGAATTCCTTGCCCACGCCCGCCCGGCGTCCGGTGCCCTCGTTGACGGTGGCGACCAGGCTGTCCTTCAGCGCTTTGATTTGTGCGGCGCTCAAGCCCAGGTCCGCCCGCTTGCGCACGGGATATTCCTTCACCACTTCGACTTTTCCGCCTTCCGTGCGGGTGATGGCGCGGACCAGGCGGGGGTGCAGCACTTCGCCCCCGTTGGCCACGGCCGAAATCATCGCGGTCATTTGCAGCGGGCTGGCCTCAACAAAACCCTGGCCGATCGAGGTGTTGAGGGTATGGCCCTCGCTCCAGCGTTCTTTCCATGTGCGGGGCTGCTTGAAAGCGGGGTCTTTTTCCTTCCGCTTTTTCCAGGAGGCAAAGAAACGGTCTTCACGCTCCTCCATCCACTTCGGCCCGGGCACCACTCCGGAGCTTTCGCCTGAAATCAGCGGACTGCCTTCCTCATCCACGAGCAGGCGCTCGCCCAGGCCGAAGAGCCGGGCGGTCTCCCCAATCGACTCGATCCCGGTGCGCAGGCCCAGTTGATAGAAAAAAGTGTTGCAGGACCAGAGCATCGCCGTGCGCAGGTTGATCGAGCCGCGGCCTCCGGGATTCCAGTCGTTCCACCAGCGGTTGGCCCGGTAGATGGCCCCGGGAGAATCGATGAATGTTTGCGGCGTGAAGTTGGCCTTCGGGTTGCGCAGGGCGGCGACTGCCACGATGGTCTTGAAGGTTGATCCCGTGGCATAGCCTTGGAGCGCGCGGTTGAACATGGGGCGCGTGGATTCCGTGGTCAGCTCCCGCCAGGTGGTGGAATCGACTTTGGGGACAAAAACGTTGGGATCGTAGTTGGGCACTGAAACCAGGGCCAGGATGTCCCCGGTGCGCGGGTCCATGATGACGCAGGCGCCACGGCCCACCCGGCGCATGGCCTGCTCGGCAATATGCTGGATGCGCACATCCAGGGAGAGATAGACGTTGGAGCCAATGCTGGGCTGCTGGATGGCCTCCACGCCCAGGATATAGCCCAGGTGGTTTTTGCGCAGGATTTTGCCCCCGGGCTTTCCTTGCAGGTAACCGTCAAAGGCCCGCTCGATGCCTTCCTTGCCGATGGATTCCGGAACAAAGTCGTCGTTGGAAGCTTCTTCGACCTGGCCGATGTAGCCCAGGACGTGCGGGGCGAGCGCGCCGAAGTTATACTGGCGGACGGGGCGGGCGGTCTCCTGGACGCCGGGAACGTTGACGCTGTGCTCGGCAAAGCGCGAAAGCGTGGCAAAATCCAGCCCCGCGGCCATGCGGAAGGGAATGTTGGGCTGTTGGTGGAAATGCCGCAGCAGGTCCCGGCGGGTGTAGGACACCGGCAGGCCGATGGTCTGCACAATGTCCCCGGTGGACTCGTTGAGGATGCGGTCCACATCGGTGACGCTGCGGTTGTTCCAGGGCAGCGTGGTCTTGGGCAGCTTGCCTTTGTTGGCCCGGGAGTAACTGCCCACCAACTCACGCAGATAGACATCGATGTCGTAGCTGGCGCGGTTCTCAGCCAGGCCAACACCGTTGCGGTCGAGGATGGCGCCGCGGGCGGGCGAGAGCAGGACGGGGACCGTGGTCTGGCTGCGCAGGGCCTCGGCATAGCGCCGGCCCTCCTTCACCTGGACATGGTGGAGCTGGGCCACCAACACGGCAGCGGCGCACGCCACTCCGGCTCCGAGGAAGCGGAGGCGGGCAGTGGCGCTGGCCTGGGGGCTGGTGATAAGCATGGCGGTCAGGCGGTGCGGGTCCGGGCGTAGCCCCGGCGGGCAGGCCGGGCACGCCGGCCTCCCAGGACCAGGTCAAGCAGCCAGAAGAACGGCGGGCCGATCAATCCGTTGACCAGGGCGATTTTAAGCAGGCTGGTGCTGAGTTCGAAATCCCAGGACCAGAATCCATTGTAAACCAGGAAGAACACCCGGTCCATGGCCAGGTGGAAAAAGGACGCGGCAAAGGACACCACGAAGAGCAGCGACCAATGGGAAGCCCGCAGGAACTCCCGCTGGCTGCGCACGACAAAGACAGTCAGCAGCCAGAGCAGCGGCCCCATCCCCAGATAATGCAGCAGGATGAAATCATGGACCACACCCCCCAGGATGACAAAAAGCATCAGCGAGAAATCCGGCGCCCTCAGCGCCCCATACACCAGCAGCAGCGGGGAGAGTCCCAGCAGCCAGGTGCGCTCTCCCATCAGCGGCGGCAGGAGCGGCTGGCCCACCGCCATGGCCACATACAGGAACACCAGCACAAGTGTGTAGCGCATGGCTAGTTTTTCAGGCCCAGGATCACAAAGATTTCCCGGAGATCGTTGAGGTCGGCCGTGGGCTCCACTGTGCCGTCCCGGTAAAGGCCGAAGTTCCGGTCCGCCGAAAGCGGCGGCGCCTCCGTCACGATGCCAATAAGCAGGTTGGCTGGAAACGCCCCGCCCAGGCCGGTGGTAAACACCCGCTCACCCACTGCCAGCTCGAATTCGCGCGAGATGAACGTGAAACGGCAGTTCGGACGCCCCCCGTTGATCGAGGTGGACCCCTGGGCGATGCCCCGGGAACGGGAGGCCTCGCTCACCGCGGAAATCTTGCAGTTCTCGTCCACCACCAGGATGACCCGCGTGGTGAAGCGGCCCACTGTGCCCGTCTTGCCCACCACCCCGCGCGGACTAACTACCGGCTGGTCCGGGGCCAGTGCCGGATCGTCCTCGTAGCCGCGGTCGATGATGACCGCATTCCACCAGTTGGACGGATCGCGCTCAACCACTTTGGCCGCCAGCAGGCGGTAAGGAGATTGCTGCTTGAAGCCGAGCATCTCGCGCAGCCGCGCATTCTCCTCCTGGTGGCCGCGGAGCAGGGAATTGTCCGTCTCCACCTGGGCCAGCTTTTCCCGCAGCTGGCGCATTTCCTCCAGGACATCATCACTTGTGCGCAGGCGGTCGGCCACGCCCTCCTGCCGGTCGCGCATCCAGCCCACCGTCCGGAATACCGGGGAGAGGGTTTCCATCGACCACTGCCGCAGGGTGTCGCGCGCCGGCTCGGGCAGGAAATAGCAGGCCACCGCCACCAGGAGGATGGCCAGGACGCCGAAGTAGAGGACCGGGCCCTTCATGGAGTCACGCTGCGTCCGTGGCGCGGGAACAAGGTTATCCGCGCAGGTCGGCCGAGGTGAGCTTGGTCAGAAACTCGAGTTCCTGCAAAACCTTGCCCGTGCCCTCGGCCACTGCGCTCAGCGGGTCCTCCGCCACGTAAACAGGAAGCCCGGTTTCTTCCGCCACCAGGCGGTCCAGACCGCGCAGCAGCGCCCCGCCGCCGGCCAGCACGATGCCGCGCTCGACCAGGTCGGCCGAAAGTTCCGGCGGGCACCGCTCCAGGGTGATGCGGACGGATTCCACAATCGTGGACACAGGATCCAGCAGCGCCTCGCGCACTTCCTGGGAGGTCACTGTCAGCGTCTTGGGCAGGCCGGCCACCAGGTCCCTCCCTTTGACTTCAATGCTGGTTTCTTTTTCCATCGGATAGGCGGAGCCGATCTTGATCTTGATCTCCTCGGCCGTGCGCTCGCCAATGACCAGATTGTAGGCCCGCTTCATGTAATTGATGATCGCCTCATCCAATTCGTCGCCGGCCACGCGGATGCTGCGGCTGAAGACGATCCCGGCCAGGGAAATGATCGCCACTTCCGTGGTTCCTCCCCCGATATCCACAATCATGTTGCCGGCCGCTTCCTGCACCGGCAGGCCCACGCCGATGGCCGCCGCCATCGGCTCCTCAATCAGCGTAACCAGCCGGGCACCGGCATGATAGGCCGACTCGCGCACCGCACGCTTCTCCACCTCGGTGATGCCCGAGGGCACGGCAATGACCACGCGCGGACGGGGCGCAAAAAACGAGCGGCCCTTGTGCACTTTCTTGATGAACTGCTTGAGCATCTCCTCGGTCACCTCGAAATCCGAGATGACGCCGTCTTTCATCGGGCGCACGGCGATGATGTTGCCGGGAGTTCGGCCCAGCATGCGCTTGGCCTCATCACCCACTGCCAGCACCTTGCGCGTGTCGGCCTGCATCGCCACCACGGACGGTTCGCGCAAAACGATGCCCCGATCCTTCACATAAACCAGGGTATTGGCCGTTCCGAGATCGATTCCAATGTCGTTTGAAAAAAGTCCTAAAAATCTATTAATCATGATGTTATAAAGTTTCTGGTCTAGGCCCCTGGCGGGGGTGGGTCAACCTTAAACGGCTTATTACGCTCTTCAATATAAAAACCCAGGGGATTGCATGCGCCCAGCTCCCGCGTATGTTGGGGCATGGAATTGCCAGATGAAGTGGGTGTCATGGTCCTGCCGGGCCTCGTCTTCTTTCCCCACAATCTGGCCCCTCTCCACATCTTCGAGCCCCGCTACCGCCAGATGCTGGCCAAGGCCCTGGATTCCCACCGCATGTTCGGCATCTGCCACGGACGCCCGGGGGGCGAACCCTCTGAAGTCGGCGGTGTAGGCATCATCCGCGCCTGCGTGTGCAACGGGGATGGCACCTCCAACCTGATCCTGCAGGGTGTCCAGCGCGTGCGCTTCGCTTCCTTCACCCAATGCCGGCCGTATTACGTCGGCGTCCCGGTCCCCATGGAAGAAGAAGCCGGCTCCCCCACCGTGGAAGAGGAAGCCTTGGCCGCCAAAGTGGTCGAAATGGCCAGCTCGCTGCCCGCTTTGGGTGGCAACTGCCGCGATGAAGTCGCCCAATTCCTCGCCGGACTCCGGGACATCGGCATGCTCGTGGACATCGTCGCCGGCAACTTCATCGATTGCCCCGAGCGCAAGCAGGAACTCCTGGAACTGGAAGCCCGGCCCGCCCGCCTCCACCTCCTGGCCCGCACCCTCCACGAGCAGCAGCGCGCCGGCAGCACCTCCGGCGGCTGAACGCCATAGAGCCTATCCGGCCACCATTTCCCTCACCACCTGCCAGCCGACCATCAGCGATCCCCGCCAGTTGTAAGCCACCTCGTCCCCCTCCTGCCGGCAAAGGATGCCGGCCCGCAAATTGTGGCGCAGCACCGCCTGCAGCACGCGGTCGAATTCCCGCACATCCTCCAGGCCCCCGCGGCAGCCCGCCGCCTCCACCCCATTCAGCACCAGGAATTCCCGGTGCTGGGCGAGCAATTCCGGCCAGCCCTCCGCTTCCAGGCAGCGGTGCACTTGAAATTCCGGCGGCATGGCCAGCCCGTAGGCCAGTGGATAGTCCCAGGTCAGCCAGGCCCGGCCCTCACCATCCCAGGTCAGCAGGATGTGGTAATGCATCGCCAGCCCTCCCTGCCGGACCACCGCCGCCGCCGCCAAAATCGGCTCCTCCCCATGCACAAAAAGCCGGTAGCCCTGCTCAAAAGGCGAAGGCTTCAGCCAGTAATCCCCCAGCACCTTGAATCCTTCCCCGCGCACATCCCGGGAAACCCGGTTGATTTCCGGAAATTCCTCATAATCGATCGCCCCCGCCACCAAGCGACGGCGGCGCGAAAACCGCAGCTGCCGGGACAGCCACAGTGCCTGGACCGCCGGAACCAAAAACCACAGCAAAAGCCCGCCCACAGCCATGCTCCAGCTCCCTGACCACCACCAGGCCACGAAGCCCAGCAGCGCCAGCCAAAGCCAAAACCCGGCGCGCGGCATCCACCTCTGGCCGCCTTGGCCCGCTGCAAAGGCCGCAAAGGCCAATGCCAGGCAGGCCAGTGCTTTCCAAACCCAAGGTTCCATCCCTGCTTTCTATCACGCTCCCCGCAGCCTGCCTACCGCGAATCCACCCAGCCCGGCCTGGGGACAGTTTACTTTGCCGCAAAGTAAACTGTCCCCGTTGGGTGCGCCCAAATTTCCGATTGTCGCCCCTCTGGCCCGGTGATACCTTTGCTCCTCGGAAATTCCCGGGGGTATAGCTCAGTTGGTAGAGCGTCTCGTTCGCAATGAGAAGGCCAGGGGTTCGAATCCCCTTACCTCCAGCCTCCGCTGAGGGCACAGCCCGAAACCGGAGGCTGCCGCGACGAAGCCTTGGCGAAGTCGGGCTTCCCCGGTCCGGCCCGCAGCTACGGCTCGGCAAGCCAGCTTGGAATGAATGGGTTCCAT
>Ga0073934_10004300_pt1 | contig 24045 bp, 20 predicted proteins | sample LarsenN4metaG_FD_76834 | JGI IMG/M metagenome (GOLD analysis project Ga0073934, IMG submission 76834) | Hot spring sediment bacterial and archeal communities from British Columbia, Canada, to study Microbial Dark Matter (Phase II) - Larsen... ... | reverse complement strand
GGTACCCGAAGGACCGTGGTGGGACATCGAAACCACAAGCGGAATCGACTGGGCCGACCCGGTTATCGGAAAGCAGCACGCCGAAGCAGGATCGTAAGAGGTTACGCGGGCTTCTCTCCTTCAGCAAGGAGCGTTTCATAAAGCCTTTTGGCTTCTCCTCGTTTCGGGAGCTTGTTCCAACCGAACAATCCTCCTTCGAATGCATACACGATGCTCTTCAATATGGAATAGAAGATGAGCTGGCGGTAGACGAGTCGAGCGATCGGAACCGAGACCAGGATCCCCCACTTGTTCTTTTCGCCCGCAAGACCCATGTACGCGTACGCCAGGTCGAAAAGCGTAAAGAACAGCGCTGGCGCAGCGATCCACCAGGAACCGGTCAAGAGCGCAAAGATCAGAACGGCATCGATAAGGGGATATTGCAGCGGAAGGAGCATATGGAAGATCCCCATGTTCGGTATCGCCGCATAGAGCCCTAAACCCCGCTGCCGCACGTTGAATGCTTCGCCCCGGTGCTTCCAGAAACATTGCATCGCGCCGTATACCCAGCGGAAGCGCTGCGCGAGGAAGATTCGGACGGTGGGGGGCGCCTCGGTATAGGCGATAGCTCGCGGTTCATACACGACGCGGAAGCCGGATGCGAGCACCGAAAGCGTCATGTCCTGGTCTTCGGCAAGCGTATCCGCGCTGAACCCGCCGCTCCGCATAAGGTGATCGCGCCTCCACGCTCCTATCGCACCGGGTACGACGTTGATACCGTTGACCTTGGCAAGCAGCCGCTTCTCGATATTCTGACCGACCAGGTACTCCAGTGCCTGCATTCGATCAAGGAGTGATTCGAGTCGCGCGATATATACCTTCCCCGCTACGGCTCCGACGGTGTCATCATTGAAATGTGCGGCGAGATGCGCGAGCGCTCCTTTCTCTAAGATCGCATCAGCGTCGACCGTAACTATGACATCGCCCCGTGCGTGAAGTATGCCGATATTCAGTGCCCGCCCTTTGCCGCCGTTCTCGACGCTCACGACCTCGACGTCGACATCTGGATAGCGCTCCGCTGCCCGGCGGGCGATGATGGCTGTCCTGTCGGTCGAGCCGTCGTCAACCACGATGATCTCTTTTGCCACTCCGACGTTTTCAGCGATACTGCGCACCGTCGCTTCGATATTCTCTTCCTCATTCCATGCCGGGACAATGACCGACACCACTCCGGTATACGGGGCGTTGATCTTGCGCCTCTCCGGCACAAGCGCAAGGACGATGAATACGAGCAGGCGAATAGCCATGAGACCGAGCGCTATTTCGACCAGGAAGGTGAAGACCGTGCGGCTTGCCGCAAGACCGAATATGAAACCTGATTCGATTCCCGCACGCGAGTCCGCGACTGCGGACGCGGCGGGTGCCGCGAGCGCGTTCCCCGGCGGGGTCAGAAGCTCCTCAAGCGTCACGAACGTGTATCCTTCCGCCTTGAGGCGCGATATGACGTGGGGCAGTGCTCGTGCGGTGACGTCCCGATCGTGGAAGAGCACGATATGGTGCGGACGATCCGAAAGGAATTCGAACTTCCGCACGATGTCCTCAGTGTCATTCGCATTCCAGTCATGCGAATCTATGTCGATTCCGACCGGTACATACCCCATCTCAAGGGACCACGTCACGCCTGGATCTCTGGGCAGGTTGGGATTCAGTGCAGGATCGATCCCGATCGCCAAGAGATACGGCGGACGATAATACTTCGGCGTCGTTCCCGTAATGCGCTCTAAGAGAAACGATGTCGAGGAAAGCTCGCGAGCAAGACGTTCTTTTGAGTCATGCACTTCCCAGTCGTGCGTGAACGTGTGATTCCCTATCTCAAATCCCTTCCGGTAAATCTCACGCACTACCTCCGGATACGCGAGGATGTTCTGCCCCACGAAGAAAAATGTGCCTGGCACGTTTTCCCGTTCGAGTACGTCGGCAATCGCGATGGTATGTTCCGGATGCGGGCCATCGTCGAACGTGAGCGCGATCTTCTTGTCATTCGCCTGCGTGTAGTAGTACTGATACGACTGGGTCGCGTACTCCGCCGCAACCGGCCGTCGCGGGCTTTCGCCTGATGTCAAAGCGACCACGAAGTCGGCAGTTACGATAAGAAGCCATGCTGCAACGAGCACCACGAGCGCGCGAAGCGCTATCTTCCTTTGTTGCGATATATCGTGAAATATCATCCGCGAAAGCGCGGTATTTCCCAGCGAGGGCAGTATCCCAAATTTCCGATGAGGCGGGAGTGTACGGAACTGTCCCGCTTCCTCATCTTGCATATGGCACGATACCGTGTCATACTCCTCCCTAAGAGTTAGATTCTCGCTAGAGACAAGCGTCCCCGGAAGACGCGTGATAAAGGCAAATCAAGCTCGCAATTAGTTAATGTAAAGAAACGTAAATGGCAAAGAAGCTATATTTCGGCGGTCTTGCGTATGCAACGACTGACGATTCATTAAAAGCAGCAGTTCAGCGGTTCGGCACCGTGGTGTCCGCAAAGGTCATCATGGACCGCGAAACCGGCCGCTCACGCGGTTTCGGGTTCGTCGAAATGTCGACCGATGAAGAAGCTGATGCTGTAGTTGCCGGGCTTGATGGCAAGGAAGTTGACGGCCGCATGGTCCGCGTCTCCGAGGCTCGTCCTCAGGAAAACGGTGGCGGTGGTAACCGTGGCGGAGGCCGCGGAGGATTCGGCGGAGGTCGCCAGTCCTGGTAATTCCGACTTAACGTCAGAGTTAAAAACCCGCGCATTCCGAGCGCGGGTTTTTTCATTGGAGAGGTGATAAAGTTTCCGTATGAAAGTGTTAGCAGTGATCCCCGCCCGCATCGGATCGACGCGCCTTAAGCGAAAGATGCTGGCCGACATCCACGGCAAACCCCTGGTCTGGCATACGTGGACGCGGGCCATGCAGGCGAAACGGGTATCCCACGTCATCGTCGCGACCGACTCCTTGGAGATCAGGGACGCTCTCCTCCCGCTGGGTGCGGACATCGTGATGACCCCCGCTTCTATAAAAACAGGGAGCGACCGCGTGGCGGAAGCAGTCCGGCGTTTTAAGAGATTCACACCGGATATCGTCCTCAATGTGCAGGGCGATGAACCGCTGATCCCACCGCGCGCGATAGACCTCGCGGTCGAAGCCCTCCTAAAAGACCGGAGCGCAACGATGGCGACCGTAGCTTCACCTATCACGAAACCGAAAGAGCTTAACGACCCGAACGTCGTCAAAGTCGCGCTCGACCGGGACCACAATGCGCTGTATTTCTCACGCTCAGTCATCCCCTATAAGCGCGAGAAGACCTCACAGAAGATCTACAAACACTTCGGCATCTATGCCTTCAGAACGGGCTTTCTCAAGGAATACGTAGACCTTCCCCGTACTCCACTTGAGAGAACCGAAAGCTTAGAACAGCTTCGGGTGCTTGAACACGGTTTTAAGATAAAGGTGGCGCTTGGAAAGTTTGATCACATCGAAGTCAATACGAAAGCGGAGCTTGAGGAGGTGCGGCGAATTCTGCGGAAGTGATACACTTTTCATATATGAAAACCTTACACTGGGTCATAATCATAGGGTTAAGTATCGCGCTCGGATGGTTCGGACATCAGTACTTTGCTGACGACGTCGCTTCCCTTCTCTCGCAAACGCCGGCACAGGAGGAAAACAGTCCTCAGCAAACGGAGGACGATCCCGGCGAAGTCGTATGCGCACAGGTCATCACGCCGGCGATCAATCCGGAAACGAAGGAGATACGCGAATTTCCCACGCCGTGCGATGTGCCGGACGGTTGGGATGTGATTCAGAACGATATCCCAGGCCTTGAACTCGAAGTCCAATAAGAAACGATGCTGACCGACCCCGCCGATGACTATGCGCGTGGGTATGTCCCGTTTTTGGACTGCCGTATCTACCTTGACTCGCGCCCGCTCATCCCCCGCAGTGAAACCGATTATTGGGTAGAGAAGGTAATTGGCAGACTGTCACCTGGAATATTGCGGTATGAAGATACCGGAAACGACAGCGTCTTGCACTGCCTTGACTTGTTCGCTGGTTCAGGCGCGATCGGTGTCGCGCTTTTGAAGCATGTTCCGCATGCCGAGGTGGACTTCGGTGAGATAGACGAAACCCATCTCCCGACCATAGAGAAAAACATCCGTGAAAACGGCATCTCGCCGTCGCGCACCCGGGTCTTCAAGACCGACGTATGGAGCGACGTTTCCGGACGGTACGATCTGATACTCGCAAATCCCCCCTACCTCTCGAAGAGTCGAAGTGAGCGGGTGCAGGAATCGGTCACGGGCTATGAACCTGACCGGGCACTCTTTGCGGACAATGACGGATTTGCGCTCATAGAACGGACTATCCTCGGAGCACCGCAGCATCTCGCGCGGCACGGTGAGCTGTATATAGAGCACGAGCCCGAACACGCAGACCGTGTAGTAAAGACGGGAGTGGATGTCGGGTTTTCAGTCCATGTTCGGAAAGACCAGTACGGATCGGTGCGATACTCCGTTCTGAATCGCCCCTAGGCCGCGCGTTTTCATCCATGGCATAATATCCGCATGGCGCTTCAGGACACCCCTCTTCCGCCTCCGATAGTACCCGGCACCCTTCCGCCTGAAATCATCGCCGGAGGCGGAGAGGCGATACTTTGGGTCTTTTTCTGGTTCGCATTCATCGTCACTGCCGGATTCGCGTTCGGATTGATCTACCACTGGCTTCGCTACGGTTTCATGTATCCGCTCGCGCTCCTCGCGCTCCCTGTGTACTCGATCGGCGCATTGGTGCTCGTGGGAGCGATGCTCTCCGGCATCGCCTCTCTCTAGATATGGAAACCCCTTCGCATCACTACGGCATAGTCGATTTCAAAGAGGAAGAGCGCGTGATCGCGGTCGTCCGCCACCATTGGTTCGTCCTTCTGCGGGATGTCATCGGCGTTCTAATCCTTTTCCTGTTGCCTTTCTTCATCATCCCTCTTGTGTGGGGCGCAACGGTCGCAAGCGGCGCGGTTCCCAGCATCCCCGGAGGAGTGGTTCTTTTCTTCGGCGCGATGTGGACGCTCCTTATGTGGAACCTGCTGTTCGTCCGCTGGACCGACTTTTATTACGATATCTGGGTCATCACCAATTTCCGCATCGTCGATATTGATCAGCGGGGCTTGTTCCAAAGAAGCTCCGCGACGCTCCTGACGTTGGATCACATCCAAGACCTTGAAGCGGAACTTTCCGGCGTTGTCGGCAACGTACTTAACTTCGGCAATCTGACCGTGCAGACCGCGGCCGCGAAGCGAGAATTTTTGATAAACGAAGTCCCCGACCCGAACGGCGTCGTAAAGATAATCCGTGAAGCCCAGGCAGAACATGCCCGTTTAGGCTCACAATTCCCCCATGCCGCTCATTGAACCTTACAAAGGCGTCCGGGATTTCTATCCCGAAGACCAGCGCATCCAGAACCATATCTTCGCCGCTATGCGTACAGCGGTGGAATCGTTCGGCTATGAAGAGATGAACGCTTCGATCTTGGAATCAACCGATTTGTATCGCTCGAAAACGAGCGAGGAGATCGTGAACGAGCAGACGTATACCTTTCTCGATCGCGGCGAGCGTTCAGTCACCTTGCGCCCGGAAATGACCCCGACTGTTGCACGGATGGTGGCTGCAAAGCGCCGGGAGCTTGGGATGCCACTGCGGCTGTATTCGATACAGAATTTCTTCCGCTATGAACGGCCGCAGCGAGGACGATTGCGCGAATTCTGGCAGCTGAATGCTGACCTTTTCGGGGTCGCCGGCGTCGAAGCGGATATCGAAGCGATCGAGGTCGCCTACCGCGTCATGAAGCAACTGGGCGCAAAGGACGACATGTTCACCGTCCGCGTCAACTCTAGGAAGCTGTTATATGACCTCTATGAACCCATAGTGACCGGTGAGCGGACTATCGAGCACGTGTTCAGCCTTTTGGATCGGAAAGGAAAGATGAGCCGCGAGGAATTCGAGAAAGTATGGGAAAAGGATTTCGGACACCCCTTCACCGAAGCCGAAACCGCCCATAGCCCCCGGCTTCAAGCGGTGTTCGATGCGCTTAGGGCAAAAGGGATACCGATCGTATTCGACCCGCATATCGTGCGCGGCTTTACCTATTACACGGACCTGGTATTCGAGGTGTATGATACGAACCCTGAAAACGCACGATCCCTTTTCGGCGGCGGCCGGTACGATAAGCTCATTTCGCAGTACGGTGGCGAAGATACGCCTGCCGTCGGATTCGCTATGGGCGATGTCCCGGCGCGCGATTTCCTGGAGACTCACAACCTGCTGCCGCACCTGCATTCAACCGCGATGCTCTATCTGGCTCCGGTTGCCGAGAAAGACGCGGAACATGCATCACGCCTAGCAGATTCGCTCCGTGAGAAGGGTGTCAACGTCGCGCTCGGCATGAAACACACGAAGATCGGGGATCATGTAAAAGCGGCGGTAAAGTTGGGTATCCGCTACTTCATCGCGTACGGCGAAGAGGAACAGAAGAGCGGAACTGTCACGCTGAAAGAGCTTTCAACACAGAAGGAAGAAAAGATTTCTCTCGACAACCTCGCATCGCGCCTGCTATCTTGATGCGATGCGTCCCGTTGTGAAGTTTCGGCTTATGCTTCGCATGGGATATGGCGGTATGGAAATAAGAGTGACTACTGCTTCTTATCAGGTAATCGTTTCGGAGAGCGTGTAAACGCAAGCCGAAACTCTACAACAGGATGCGTAGGATCACGTTCGATATCGAAACGACCGGCGGCGGTGTAGGAGCGTCATTCGACATCGCTCATATGGAACTGACGGTCGTCGGCATCCACGATACCGAAACGGATACGTTCAGGACCTTCACGGTGCCGGAGCTGCCGGATCTGTGGCCAATCTTCGAGCGCGCGGATGTCCTTGTCGGCTTTAATTCGAACCATTTCGATATACCGATACTCAACAAATACTACGCGGGCGATCTGACGAAGATACGCAGCATCGACCTTTTGGTCGAGGTGAAGAACGTCCTGGGACGGCGGTTGAAGCTAGATTCCATCGCTGAAGGCACGCTTGGCAGGAAGAAGACGGGCAACGGCATGGATGCGATCACCTGGTGGGAGAACGGAGAATACGAGAAAGTGAAGCAATACTGCATCGAAGATGTCCGGATCACAAAGGACGTGTACGAATACGCATTAAAGAACGGCAAACTCCGTTATTCTGACTATGGAGTCAAGAAAGACATCCCCCTCGACGTGTCGAAGTGGGAGTCTGCAGAGAAATCCAAACTGACACACACGCTCCCCTTTTAGGGAAAAGATGCGCACAGGGTGACCGTTGCGGATACCTCGAGCGGGACTATACTCATCTCATGCTTAGAGAGGCGGTATCGATAGCCCTTAGCCTCTCTTCACCGGGAGACCTTTCGCCCCGGGAACGTGCTCCGTACGATGATTTTATGGTGCCGATTCAAGAAGAGTCGGGCGGGCTTTTCTGCTGAGATATCGCTCCGTTGATTCGGATGGTAGAAGTGTACGAAGAGCGTGGCCGCGATGAAGCCAACCGACTCAGTGAGACATATCTCGCGTCCGACGAATGCATTACCACCGATGTCCCGCCCGTAGGTAGACTGGTCCTTGCAAGTCGAGCATTTATCGGCGACAACGGCGTTAAGGTGATCCTAGGATACATAAGGCCCGGGGAAACACGACCGAGCATGTTCGGTCTTGGGGAACTGACACCCGTGCAAATGCCCCGTACTTCCCTGCCTTCAACCTGAAAAAAGACCAGAAAAAACGGTGAGCTATAGAAAGAAAAGTATCGCGCCTGCCAAAAGCAGGCGGTAAACGATAAAGGCGTACAGGGGCTGTGTGCGCAAGAAAATTAGCAGGAAGTGAATCGCGGCTAGGCCGCTTACGAATGAGATAACGCTGCCCAAAAGCAACTGAGCTCCGAGCATCGTCAACTCCCCTCCCACCCCAAGTTCCAGTAGTTTTTTCAGTCCCGATCCCGCAATGATAGGAACCGCAAGAAGAAATCCGAATCGCGCGGCCGCTTCACGGCTTAGACCGAGGAAAAGGCCGCCGGAAATCGTCATGCCCGAGCGGCTCATGCCAGGGATCAACGCGAGCGACTGGAATATGCCGATCATAAACCCTTTCGAAAGCGACATTCCGGAAAGCTGCTTCTGCTCCTTGTACCGCTTCGATATGAGCTCTGCTCCCAGAATCACGGCAGAGCCCGCTATAAGCGCGTATGCGACGAGGGAAGGATCACGGAAGGTGGTTTCCATCAGGTCCTCAAGCAGTAATCCCAGGATGAGCGCGGGAATAGTGCCTACGATGAGCGAGATCGCAAGTCGCAAATCATCCTCATTATAGGGACGCCCCGTGAGGCGGTTCAACACGGCATAGAGGAACCGAAGCAAGTCCTTCCAAAAGTAGACGATGATCGCAAGGGCGGTCGCAAGCTGCAACACTGCATCAACCGATAACCCCAGTTCGGTCACGCCCAAAAGCTCATGCGCGAGGACCAGGTGACCGGAGGATGATACTGGCAGGAACTCGGTAAGACCCTGGACCAGCCCTAGGACGGCGTACGACAAAAGGTCATGCATCGTGGTATAATCGTATCACTAACCATTCACTACATGCCTCCGCAACAATCTCAAAGCAGCTTATCAGTCCCGGTCGCGATCGTTATCGCCGGCGCATTGATCGCTGCGGCGGTCTACTTCTCAAACGCGGGCGGCGCTCCAACAGTAGAGAACCCTAAACCGGGTACGAATCCCGAGGAGAAAGAAGTGCCCGCGGTCGTCGCGAGCGAGCATATCCTCGGAAATCCGAATGCCCAGGTGAAGATCGTCGAATATACTGACCTGGAGTGCCCGTTCTGCAAGCAATTCCACGACACGATGAAGCGCGTCATGGAGAAATACGGACCGGACGGCAAGGTCGCGTGGGTCATGCGTAACTTCCCGCTCTCCCAACTCCATCCGAACGCTCCGTCGCTCGCGCTTGCCGCTGAGTGCGTCGCCGAGTTGGGCGGCAATTCAGCGTACTGGAAGTTCCTTGACGAGATATTCCGCAGAGCGCCTATAAACACGCAGTTTGATTTTGCGCAGATGGATGCGGCGGTCGGAGCGGTAGCGGTGAACACGACGCAATTCAAATCATGTTTCGAAAGCGAGAAGCACGCGGCGAAGATCGAAAAGGAATTCAATGATGCGGTCGCATCCGGCGGTCGCGGTACACCGTTCAACATCCTCGTGAAAAAGGACGGTACCAATGTGCCGATCGAAGGGTCCCAGCCCTACGAAGTCGTCGTTGCGGCTATAGAAGACGCACTTAAATGATCTCCGGGCGCGTCAATCGCGTCCCAAAATCCCTGACTCTCCGAAGCAGCTCCAATTACCTCAACGAGTGCCATCCCGCGAGGTACTGTAAACGTGACCTCATCGTCTTTTTTCAGTTTGTATCCTTCTCCTTCACCAGCAATCTGACGCACCGCAACGCCTAACCCCGGTCCCCGCTCTTTCAGTCTCTGCGCCCGTTCGTGTGAAAATAGTCCTAAGTCGGTAGTCTTCGCCCACCGCTCCTCGCTGGAAAATGCCATCACTGCATAACACCATACGATGCTACGCGAGTCAATGATCTCAGCCGAGGTTCATCGTATAGATATCGAAGGAGTTTTTGCCGTCGAACATGTCAGAGGGATTCGGGAGGAACGACTTCCGCGTCATGATCTCTTTGGATGCATCCTGTAAGAGTCGGTGGAAGACATCAAACTCATCCCGAAAGTCATCGAACGTCAGTACATACTTCCTCATCTGAGGGCTGCCGTCCTTGTTCTTGGTCTTCCGGCATTCCTGCAGGATGAAGCGCTTTACCGGTTTTCCATATTCAGCCGTGATTGTGTAGTAGTTAAACAGCGCTTGTATAAGAAACAGCGGCTTCCCTGCTCCTTCGCTGCTGAATGCGTTTACGAATTTGTGGTCGACGATATCGACGGCGCCTGGGTTCCCTTTCGACTCGACGACCAGGTCCGATATCGCTTTGATAGGGATCGGTACTCCCTCGATCTTCGCGACAGCGACCGTTTCTATGCCGAGAACGCGGTATTTCGGCGGGCGTGCAAGGTAATAGCCGATGGCGCGCAGGTAATCGGCCTCCATCGCTTTTCGTTTCTCTTTCTTGGCGCGTACGGACTCTGCCTTTCCGAAATCGATCTCGAAATCCGACACACGCTTCAGGGACGCGAGGCCAAGCGCTATCGCATCGTCCTTGGGAATGCCGCTGTAGAAATGCTCCAACGCATGATGCCCAGCGCGTCCGACGAAGGACGAGGGCGTCGATGGCATGTCGTAGACCCTCTCGACGTACCGCTTGTACCATGCGAGCGGGTTCCGCAGGTAGCTCATCAATGATGAGTAGCTCCAGTGTTCAATCGGATACGGCCATTTTTTGCTCTTCGTCAAATGTTTTCCCGAGGACCCACTCATCATCTAAGTATAGCTGAGGCTGGAAAAATCCCACCGGTGGCCGGTTCTCCGCTTCCGCGCGGTCAAAGAGTGCCCTCGTTCGAGCGTCGTCTATCTCCTGTTCTTCATTTTTTGCCCGCGCCAAGAAACCTTCTACAAGAGATCTAAGCCGCAGCGCCATTACCTTATGTTCAAGTTTGTCTGGGTTCCAGTGGAGGATGATGTACGCTTGAAGCATGATGCCCGACACTATGAGGAATTGGGCTACCGTCATTGAACCCGTCTCCGCGCCTTCAGGAACTTCACGAAGAAGCGCCGAACTGCCCAAAACGACGCCGGGCCACAAAAAGAGATTCGCTACGATCGTGTTGTATAGGAGCGCCTTTGACCTATAGGCCGGCGTCTTGTCCTTCGTATGATCCTCCCATCCGGGAATTCATAGTTTTGTGATGAGTCGTTCTTTGCGAGCCATGAAAAAACGCCCCATAGGGCGAAATTATATTTTAACACATCATTATACTTTGTCAAAGTTCTTTAAGAATGATCATTGGCATCGTTCCCATCTATTAAGGCTTCCAATATATCGAGCCTTTCTGCGAGCTTCGCTATTTTGTATTGGTCAGACTCCCTTATTAACGAGAAAATTTCATAGCACTGCCCCACAGCCCAAACGTTGCCTGCTTCAAATGCCTTTTCAAAACTTCGAAGAGGGCAGCAGTAAACTCGAACCGCAAGATCGCCATCTGTTCCGGAATCGGATCGTGTTCTAGGCTCATATTAGTAACTTCGGAGTTTTATCGCCTTCTGGTGGGTTCGGATCTTATCGAGCGCTTTCGCCTCGATCTGGCGGATTCGCTCGCGGGTAACGCCGAACTCCTGCCCTACTTCCTCGAGCGTATGATAGATGCCGTCTTCAAGTCCGTGCCGCATCGCAAGGATCTTCCGCTCCTTCGGAGTCAGGTCGCCCAAAATCTCATGCAGCTGCTCCACAAGGATGCGGTGCGCGGTTTCCTGGTCCGGCATCGGAACGGATGTGTCTGCGACGAAATCGCCGCGTGCGGATGCATCGTCATCGTCGGACGACGAGATCGGCGCTTCAAGCGACAGGGTTTCCTGGTTGATCTGCTCGATCTGATACACCTTCTCGACATCAACGCTCATCTCAGAAGCGATCTCCTCGGGCATCGGATCGCGGCCCAGGTCCTGCTCCAGTCGTCGGACGACCTGTTTGTATTTCGCGATGGTCTCGACCATGTGGACCGGGATGCGGATGGTGCGCGACTGGTCGGCGAGCGCTCGGGTTATGGCTTGTCTGATCCACCACGTCGCGTAGGTCGAGAACTTGAACCCCTTCGTATGGTCGAACTTATCGACCGCCTTGAAGAGACCGAGGTTCCCTTCCTGGATGAGATCGAGGAGCGAGAGGTCGGAAGAACGGGATGCGTATTTTTTCGCTATAGAAACGACAAGCCGGAGGTTCGCGCGAGCCAGAAGGTTTTTCGCCTCCTCTTCCCCGTTGACGATGCGCTTTGCAAGGTCGCGCTCTTCCTGAGCGGTAAGCAAGGGGTACTGCCCGATCTCCCGCAAATACATCTGTATCGAGTCGTAGGCTGAACCCTCCCCGCGGTATCCGCCGCGCATGACGACCTCGTCAGGTACCTCTTCAAGCATGCCGCCCGATTCAAGGACGTCGATGCCGGAGGATGAGAGCCGCTCATACAGCTCTTCAAGGAACATCACGTTTTTCTCGATCGTGGGGAATTCCTTCAGGATCTCGTTATAGGTGACATACCCGCGCTCCTTCCCTTTCGCAAGGAGGTTTTCCGCTTTCGCTAAAAGCGCGACCTGTTTCTTGCCGGAAATCTTTGGAGCGGGCTTCTGTGCTTTTTTGGAAACGGGCTTCTTGATCGCTTTCTTTTTCTTGGCAACGCGAACAGGCTTGCGAACCTTCTTCTCCGCTTTGGGTTTCCCCTTAGGAGCCTTCTTTCTAGCCTTTTTTGCCATGATGTATCAGTGAAATGTACCGTTATGCGAGCGACTTAGCAAGGCGCGACAATTCCTCCATGAGGGTTTCCGCCGCATCCTGATCCCCAGTCTTTTCTGCCTCGCGCAGTTTTGCCAATGATTCTCGATACCTCTCATGCAACGATTCACGAAGCAGATCTCCGCATACATCTGCGATCGCCTGTTCATGGTCGTCTCCGTGCTGCGTAAGGAAGAGATCGGCACCGAATATCGCACCACGGTCGGTATCCGGCTGTGCCGCAAGTACCTTGAGACGCTCTTCCCCCACCGCTTCTTTCAGCGCGCTTTCGATCCGTGACGCCTCGTCGCTCTTCCCGGCCTCCCGCATGAGAAGCATCAATCCGAACGCCAACCGTTCGATGCTGTCGGTGCGGGACAGAAAGGGTTCGGGTATGACAGCGGTCTCTTCCGCCTTGGGTGACTCTTTTTTCGTGAGCTTCTGAAGCTCAGCGGCTACCGCTTCTTCCGGAACCGACAGCACTTCCGCGACCCTTTTGATGAAATGCGCTTGATCGATGCGGTTCTCAATCATCGCGACATACGGAAGCACGGTACGCGATACTTCGAGGCGAAACGTCCGGGCGTCATATTTCGCGTCCAAGAGGTGCGCGAGATAGAAGTCGACGATATGCACCCCTTCCCGGATCGCGGTCTTAAACACCTCGGGATGATCCTTAAGCGCATCAGCAGGATCCTCGCCGGGAGGAAGCTTTGCGACCTTCACATTAAGCCCCAAGGGAAGCGATACCGCAGAAGCTCGGCCCGCGGCTGCGACCCCTGCCCGGTCCCCGTCATACGCGATGAGAAGATTAGGCGTGTAGCGCCGAATCGATTCAGCGTGGGTCTTCGTGAACGCGGTGCCGGAGGTCGCGATCGCGTTCCTGTATCCTGCCTGATGCGCCATGATGAGATCGAACTGCCCTTCGACAAGGAGCGCCGATCCGAGGGATCGGATGCCTTCGCGTGCCACGTCGATGCCGTACAGGACTTTGGATTTTTCAAAAACGAGCGTCTCGGGAGAATTAAGGTACTTGGCCTGCTTCCCTTCGCTGTCGTCAGGAAACAAGCGCCCGGAAAAACCGGTGACCCTTCCGGATACGTCTCGTATGGGAAACATGATGCGTCCGCGGAAACGATCGTAGTAGCGGACCGAAGGCGCCGCGCTCCCCCCCTCCGTATCAGGCCTCTTCACCAGACCCGCTCTTTCGAGTATCTCTAATTTAAATCCATTCTCCATTAGGTTCGTATGAAGTGACTGCCACTCAGGAAGCGCATACCCGATCCCCCACGCTTCGATCGTTTCGGGCTTGAGACCCCGCGATACGAGGTACGCATTCACCTCGCTCCGAGCTTCACGGTTCTTGACGAAGAAATCCTGTGCTGCAGAAAGCGCTTCGAATATGCGCTCCCGCTCATCGGATGATGATTTTTCATATTTGAGCGGGACGCCCGCCTTCTCCGCCAACAGCTTCAGCGAGCCCTTGAAATCAACTCCTTCCATCTCCTCGATGAACGTGAACATGTCTCCGCCCTTTCCGGTCGAGAAGCAGTGATACAGGCCCCGGTCGGGAGAAACGAAAAAAGACGGGGTCTTTTCTTTCGTAAAGGGCGATAATCCTTTCCAATACTTCCCCGCCCTCGTCAATTTCACGTACGGCTGAACAACGTCCAAAATGCTTAACTTCTCTTTTACGAGCTGAACAGTATCCGCCATACCTTTTTAAATCATACCTCTTCCTCAGCCTAAGCGAGCCGAGGGTGTATTTCAGGCAGTAAGGCTTGGCCTAGCGGCCTCGAGCGCTGTCTGAAATACATCCTCGGCGGAAGCGCCCTCTATGCTATGTCAGCGATCCGTTCGCGAGCTTCCTCTTCAGCCAATTCCGCCATGCGCTTCATGCGCTCCTCCTGGAACTTGGCAATGACCTCATGCTTCTTGGAGCCGCGGAAACCGGTTCCAGCAGGGATAAGGCGGCCGATGATGACGTTCTCCTTGAGGCCCGTCAGATAATCGGTCGTACCCTTCAAAGCTGCGGAAATGAGCGTGCGGGTCGTGTGCTGGAAGGATGCCGCGGATAGGAAGCTCTTCCTGTTCAAAGAAACTTCCGTGATACCGAGGAGAAGCGGGGCGACCTTGATCTCTTCTTTGCCTGCCTCCTCGAGTTCGCGGTTTACTTTCGCGACCGAGCCGAGTTCGATCATCTCACCCTTGATCAAGGTGCTGCCCCCAACATCCGTGACTTCTCCGCGCGAGAACATCTGGCGAATGATGACTTCCATGTGCTTGTGCGACACGGATGCGCCCTGCAGGTCATAGATCTTCGACACTTCATCGATTATGTATTCCTGAACCTTCGCTGCGCCTGCGAGATCGAATAACTCGTCCAGGTTCGCGGAACCATCAGTCAGCATGTGGCCTTTTCCTACCTTGCTTCCTACCTTCACCATCGGAACACGGCGTGCCGGAACCTCGTATTCGATCTTGTCTTTAGATTTGGATGCGGCGTCCGGAAGGATGACGATCGTCTTCTTGCCCATGTCATCCTTGATCTCGATGACTTCACCTTCTACCTGGGAAAGAATTGCGGCTGCTTTGGGCGGGCGCTTGTCGAACAACTCTTCAACGCGCGGCAAGCCGTGCGTGATGTCGCCGCCGATGGTCGCGACACCTCCTGTGTGGAAGGTACGCATCGTAAGCTGCGTTCCCGGCTCGCCGATCGCTTGAGCTGCGATGGTGCCGACCGCTTCGCCGATATCTATCATCTCGCGGGTCGCAAGGTCGGAGCCGTAACACTTCTGGCAGATGCCCCGTTCAGCAACACATGCCATAGGAGAGCGAACAGGGACTTCCGCGATGTCGGTTGCTGCTATCGCCTTCGCGTCTTCGATCGTAAGCAATGCTCCCTTCTTGAAGGTCTTACCTCCCGCTTCTATCTCTTTAGCCAAAACACGCCCGACAATGAGACGCGACAGGTCTGCTTCCATACCTGACGGGCGGATGCGGCGCACGGAAATGCCCGCCTTCGCGCCGCAGTCCGCCTCGGTTACGACGATATCCTGTGCGACATCGAAGAGACGGCGTGTCAGGTATCCGGCGTGTGCGGTCTTTAGCGCGGTGTCGGTCAAGCCCTTTCGGGACCCGTGGGTCGTCGTAAAGTATTCGATCGGCGAAAGCCCTTCTTTCATCGAGGATGCTACCGGGAATTCGATGACTTCTCCGCGAGTGTTGGTCACGAGGCCCTTCATACCTGCCATCTGGGAAAGCTGGCGGGTGGAACCTCGGGCGCCGGACACCACCATGGTATAGACCGACGACTCGGTATCAAGGGCCGGAAGGATCTCGCGTTCGACGTCGCCGATCGCTTTCTGCCACACCTCAACGGTAAGGCGGAGCTTTTCGTCGGCGGTCAGAAGTCCCTGCTCGTACTGCTCGCGGATCTCGACCGCCTCACGACGGGCTTCGTCAACGATCTTCTTTTTCGCGGCAGGGATGACCAGGTCTCCGAAGGAGAACGTCACGCCCGATTTGGTCGCGAACTGGAAGCCGAAGCGCTTCAACTTATCAAGGATGCGCGGCGTTTCCGTCAGTCCGTAAATCTTGATGACATCGTCCACCAGCTTGCCGAGTTCCTTCTTCTTGATCTCGTGGTTGATGAACGGATAGTCCTTAGGAAGGATTGAATTGAACAGCAAGCGTCCTACGGTGGTCTCAAAGCGTTCACCCTTGAAGAGCGAGTATTTCGGATTTCCCGGAGTCGGTTCGACAAGCACTTTCGCGTGGATTCCCACGTCGCCGAAATCGTACGCAAGGATCGCAGCGTTCGGTGATGCGAAGTATTTGCCTTCGCCTTTCTCCCCTTTCATATCGCGCGTCATCCAATAGACGCCAAGCGCGATGTCCAACGGTTTTTCGAATATGACCGGCTGACCGGATCCTGGCTTCAGGATGTTCCGTGCTGCGGACATGATGTTCTTTGCTTCAAGCTGCGCTTCTTCTGAGAGCGGGACGTGGACGGCCATCTGGTCGCCGTCGAAGTCAGCGTTGAATGCAGGACACACTAGCGGGTGGAGCTGTATAGCGTTGCCTTCGATAAGACGCGGGCGGAACGCCTGGATACCCTGGCGGTGCAGAGTCGGCGCGCGGTTCAGCATCACGTACTTGCCTTCGATCACCTCTTCGAGGATCGCCCACACTTCGGGGATCCCTTCTTCAATCAGTCGTCCGGCACCACGGATGTTGTGCGCAAGGTCGCGGCCGAGAAGCTCAGAGATAACGAACGGACGGAACAGCTCGAGCGCCATCTTCTTCGGAAGTCCGCACTCATCAAGGTCAAGATCAGGACCGACGACGATGACGGAGCGGCCGGAGTAGTCGACGCGCTTACCCAGGAGGTTGAACCGGAAGTAACCTTGCTTCGATTTCAGATAGTCCGCAAGCGACTTCAACGGACGGCGCTGCGCCTGGGATTGCGCAGAAAACGCCGCGCCTCCCCTTCTGATCGTGTTATCAAGGAGCGCGTCTACCGCTTCCTGAAGGATGCGCTTCTCATTGCGGAGGATGACTTCCGGTGCGGAGATATCGCGAAGCTTCATCAGGCGGTTATTGCGGTTGATGACGCGGCGGTACAGGTCATTGACGTCGGACGTCGCGTGACGGCCCGACTCGAGTGCGACCATCGGACGAAGCGCAGGCGGCGTAACCGGGATGCGCGTCAGGAACATCCATTCCGGACGGATACCTGCCGCGATCATAGAGCGGACCAGTGACAGACGCTTGTTCAATTTCTCTCGCTCTGCAGCACCGGCCTTCTCGAGGTTGGTTTCAAGCTCCTTCGCGAGCTTGATAAGGTCGGTATTCTTGAAAATGTTGTAGACGGCTTCCGCGCCGATGCCAGCTTCGAAGAATGTTCCGTATTTCACGGAGAAGCGGTGGTACTCGATCTCATCAAGGACAACACCAGGTCGGATGCGGTCGATGTCCGCTTTCGCGTTCTGCATGAGGGTCTTGAGTTCGGTCTGCGCCTTGTCGTTCGTGACTGCCTTGACCTTCGTCTTGTACTCGTTCTCAAGCTCACGGACGACGCGATCGCGCTCGTCCTCATTGACCGATGTCACGATGTATCCAGCGAAGTAGATGACCTTTTCAGCATCAGCGGCGGAGACGCCGAGGATCAATGCGATGCGCGACGGGACGGAACGCAAGAACCAGATGTGGGTGACCGGAGTCGCAAGCTCGATGTGGCCCATGCGCTCCCGGCGCACGATAGAGCGGGTCACTTCGACGCCGCATTTCTCGCAGACGATGCCGCGGAAACGGGGACCCTTGTACTTACCGCAGTAACATTCGAAATCGCGCTCGGGACCGAAGATGCGCTCATCAAAAAGACCGTCCTTCTCCGACCGCTGCGTGCGGTAGTTGATGGTTTCCGGCTTCCGGATCTCGCCCCAGCTCCACTCCAGGATGCGTTCAGGGCTTGCGACCTTGAGCGCGATCCAATCGAAGTAGGACGTATCGATGACTTTGCCTCGTTTTTGATCCATATCGGTTTAGTTAGAGCGCGAACCTCGCGGGCTTGTAAGGAAACCTTGCTCGCGTCCTCGGCTCGGAGATAAAAATGTGTGTTTCATATTTTTATCTCGCTCGCCTTACGTCGCGAGTAAATTCGTCCGGATTGTTCTTACCGAGAATGACGTCGAGTGAAAGGCCGCGCAGGTGGTTCACCAGCACGTTGAAAGCGGCCGGCGTGTGCGTGTGCTCGATGGGGCGCCCCTTCACGATCGCATCGAACGCTGCGGATCGTCCTTGGATATCGTCTGATTTGATGGTGAGCATCTCGCGGAGCGTGTATGCGGCGCCATAGCCGAGAAGCGCCCACACTTCCATTTCTCCGAAACGCTGACCGCCGTTCTGTGCCTTGCCGCCGAGTGGCTGCTGCGTGATCAAGCTGTACGGACCGATCGAGCGCATGTGTATCTTGTCCTCCACCATGTGATGCAGCTTGAGGATGTACATGTATCCCACCGCGATATCCTGCTCGAACCTTTCTCCCGTGCGGCCGTCATACAGCGTCATCGTTCCTGATTCGGGGAATCCTGCCGTCGTAAGCTCGGCGCGGACTTCCGCTTCCGTCGCTCCCGCAAACGGCGGGACTATCGCCTGATACCCGAGGGTATGCGCGGCAAGCCCTAGGTGCATCTCCAATATCTGTCCGAGGTTCATGCGGCTTGGCACGCCAAGCGGGGTAAGAATGACATCGATCGGCTGTCCATCAACCGAGTACGGCATGTCTTCGACCGGAAGCACGCGTGAGATGACGCCCTTGTTGCCGTGACGTCCTGCGAGCTTGTCGCCGACTGCGACATTGCGGAGCTGTGCGACCGTGATGTAGATCTTCTTGATGATTCCGGACTCGAGTGAATCGCCGCGCTCGCGCGAGAATACCTTGATGCCGATGACGCGACCGCGTTTACCTCCTTCCATGCGAAGCGACGTGTCTTTCACATCCTTCGCTTTATCGCCGAAGATCGAGCGCAAAAGGCGCTCTTCAGGCGTCAACTGAGTCTCGCCTTTCGGGGTGACCTTGCCGACCAGGATGTCGCCAGGTCGCACTTCCGCACCGATGCGGATGATGCCCTCTTCGTCGAGGTTGCGGAGTTTGGTTTCAGAAACGTTCGGTATGTCGGGTGTCGTCACTTCCGGCCCAAGCTTGGTGTCGCGGACCGCGACTTCGAACTCTTCGATGTGGATCGTCGAGAACTTGGAATCACGGACCAGCCTGTCTGAAATGATGATCGCGTCTTCGTAGTTCGCGCCGCTCCATGACATGAACGCCACGCGGACGTTCTGCCCGAGGGCAAGCTGGCCGTTCGTTGAGGAAGATGTGTCCGCCAAGAGGTCGCCGCGTTTGACTTTCTTCCCTAAGGCGACCGCCGGCCGGTGATAGAAAGCTGAAAATTCGTTTGTCATTGAGAACGGGACCAGCGTGTACTCGTGCTTCTTCCCCTTCTCGTCGGTCACGATGATGTGGCGCGCGTCAACCGCGGTCACGACTCCTGCCTCCTTTGCATAGATGAGGCGCCCGGTATCGCGTGCCGCCATCTCTTCGATGCCGGTCGCGACGATAGGCGCTTCGGGAACGACGCATGGCGTCGCCTGCTTCTGCATGTTCGAACCCATGAGCGCGCGGTTCGCGTCGTCGTTCTCGACGAACGGGATCATGGAAGTCGCGATCGAGAACATCTGGTTCGTGGCGATGTCGATGTATTTCACTTCTTCCTTGTGCGCGAGAAGCGGTTCTCCCTTGAAGCGCGTTTCGACATACTCTTCTGCAAATGACCCGTCCGCGGTGAGCGGGACCGCCGCGTGCGCGATCGGGTGCTGCTCCTCTTCGAATGCGTTGAGGTACACGATGTCGTCCGTCACTTTGCCGTTCACCACCTTCGCGTACGGGGTTTCGATAAGACCGAAATCATTGATGCGGGCGTAGGTCGCAAGGCGAAGGATGAGCCCGATGTTCTGGCCTTCCGGGGTCTGGATCGGACAGAGGCGGCCATAGTGAGACGTGTGCACGTCGCGGACTTCGAAGCCCGCACGTTCACGGGTAAGACCGCCGGGGCCGAGCGCGGATACCGTGCGGAGGTTTTCAAGCTCATCGAGGATGTTCTGCTGCGCGGCAAGCTGCGAAAGCTGGTTTGCGGTAAAGAATTCCTTGATCGCAGCGGCCAAGGGGCGCGGGTTCACGAGTTGCGTGGGGAGCTGCGTCTCAGCGTCGATCGTGGACATCTTGTCCTGGATATTGCGCTTCATGCGCGAAAGACCAACACGAACGCGCGCTTCGAGAAGTTCGCCTACCTGACGCACGCGGCGGAAGCCCAAGTGGTCGATATCATCGCCCGTCGCACCGGGAGTGTTATTGAGCTCGATGATGTGAGAGACAATGAGAACGATGTCATCAAGAGAAAGCGTGCGCTCTTCCAGATCCTTCTTGTCCATCGAGCGGTTGAAACGCTGATTGAAGCGGTGACGGCCGGGGAAAGAGAGATCGTAGCGCTCCGGGGAGAAAATGCCCTTCACGTATTCGCGTGCAGTATCGGGGGTCGCAAGATCGCCGTCGCGAAGGCGGCGGTAAATCTCGATGTATGCCTGTTGCACTTCTTTCGCGGGGTCCTTTTCAAGGGATGCCTGGATGGCTGCTTTGCCGCCCGGAATCCGCTCGAAGAGGGTGAGCATGTCCCGGTCGAATGATGCACCCAGAATGCGAAGAAGGGTCGTCACGGGAAACTTTCGCTTGCGGTCGATCTTGACGAAGATCGCGCCGTCGGGTTCCGAGTCGATCTCGATCCATGCGCCGCGCGCCGGGATCACTTTCGCGCCGAAGCAGATCTTGTTCCTGACTTCGTTCGCGGAAAAGAAGACGCCGAAGGATCGCGCGAGCTGCGGGACGATGACACGCTCCACGCCGTTTATGACGAACGTGCCGTGATCAGTCATCATCGGGAAATCGGCGAGGAAGACCGTCTGTTCCTTCTTCGTGCCCATCGTCTTGTTGACGAGGCGAATACGTGCCTTGAGCGGCGCGTCGTACGTCAGCTTGTTGTCCTTCGCGCCGTATTCATCCACCTTCGGCTCCCCGATCTCGAAAGAAACGAACTCGAGTTCGAATTTCTTCTTCGAGTAATCGACGATGGGTGAAAACTCTTTGAAAAGGTCCTTAAGCCCGTCCGATATGAACGTGCGGAAGGAAGCGACCTGAGGCGCCACCAGATCCGGCATCGGTACCATCGGTTCGCGGTAGCGGGAGAACTTCTTCTGCGGGAGGGGCTTTTGCATCTTCTGGATGATTAAATTTCTATTAAGATAAAAATAGACACAAAGAAACGCACGAAAAACCGCGTCTCCGTTTTGGGACTTTATTCGTATGTGCCACCAAGCCAGGACTCAATCGAGAAGTGGGTCTGGCTATAGTATACCGCCCCTTTTAGAGGGTCAACCCCCCCTTTTCCCCCCTGTTTATGAAGCGGGACCATAGATGTGAAGCCGGGACATTCCGCCGGTTACGGAACCGTTCCAACCATGTCCCGGATTTTCAAAATCGGGAATCGCGACAAACAGGCGTCCGTTTGAAACATACGCGTACGGCTCGCCGTCACGTTCTGCAAACTGACGCGCTAGCTCTGCGACATTCCCATCATTGCTACCATATAGGAAGCGGTACGGCGTGCCGTCTATCTCGGCTTGAAATACGCGGAGGTGTTCGGTCGAGAATACCCCTTCTTCCGTGACGATTGCTTCAACCCGTTGTCCCGGTCCGAAATCGAATTCATAAACCCCTGAGGGAAAACCGCTCTCACCCATTTCAGACAGAAGGAGTGCGGCTTCTTCACGCGAATATGCCTCTCCGTTAACCAAGATATCTCCCATGTCGGCAAAGTACATGCGAAAAAGCGTCTCGCGAAGCGATGATTCTATATATGGAGAGACGGAAAGAAGCTCACCCGCATCGGGACTACTGAGCGTATATTCTCCTCGTTCAAACTCCGAAGGTGTAAGCGTGGACCATGCAGGGTTCGCGTCATGCTCACCGACCAATACTCCATGCAACGCGCCATATGGATCCCGGGTGAGCGCGAGCGCTCTTCCTTCAAGTTCCTGATGTGTCACATTTGGAATATAGGTACGCACCATCGCGTACTCCTCTGCAGTTATGCCATCGTTCCCATATTCAACTACGATCGTGTCGGATAATCCCTCTCCTGAGGAAGAAACATATGTCCCCTCGGTAAATAATGCAGCGTCATGTGCGATCGAATTCCCGAAACTGAGTGAGCCATCGTGAGCGGAGAACGAAAGCGATTCGCGACCCGATCCGTAGAGCGCATCCCCTGTCGCGCCGAGTGCCATCATCTGGTTTCGGGCAAAGTCATCTGCGCCAAGCGCATTGAGTCCCGCCGACGCACCGAATCCTGCAGCAAGGCTTGCGGCTATAGTTACGACTCGTTTTTGGTTCTCTCGCTCCTCTTCGATATCTTCCGCACTCGATTTGCGGGCAAGTTTCATCTGGCGTTCCAGATCAAACTTCCCATTCATCTCTAAGCGATGCAGTTCTTCAAAGTTCCTGGTGGCTGCTTCTTCGGCGGTTCCTTTATGGACGAATTTTTCCATGACGTACCGCACGCCTTTGTCCACGAAAGGCGAAAGAGCATAGGCAAGGCCCAATGATCGAACCCCGCCGAGCAATGCCGCCCCAACGACAGCACCGCCTCCGACGACCGGCGCCGCGAATGTCGCAGCAGCAGCGATCACTGCTCCGGTCGCAAACGTTGCAGCCATCCTCTTTGTGCTTCCCGTCTCACCAAGGTTTTTATCCTGCCACCGCGACATTGCCGCAAGCCGGTCCGCGATGCCGCTTGCGATGCTCTTTTGCACCCGACCGACGCTTCTCCAAAAGCCGACTTCCACTTCAGCGCGCATCTGATGCATCCGCTTAAGCTCGGCTGTGATAATGCGCGTATGTTCCCGCGGGGTCATCGCACCTGACAGCACTGATTCCTTTACGACCGAGTCTACGGCATCGAGATAGTCCATTGCCGCCTCGCGTTCACGACGCTTCCTTTCACCTTGGGTCAATCTCCTGTCCGTATAGATACGATACAAATCATCGTTCCTCCGGCGCAGGATGTCATATGTTTCGAATTGGAAATCAGGTACCTGAATCTTCGATCGTGGAGATGCCTCTCGCGTATCAACCTCTGGTGTGCGAGTGTCCGTATCCAATCGTTCTGCGGTTGCGGTTGCCATGTGAAAAAGACCATGGGCCCGCCCATAGTCTTCTTCTATTAAACTCGACTTCGATGAAGAGGAAGTTAACGTTTTTTACGCTCCTTCCAAGCATCTATCTTCGCGTGGTTGCCGGACAAAAGGACCTTGGGAACCCGGTATTTCTTTCCTTTCCAGAGAAATACTTCCGGACGGGTATACACTTCTGAACTTGAAACGCGTTCCTCTTCGATGGACTCGAATTTGCCCAGGACTCCTTTAATCTGGCGTGACACCGCATCGATCACAAGAAGTGCGGGCAGTTCCCCGCCCGTTAAGGTATAGGGACCGACCGATATTTTTTGGGCTTTGAGTATTTTCTGAACTCGCGCATCCACCCCCTCATAGTGGCCGCAGATGAATACGATGTCTTTCTCTTTACTCGCCAGGGTTCGAGCGTCTGTGTTGGTGAACTGCTTTCCTGAGCGGTCGAAGAAATAGACCACGCCCTTTTTCTTTCCGAGCGCTTTTCCTACGGCCTTCAGTATCGACTCGGGCTCCAACACCATCCCCGGCCCCCCGCCGTACGGACGCTGATCAACCCGCTTCCACTTATTCGTGGCGAAATCGCGCGGGTTATAGAATTTCACCTTGATCTTTTTCTCCCGTATCGCCCTCCCGATGATGGAGGAGTTGATATACGACTCGAAGGATTCAGGAAATAGCGTGACGACGTGGAAAGTCATGATGAATGCCCTGACT
>Ga0073934_10004299_pt1 | contig 24048 bp, 25 predicted proteins | sample LarsenN4metaG_FD_76834 | JGI IMG/M metagenome (GOLD analysis project Ga0073934, IMG submission 76834) | Hot spring sediment bacterial and archeal communities from British Columbia, Canada, to study Microbial Dark Matter (Phase II) - Larsen... ... | reverse complement strand
GGATGCGCGCGTGCACCCGGGCTATGCGCCCTACGAGGCGCTGGAACCGAAAATCTGCTCGCACCGTAACGGCGACGTCGCCGCGCGCATCGTCGTTCGCTTCGAGGAGGCGTTCGAGTCGCTGCGGCTGCAGCGCCGGATCCTCGAGCGGCTGCCGGCGGGCGATCTGCGTGTTCCGGTGCCCGAGCCGGCCGAGGGTGCGGCGGGCGTGGGCTGGGTCGAGGGCTGGCGCGGCGAGGTGCTGGTGGCGCTCGAGGCGGCGGCCGGCGGCCGCATCCGCCGCTGCCATCCGCACGATCCGTCGTGGCAGAACTGGCCGGCGCTCGAGCACGCGGTGATCGGCAACATCGTTCCGGATTTCCCGCTCATCAACAAGTCGTTCAACCTCTCCTACGCCGGGCACGATCTCTGAGCATGGAAAAGGTGATCCGCCAGATTCTGCGCGTCGGCATCGTCACCGAGCCGGCTCCCGCGCCCGATGAAGTGCTTCGCGCGCAGGCGCCGCGCCTGAACGACGAGGTGCTGCGGCTGCTCGGACGCGCGCTCACGATCCGGCACGTGGACGCCGGCTCTTGCAACGGCTGCGAGCTGGAGATCCACGCCGCGAACAATCCCTACTACAACCTCGAAGGCCTCGGCATCCGATTCGTCGCCAGCCCCCGGCACGCCGACATGCTGCTCGTCACCGGGCCGGTGGCGCGCAACATGGAGGAGGCGCTGCGCCGCACCTGGGAGGCAACGCCGGAGCCCAAGCTTGTCGTCGCCGTGGGCGACTGCGCCTGCGACGGCGGCATCTTCGGGGAGAACTACGCCAGCCACGGGCGCGTTTCCAACGTGATCCCGGTGGACGTCGCCGTGCCCGGCTGCCCGCCGGCGCCGGCGGCGATCGTGCAGGGCATCCTCACCGCGGTCTCCGCCTGGCGCCGCGGCTGACGATCGCCCGAGCTACTCGCGGCGGTCCTTCATAGGCAGCAGCCAGAGGACGACGGCGAGCTGCGCCAGGCCGACCACGCCGAGGGCGAGCGCATATCCGCCTTCGGGCAAAGCGCGCAGCAGCGCGCCGATACCCCACTGGACGGCGAACGAGGCGAGGAACATGAAGATGTTGGTCGCGGTGACCACGCGGCCGGTGAGCGCGCGCGGAAAATGCCGCGAGAGGATCGCATACGGCAGCGCCGCGGCGCAGGCACCGAACCCGTAGGCCATGACAAGCGGCGTCGCCACGGCCCCCGCCCCCGCGGCGATGGCGAAGTAGGCGGCGAGCGCGAGCACCATTCCTGCCTTGTAGGCGGCAAGGCGCGCGGTCATCCGGTCGGCGAGTGTGCCGAAGACGACCGAACCGACGCCGTAGGCGGCCGCACCCGCAAGCAGGGTCCGCGCCACCTCGGCGCGCGACTGCCCGGCGACCTCGGCAAGCCAGGGAGCGAGCCAGAGACCCTGCAACGCCTGGTAGGCGCCGTGCACGACGACAAGCGGCAGCGCCACGCGCCAGAAATAGACGCTTCTCAGGATCGCGCCGATCTCGGCGAACTGGCGGCGCCAGGTCTCACCCGCACCGGGCAGCTCGCGCTCGGGCACGACGAAGAAGATGAGCGCCGAGACCGCGGCGCAGGCGGCGGCGAGCACCCAGAACACCGAGCGCCAGCCCGCGCCCTGCGCGAGCGCCTCGACCGGCGCGGTCGCGGACATCGCGCCGAGCGCGCCGACGGCGAGGATCCAGCCGTTGAGCGTCGCAAGGCGCGAGAGCGGAAACCAGAGCGTGAACGCCTTGATCGAGCCCATCAGGCAGCCGGATACGCCCAGGCCGAGAAGCGCCCGCCCGAGCGCGAGCGTGCCGACGCCCTCGGCAAGACCGAACACGAGTGCGCCCGCCGCCGCGAAAAGAAGCAACCCGGCGAGCACCCGGCGCGGCCCGTAGCGATCGAGCAGCACCCCGAGCGGCACCTGGAACGCGGCGAAGACGAGGAAATAGACGCTGGTGAGGAGCCCGAGGTCGGCCGCCGAGAGCGCGAACTCCGCGGCCAGATCGCGCGCGATCACCGCGTTGACGTAGCGAAGCAGGATCGAGAGGAAGAACCCGGCCGCGAACGGGACGAAGACCAGGGCGACGAGCTTTACGGCGAGCGCGTCGTCGGGAGCGGCTTTCACGGCGCGATTCTAATCGGGTAGGCTTGCGGCGAATGGCAAGGGGCGGGCGAAAGCGCGAAGCGAAGCGGCTGATCGTCGGGCTGAGCGGCGCCTCGGGCGCGATCTACGGCGTGCGGCTTCTCGAGGCGATCCGGCGAACGCCCGGCTGGGAGGCGCACCTGGTGCTCACCGACGCCGGCGTGCTGAACGCCTGGACCGAGCTCGGCATGAAGCGTAAGGACGTCGAGCGGCTCGCCGCCGTCGCCTACCACCCGAAGGACGTCGGCGCGGCGATCGCGAGCGGCTCGTTTCCCGTCGAGGGCATGGTGATCGCGCCGTGCTCGATGAAAACGCTCGCGGCGGTCGCGCACGCGTATGCCGACGACCTGATCGCGCGCGCCGCCGACGTGCAGCTGAAGGAGAGGAGGCGCCTTGTGCTAGTGCCGCGCGAGGCGCCGCTCACGCTCGCGCATCTGCGGAACATGGTGGCGGTCGCCGAGATGGGCGGGATCGTGTTCCCGCCGGCGCCGGCGTTCTACGCGCGGCCGAAGACGATCGAGGACCTGGTCGCCCACACCGTCGGCCGGATCCTCGACCTCTTCGGCATCCGCGTGCCGGGCCTCGCCCGCTGGCAGGGAATGCAGGGCTGAAGCCCGCGCCGCGTCAGTGGCGCGCGAGGAACTCGCCGAGCGCGCGATTGAACGCCTCCGGCTGCTCGAGATTGGCCAGATGTGCCGCCGCCGGGATCTCGACCAGCGTCGAGCCCGGCAGGTTCTCGTGGATCTCCCGCGCCATCGCCGGCGGCGTGCCCGGGTCCTCCGCGCCGACGATGACGAGCGCCGGGCAGCGGATCTCCTTCAGCCGCGCCGTCAGGTTGATTTTCGGGATGGCGTGGCAGCAGCCGACGTAGCCAGCGACCGGCGTCGCGACGATCAGCCGGCGGATCGAGTTCACCACAGCCGGGTTCTTCTCGCGGAAGGCGGCGGTGAACCAGCGCTCCAGCGTCGGTTGCGCGAGCGGCTCCATGCCCCGCGTCTCGGCGATCCGGATGCGCTCGGCCCAGACCGGCCAGGCCTCGGCGGGATATCTGCTGGTGGTGTCGGCGAGCGCGAGCGTCCTGAACACGCCCGGGTACTTGAGCGCGAACGTCTGCCCGATCATGCCGCCCATCGAGAGGCCGCAGTAGTGGGCGCTCCTGATGCCGAGATGGTCGAGCAGCGCCTTCAGGTCGTCGGCGAGCATCTCCAGCGTGTAAGGACCCGGCGGCGCGTCCGACGCGCCGTGGCCCCGCGTGTCGTAGGCGAGGATCCGGTAGCGGTCCGCAAACGCGGCGATCTGCGGGTCCCACATGCGCGCGCTGCACGCAAGCGAATGGCTGAAGACCAGCCAGTCGGCGCCCGCCCTGCCGTGGATCTCGTAGTTCGTTTCGATGCCGTTCGTTTTCGCTTTCATGGTCCCCCTATGCGCTGGCGACGATGAGCGGCACGAGCATTTCCTCTTCGCTCGCCCCGCCGTGGTTGCCGATGTGCAGATGCCGGGATTCCCCGGGCACCCAGTCCTTGAGCGTCCAGCCGTCCTTCATCAGGATTGCGACGTCGCCGATTCGTTCGGCCAGGCGCGGATGCGGCGTGCCCGGCCCGAACCAGCCTTCCTCGACGAGCCGCCGGCTCTCGATCACCTCGGCGCGGTCGGCGAGCCAATCGGCGGCGCGCGCGAGGAACTCGCGCGGCGCATGCACATGGCAGAACGCGACCCGCCGCTCGCCGCAGAGCGGAAAACGCAGCATCGCGGCGAGCTCCGGCGCGAGGACGAGACATTTGTCCGGCGGACTGTCCATGAAGCCGTGGTCGGCAGTGACGACGACGACGCTGTCGCTGCCCGCGAGCCGCGCGAGCAGCTCGCCGAAGGCGGCGTCCAGCTCCGCGAAGTGGCGGCGCGCCTGCTCGCTCGCGACGCCGTGCTCGTGCGAGAGCTTGTCGAACAGCGGCCAGTAGGCGTAGACGAACTTGCGTTCCGGCCCCGAGCGAACCGCCGCGGCGATTTCGGCGATGAACTCACCCAGCTTCTCGTAGGCGCGGCGCTCGGCGCGGCCGCAGTGGTGCAGGTTGTAGGTCGAATTCACGATCGAGCGCTCGGTCACCACGATCGGCCGCATCGCGAGACCGTCCAGGAGCGGCGGCTCGCGGAAAAGCTGCGCCGAAGCCGCCGGAATCGGGCGCGACTCGCCGCGGCGCTTGTAGGGGAGCGGCGCGCCGACGCAGCCCGCCTCGCCGAAGTAGGTGAACCAGCCGGTGAGGCCGTGCTCGAGGGGCGAGGCGCCGGTGTAGGACGTGGTGATGGCCGAAGCGGTGGTCGAGGGAAACACCGCGCTGATCGCCGCGCGCGTGTGCGCGAGCAGCGGGCCACCCGCGCCGTTTGCGCGCAGGTAAGCGTCGCCCAGCCCGTCGAGTATCACGAAGACGAGGTTAGCCGCACCGCGAAGCTCGGGAGGCGGCAGCGCCGCGAGCGGCGCATGGCGCGGTGCGCCGCCCGCCGCCTCGGCGAGCGACGCGATCAGGTTGAGAAATCCGTTACCGCGGTAGTCGGGAACGCGCCAGTCGCCGGCCATCCCCCAATGCTAGCGAATCCGTGCTAATGGAGCGCGAGCGGCGTGGTGAGCAGCGCGTCGTAGTGCGCGAGAAACTCGTCCACCGATTCCTCGCTCGGCTCCTCGGCGGCGAGGTTGGCCATGCGCTGGCGGAACTTCCTCTCGACCGCCCCTTCGAGAAACCCGCTGCGGCCGGTGGTCTTGTCCACCAGCTCGATGCCGGCGTGGCCGGGAAACTCGGCCACGTAGTAGTGATCGCTGTTGTAGACGACGTTCATGCTTACCTCCTTGGAGGCGAGCCGCGCCTGCAAGTTCATTCTGCGCGAAAACCCATAACGGCAGGCCCCGGGCGTCCGTTGACGGCGGCCGCCCGTCGGCGGCGCCGCGCGCGCGCGTGATAAAATCCACGCCTACCCGCTCCCCGAGGAAATCCCGCCATGCGCATGGAAGTGCACCTGCACGCGGACATCCCCATCCTCGAAGGCGTCTCGCGCAAGCGCATCGAAGAGGCGATCGCGCCGCTGCTCGACTACCTGGACGCCGACAGCATGGCGGAAGTGAAGAGCCTGGAGCAGGACGAGCCGGGCCTGCGATTCGACGAAAAGGAGCTGATGCTCACCTTCTGCTGGACCGGCGAGGTCGGCAGGAGCTTTCAGGAGGCGCTGGAGGCGGCGCTCGAAAACCTCGGGCCGCTCTGCTACGAGGCGGTGGAGGTGGAGCTGACGCTCTACCCGCCGAACGCGCCGCAGGAGACGCGGCTGCTGTACGTCGGGCCGACGCCGCAGGCGATCCACGAGGCAAGGCGCCGCTGCATGATCGAGGACGTCTCGGCGGTGCTGGCGCGCGAGTTCGACAAGGAGCGCGTGGCCGAGGTGGTGGCGCTCGTCAACCGGTTCTTCGACCAGGACTGGAAGAACCGCGCCGCGCAGCCGGCCAAGCCCGAGCGCGCGTTCGAGACCTCGACGCGGCCCTCGCGCAAGCACCTGCACTGAGATAGGGTCGGACCCCGGTATCGCAAGACCGCGATCGGGCGCGGACCCCGGCGACGACGATGGCAGGACCGAGATACCCGGGCTTTGACACCCTCGCGCTGCACGCCGGCCAGTCGCCGGATCCCGCGACCGGCGCGCGCGCGGTGCCGATCTACCAGACGACCTCCTACGTCTTTCGCGACAGCGAGCACGCGGCCTCGCTCTTCAACATGGAGCGCGCGGGCCATGTGTATTCGCGCATCTCCAATCCGACGGTGGCGGTGTTCGAGGAACGCATGGCCGCGCTCGAAGGAGGGGTCGGCGCGATCGCGACCGCCTCCGGGCAGGCGGCGCTGCACCTCGTCATTGCGACCCTGATGGACGCCGGCTCGCACATCGTCGCCTCGGCCGCGCTCTACGGCGGCTCGCACAACCTGCTTGCCTACACGCTCAAGCGTTTCGGCATCCGCACCACCTTCGTCGTGCCGCGCGATCTGGACGCATGGCGCGCCGCGATCCGGCCCGAGACGCGGCTGCTGTTCGGCGAGACGCTCGGCAACCCGGGTCTGGACGTCCTGGACATCCCCGCGGTTGCGGAGATCGCGCATGCGGCGGGCGTGCCGCTGCTCGTGGACTCGACGTTCACCACACCGTACCTGATGAAACCGTTCGAGCTGGGCGCGGACCTCGTGTTTCACTCCGCGACCAAGTTCCTCTCCGGGCACGGCACCGTGGTCGGCGGCGTGGTCGTGGATTCGGGGCGTTTCGACTGGGAGAAAAGCGGCAGGTATCCCCAGCTCACCGCGCCCTACGAGGGCTTCCACGGCATGGACTTCGAGGAGGAATCTGGCACGCGCGCGTTCCTTCTGCGCGCAAGGCGCGAGGGCCTGCGCGATTTCGGCGCCTGCATGGCGCCGATGACCGCGTTCCAGATCCTGCAGGGCATCGAGACGCTGCACCTGAGGATGCCGCGGCACGTCGAGAACGCGCGCAAGGTGGTCGCGTTTCTCTCCGCTCATTCGCAGGTGGAAAAGGTCCTGTATCCGGAGCTTCCGAGCCACCCCGATCACGAGACCTGCCGGCGGCTCTTGCCGCGCGGCGCGGGCTCGGTGTTTTCCTTCGACCTCAAGGGCGGGCGCGCCGCCGGCCGCCGCTTCATCGAGGCGCTGCGCGTGTTCTCGCATCTGGCGAACGTCGGCGACGCGAAGTCGCTCGTCATCCATCCGGCGAGCACCACGCACTACCGAATGTCGGATGAAGACCTGAGGCGCGCCGGAATCGGTCCGGGCACCGTGCGCCTTTCCATCGGGCTCGAAGACCCGCAGGACCTGCTCGACGATCTCGAACGCGGCCTGAAGGCCGCTGCGCGCGGCTGATGGATTTCACCGTGGACGGCCGGCGCGCGTTCGCCTACACGGCGGCGCACGCCCCGGAGCCGGCGAAACCTACGATCGTGTTCGTGCACGGCGCCGGGCTCGACCACTCGTGGTGGGCGTTGCAGAGCCGCTATTTCGGCTACCACGGACGCAACGTCCTCGCGGTGGACCTCCCGGGCCACGGCCGCTCCGAAGGCCCGCCGCTTGCGCGGATCGAGGAGATGGCCGACTGGGTGATGCGCCTCGTGGACGCGGCCGGCCTTTCACGCGCGGCGGTCGCCGGGCACTCGATGGGGTCGCTCGTTGCGCTCGAATGCGCCGCGCGCCATTCGGGCCGCATCGAGCGCATCGCGCTGCTCGGTACCGCCTATCCGATGAAGGTGAGCGAGGCGTTTCTGGAGGCGGCGCGCGCGAACTCGCTCACCGCCCACGACATGTCCACGATCTGGGGCCACGCGCCGCAAGTGCCGTTTTCCTCGAACCCGTTTCCCGGCATGTGGATGTACGGCGACACGCAGGCGCGCCTGGCGCGCCTTGCGCCGGGCGTGCTCTACAACGACCTGAAGGCATGCAACGACTACGACGGCGGGCTGGAAGCGGCCGCGAAGGTGAAATGCCCGGCGCTGATCCTCGTGGGCGGACGCGACGTGATGACGCCGCCCAAAGCCGTCGAGAGCCTCGCCAGGGCGCTCGCAGGTTGCACGGTGAAGCGCATTCCCGCCTCCGGCCACTCGCTCATGGCCGAGGCGCCGGATGCGACGCTCGACGCGCTCATCGAGTGGGCCGGACCGCCTTCCTGACCGGCGCGACCGGCTTCATCGGCACGGTGCTCGCGCGCGCGCTGATCGAGCGCGGCTGGGAAGTCAGCGCGATCCACCGCCCGGATTCCAGCCTGAAATACCTGAGCGGGCTGCCGCTCAGACTGGTGCCCGGCGATGTCACCGACCCGGCGTCCGTGCTCGCCGCGATGCCGGAGGGCGTGGATGTCGTCTTTCATGTCGCCGGCGACACCAGCCTCTGGTCGCGTCACCGCGCGCGCCAATATCGCGTCAACGTGGAGGGGACTCGCAACATGGTCGAGGCGGCGCTTGCGCGCGGCGCGAGGCGTTTCGTGCACACCTCCACGATCTCGGTGTACGGGCTTCAGACCGGGCGCATAGACGAGCGCGCCCCTCAGCTCGGGCGCGAATCGCCGGTCAATTACCAGCGCACCAAGTATCTGGCCGAAGAGGAGGTGCGCGCCGGAATCGCGAAGGGCCTGGATGCGGTGATCCTCAACCCGGCGGCGGTGATGGGCCCGTACGACACGCGCAACTGGGCGCGCATGATCCGGCTGGTGTGCGAGGGAAAGCTCCCGGGCGTTCCGCCCGGGGCGTTTTCCTTCTGCCATGTGTCGGAGGTGGCGAAAGCGCACGTCGCCGCCGCCGAGCGCGGCCGGCGCGGCGAGAACTACCTGCTGGGCGGCGCGGACGCGACGGTTGCCGAACTGGTGCGCACGATCGGCGAGGTCGCCGGAAAGAAAGTGCCGCAGCGGATGAGCCCCGCGTGGGCGCTGCGCGTGCTGGGGCGAGCGAACGAGTGGCTCGCGCTGCTCACCGGCCGCGAGCCGTCGCTCACTCCCGAAGGGGCGCGCATGGCCGCGCGCAGGCTCTTCTGCGACTCGTCCAAGGCCGAGCGCGAGCTCGGCTATCGGGCGGTGCCGCTGAAAACGATGGTCGAAGACAGCTTCCGCTGGCTGAAGGCCGAGGGGCTGGTATAGGCGCTCGCGCGGGCCCTCAGCCGGGCTGCGTCCAGTCGCTCGCGTGCACGGCGAGCACCGTGCCCGCACCCCAGACGACGATGCCGAAGGCGATGAGGGCGAAGAGCGCCGCGAGCGGCGCGCCGAGCGCAAGCAGCGCGAACCCGCCGCCCACCACGATCGCGAGCCGCGCGGTGCCGGCGAGCACCGGCCAGACGACGCGCGCCGCGCCCTGCGAGGCGAAATAAAGCGCGATCCCTGTCCCGATGAAGGGATAGAACGGCCCGACGATGCGAAGGTACGCCGCGCCCGCCTCCAGCACCGATGGGTCGGAAGAAAAAAGCGACACCCAGAGGTGAGGAAAGAGCGCGGCGGTCGCGCCGATCGCGAGACAGACGCCGGCGGCGATGGCGGCGCCGGTGAAGGCGATGCGCTTGGCGCGCGCGGGGCGGCCTGCGCCGACGCTGGTGCCGACCAGCACCACCAGCGCCTGGCCGATCGCGAACACGATCGGTATCTGGAGCAGTTCCAGGCGCACGCCGACGCCGTAGCCGGCGAGCGCCGCAGTGCCGAAGCGGCCGACCAGGCCGGTGAGCACCACGGCGGTGAGCACTGTCTGCACCGCGGAAACGGAGGAAACGGCGCCCACGCGCAGGATCTCGCGGAATTGCCGCCACGCGAAGCGGAAATCCTCGCGGCGGGGGGCGAGCGCAGTGCGCCGCCAGAGCCACGCGCCGGTGAGAATCGAGGCGAACGCAAAGGCCGAAACGTAGGCCACCGCCGCGCCGGCGATCCCCAGTTGCGGAAACGGACCCCAGCCGAGCGTGAGCGCGCCCGAGAGCGGGATGTGCACGAGGCTCGCGCACACGAGCGCGAGCGCGGGCACGAGCGTGTTGCCGCTGCCGCGCAGCACGCTCGCGAAGGTGTTCGCGATCCACACCAGCACCGCCCCGGAAAAGAGCACGCCGGAGTAAGCGAGCGCCGCCTCCAGCGCCGCGCCCTCGCCACCGAGCAGCCGGTAGATCGGCCGGCCGAATGCGACGATCGCGAGCGTGAAGGCAAGCCCCATGGCGAGCGCGATCGCGAGGCCGTGCGCGACCAGAGCCCGGGCGCGCGCCACGTCTCCGGCGCCGAGCGCGCGCGCGATCGCGGAGGAAACGCCGCCGCCCATCGCGCCCGCCGAGGTCATCTGCAGCAGCATCACCAGCGGAAAGACGAGCGCGAGCCCCGCGAGCGGCGCGGTGCCGAGGCGCCCGACGAAGTGCGTGTCGGCGATCGAGATCGCCGACTGGAATACGACGAGCAGCAGCCCCGGGGCGGCGAGGCGCAGAAGGGGCGGAAGAATGGGTCCTTCGGCGAGCGCCGCCGCCTTCGGGCTCATCGGCCGCGCGAAGGCGCCGCGCGCCGCATGAGGTGCGCGAGGCGAGGATGCGCTTGCGCCAGCACCCAACCGAGCGCGACGCCCGCCGCATTGGCGATCATGTCGGCGACTTCCCGGCTGCGGTAGCCGAGCGCCCCTTGCGCGAACTCGAGCGCGACGCCGAGCGCGACGCAGGCCGCCGCCCAGCCAAGCCGCGCGCGCGCCGACGCGCTGGCGCGAGCGAAGCAGAACATGAGCGCCGCGTAGGCCGCGAGGTGCCCGAGCTTGTCGCCGAATTCAACCCCCGGCTCGGGCGGCGAGGGCGTGAGCGAGAGCCAGACGATGGCGGCGAGGAGCAGCCAACCGAAGGCGAACCACAAAAGGCGCCCGCGTGACGCGGTGCTGACGTCAGCGCTCTGCACCGATCCGCTCGCTTGAGCTATGCCGCCGGGCGAAGATTTCCGTTGTCGAACTCGTAAAGATCTGCGTCCGCGTCCGGCGAGCTGTAAGAGGGCTACAGCAGTTATCTATAGGCATCGCTACGGTGACGAACGGCAACGACATCGACCAGACGCTCGCGGTCCAAGACGCGGTAAACAACTCGCCATTGGCCAACGCGGATGCGCCAAAGATCTGCGGCACCGTCAAGCTTGACCACTCCAGAAGGTCGCGGGTCGGTCACAAGCGTCTCGATCTGCTTGATGATCCGCCGCGCGACTTGTGGATCAAGGTTCTGCAGCTCCTTGCGCGCTGATCGCGCGAAGACGACGGCGTAATCAGCCACGCGCCTTGCGTTTGGCGCTTGCCTCGATCAGGCGCTTCACCGTCGCGAGGGATTCACGACGCTCGCCGCGACGCGAATGGGCTAGGTAAGCGTCGTAAAGATCTTCCCAGAGCTGCTTATGCTTCTTAAGGTCGATAAGAACAGCCTTGCGACGACCTTTGCGGTCTCGCAGGAACTCAATTCCGGGCATGTTCATTGGCCATTCCTCACGAGCAGGCGACAGTATAGCGCCACGGTCTTTGCTGCCCTCCAAGCCGGGTTGGAACATCCCCTTACTCCGAAAAAAGGCGCATCTGCCCGAAGTCGTCCGGCGGCCGAAAGAGCGTGCAGTCGAGCCCGCCGCGCGAAGCCATGTGGTCGTCCTCGCGGTTGAGCCCGAACCGGCGGCACGCGATCTCGAAGCGCTGCTCGATGAGGCGCGCGAAGCTGCCCTCGCCGCGCATGCGCGAGCCGAACCGGGGATCGTTCTCGCGGCCGCCGCGCACCTGCCGGATGACGCTCATCACGTGCTCGGCGCGCTCGGGGTAGTGCGAGGCGAGCCACTCCCTGAAAAGCGGCCGCACCTCGTGCGGCAGGCGAAGCATGATCCAGCCGGCCATCGTCGCGCCGGCCTGCGCGGCGGCTTCGAGGATCGCCTCCAGCGACTTGTCGGTGAGCGCGGGGATCACAGGTGCGACCATCACGCCGCAGGGAACGCCCGCCGCCGCCAGCGCCCGAATGGTGTCGAGCCGCCGGCGCGGGCTCGCCGCGCGCGGCTCCAGGCGCCGCGCGAGCTTCTCGTCCAGCGTCGTGATCGAGACGAACGCCTTGACGAGGTTCTGCCGCGCCATGGGAGCGAGCAGATCGAGGTCGCGCTCGATGAGCGCCGACTTGGTGACGATCGTGAGCGGATGCCGGCACTCGGCGAGGAGCGCCAGGATGCCGCGCATGATCCGCCAGCGGCGCTCGATCGGCTGGTAGCAGTCGGTGTTCGTGCCGAAGGCGATCGGCTTCACCTCGTAGCCCGGGCGGGAGAGCTCCGCGCGCAGAAGCTCCAACGCGTTCGTCTTCGCGAAGAGCTTCGTCTCGAAGTCGAGCCCGGGGGAAAGCTCCAGGTAGGCGTGGCTCGGGCGCGAATAGCAGTAAACACACCCATGCTCGCACCCCCGGTAGGGGTTGATCGAGCGCTCGAAGGGGACATCGGGCGAGTCGTTCGTGGCGAGGATCGAGCGCGCGCGCTCCTCGGTGACCTGCGTCCGCGGCTCGGGCGGCGGGTCCTCTTTCCGCGGCCAGCCGTCGTCGAACGGGTCGCGCGCCAGCCGTTCGAAACGCCCGGCGATGTTCGAACCCGCGCCGCGCAGCTTCATATAGAATCCGACTCTCCCGCCCGATACTGTATCCATGTCCAGTACCGAAGGCAACGTCCGCGCCAACGTCGCGCTGCTCGCCGCCTGCCAGGCGATGCTGTTCACGATCAACTCGACGCTGATCGCGATCAACGGCCTGGCGGGGCTCGCGCTCGCGCCGGTGTCGGCGCTGGCGACACTGCCGGTGACCGCCTGGGTGGTCGGCGCGGCGCTCACTACCATGGCCGCGTCGCTGCACATGAAGCGGGTGGGGCGCCGGGCGGGGCTCATGCACGGCGCGGCGATCGGCATGGTGGGTGCGCTCGTGTGCGCCTCGGCGCTCTGGCAGCAGAGCTTCTGGCTCCTCTGTTTCGGCGCGATGGTGTACGGCGCGAGCAACGCCTTCGGCCAGTACTACCGATTCGCCGCCGCCGATGCCTCGCCGCCGGAATTCCGCGCGACCGCCGTGTCGCTGGTGGTCGCCGGCGGCCTTGCCGGCGGCGTTCTCGGCCCGACCTTGAGTCGCATAACGGTGGATCTGGTCAGCCCGAAGTTCACTGGGGCCTATCTCGCCCTGATCCTCGCGGGGCTGGTCACGATCGCGCTGCTTGCGCGCGTCCGCATTCCGCAGCCGCCGGCCGTTGAGCAGGCCGCCGCTGGCCGGCCCTGGACCGAGATCGCGCGCCAGCCCAAATTCATCGTGGCGGTCGCCTGCGGCGCGATCGGCTACGGCGTGATGAACTTTCTCATGACCTCCACGCCTATCGCGATGCAGACCTGCGGCCACCCCTACGGCGACGCGGCGTTCGTCATCTCCTCGCACGTGGTGGCGATGTTCGCGCCCTCCTTCTTCACCGGGGGGCTCATCCGCCGCTTCGGGGTGCTCGCGGTGCTCGCCGCCGGGGCTGTCCTCAACCTCGGGGCGATCGCGACGGCGCTCGCCGGCCTCGGCGTGGCGAATTTCTGGGTCGCGCTCGTCCTGCTCGGCGTGGGCTGGAACTTCCTCTACATCGGCGGCACGACGCTGCTCCTTGAAACCTACCGTCCGGAGGAGCGGGCGCGGGCGCAAGGGATCAACGAGACCGCCACCTTCTGCATGATGGCCCTGTCGTCCTTTCTCTCCGGGTTCATCGTCACGAACGCCGGCTGGGAGAAGGTCAACCTCGCGGCGCTTCCGTTGATCGGTGTCGTGCTCCTGGCGATCGGCTGGCTCGCACTTCGCAGCCGCGCGCCGCGTCCGGCGGGGACCTGAACCGTGCAGCGCCCTCCCGCCGCCATCGGCATGCGCTTGGAGGAGGTGGACACGCCAGCGCTCGTCCTCGACCTCGACGCGTTCGAAGCCAACCTGCGGCGCCTGGCGGAGGCCGTCGCCGGGCGCGTGCGCGTGCGCCCGCACGCGAAGACGCACAAATGCCCGGAGATCGCCAGGCGCCAGATCGCGGCCGGCGCCGTCGGCGTCTGCTGCCAGAAGGTGTCCGAGGCCGAGGCGATGGTCGAGGGCGGGATCGAGGACGTCCTCGTCACCAACGAGATCATCGGCGCGCGCAAGATCGAGCGCCTCGCGGCGCTCGCCAAACGCGCCCGCGTCGGCGTGTGCGTGGATCAAGGGGCGAACGTGCACGAGCTGCAGGCCGCGGCGGCGAGCGCGGGCGTGCGGCTCGACGTCTATCTCGAACTCGAAGTCGGCATGCGCCGCTGCGGCGTTGCGCCGGGCGCGCCGGCGCTCGCGCTCGCGCGCGAGATAGCTGCCTCGCCCGATCTTCGCTTCGCGGGCATGCACGCCTATCACGGCCGGGCGCAGCACATGCGGCCGGTCGCGGACCGCCACGCCGTCATCTCGGCGGCCGCGGCCGCGGTGCGCTCCACACGCGCGATGCTTCGGGAATCCGGTATCCCCTGTCCGGTCGTCACCGGCGCCGGCACCGGCACGTTCATGTTCGAGGTCGAGTCGGGCGCCTGGGACGAGATCCAGCCCGGCTCCTACGTCTTCATGGACTGGGACTACGCGAAAAACGAATGGTCGGCGCCGCTTGTGCGTTTCGAGCATTCGCTGTTCGTGCTCGCCACCGTCATGAGCAGGCCCGACGATCGCCGCGCGATCGTGGATGCCGGGCTCAAGGCCTCCAGCGTGGATTCCGGCATGCCGGCGGTCTGGGAGCGCCCCGGGCTCGCCTACACGCACGCGTCCGACGAGCACGGCTGGATCGAGGCGGCGCCGGGCTCGCGCGCCCCGGCGCTTGGCGAGAAAATCCTGCTCGTGCCGGGACACTGCGACCCGACGGTGAACCTGTACGACTGGTACGTGTGCGTGCGCGCGGGCGTGGTCGAGGCGCTCTGGCCGATCACCGCGCGCGGCGCGCTCACCTGAAAGCGCAACCGAGCAAGGGGGACCGATGCGCAAGCAATACATCAATCCGAAAGAGCTGTTCGACCCGCGTTTCTTCACCCACACGGTCGCGGTCACCGGGCCGGCGAAGCTCGTCTGGGTGTCCGGGCAGGTGAGCTACGACCGCGACGGGCACGTGATCGGCGCGGGCGACATGCGCGCCCAGGCCGAGCAAGTGTTCAGGAGCCTCACCCACAACCTGAAGGCGGCTGGCGCCACCTGGGCCGACGTGGTGAAGCTGAACGGCTATATGGTCAACCTCAACCCCGACGACGTGGACATCTACCGCGAGGTGAGGAACCGCTTCCTCGACCCCAAGAAACTCCCGGCGAGCACGCTCGTGGGCGTGACGCGCCTCGTGCACGAGGACCTGCTGCTCGAAGTCGAGGCCGTCGCCGCCGTGCCCGAGAAGGCGCCCGCACCGAAGAAGCCGCGCAAGGCGAAGCGGCGGCGCTGAGCGGGCGCGCCGCCTGGCGCCTCGTCACTCGCCAGGCTCGCTCGCAGCCGATGGCGTCGGTTCGCCAAGCGGAACGGCCGACAGTGTGTAGGTGATGCGCAGCGGCCCGGCGGCGAGGGGGGTCGCTGGTGCCGGTTGTGCTTCGCTGGCACGGGTCGCCGGGACCGTTGCACCCGGCCAGAGGAGGGCGGTGGCGCCTCCGCCGAGCGCCGCGATCGTGCAGGCGGCATACAGGGTGCGCCGGTGAGCCAGCCTGATCAACGGTTTTTCGGGCTGCGCGGGCTCAGGAGCTGAAGCAGCGCCGCGCGCGTTCCCGAGTAGCGCCGCAAGCCGCGCCCGCTCGGCGGTTTCTCGCACCGCGCGCGCCTCTTCGGCTTCGCGCAGTTGCCTTTCGGTACGCACCCGCTCTTCGGCCGCGCGCTGCGCTTCGCGGCTCGCCGCGCGGCGCGCGTGCATCTCGCGGATCGCGGCGCGTTCGGCGCGAACGCGTGCGCGCTCGGCGAGTGCCACCGCGATCCGCTCGCGTGCGCGAAGCTGTATCGCTTCCGCCGCCTCCAGGGCGAGTCGCGCGGCATGCTCGGCGGCGAGGCGCTCGCGCCGCTGCGCGGCCAGCTCGCGCGCTCGCGCGGAGACGGCCGCTGCGTGCGCTTCTTCGAGCGCGCGTGCTTCCCTCTCGAGCACCGCCTCGGCTGCCGCGGCGAGGCGCGCCTTGTCGGCGGCCGCGCGGTCCGCGAGCTCGCGCGAACGCAGCGCCTCGGCGAGCCGGGCTTCCTCCTCGACGCGCTCGCGCTCGGCGGCGAGGGCGCGCTCTTCCAGTCGCGCGCGCTCGGCTTCGGCCTCGGTACGCGCCCGCTCGGCGGCGGCGCGCTCGGCGGCGAGCCGCGCAAGCGTGCGTTCGTGTTCGAGCCGCTCCCTGGCCGCGTCGCGCGCGGCCTCCTCGGCCGCCTCGCGTTCGGCGGCAAGGCGCACCGACTCGCGCTCGGCCTCGATTCGCTCGCGGGCGAGCTGCGCGGCGCGCGCTTCGGCGAGGATGCGCTCGCGAGCGGTTGCGGCAGCCTCGGCTTCGGCTGCGGCGCGCTCGCGCGCTGCCTGCGCGAGCGCCTCCTGCGCGGCCGCGTTCTCTGCCGCCGCCCGCGCCGCCTGCTCCTCGGCTTCGCGCAGGCGCTCGGCCTGTTCGGCACGCGCACGTTCCGCCTGCGCGGATTCGAGCGCGATGCGGTGCGCCTCGCGCTCGGCGGCAAGCCGCGCCTGGGCGCTGCGGGCGCGCTCGATTTCCAGTTCCAGCCGCTCGCGCTCCAGCGCCTCGCAGTCGCGCGCGGCCGCGGCGCCGCGCGCGGCTTCCTCGGCTGCCGCCTCGGCCGCCTCGGCGGCGTGTTGCGCGGCCGCAGCGGCCTCTTCTTCCGCCGCGAGCCGGCGCTCGAGCGCCGCGCGTTCGCGGGCTTCCGCCGCCACGCGCGATCGTGCGGCAGCGGCGAGGCGCTCCTCCGTCGCGGCGCGCTCCGCGGCCGCCTGCCCGGCAGCGGTTTCGGCCTGCGCCCGTGCTTCAGCGAGCATGGCGGCGCGGGATTCCTCGGCGGCGCGGGCAGCGGCCACCTGTTCGGCGCGACGCTCGGCGGTGGCGCGTCTGGCCGCCTCCTCGGCGGCGCGGGATTCGGCGCGGGCACGCGCCTCGGCCGCTTCGCGCGCCTCGGCTTCGGCTCGGCGCTTCGCCTCTGCGGCGGCAGCCGCCTGTTCTTCGGCCTTCAGGCGGCGCTCGGCCTCGGCCCGGGCCTCGGAGAGCGCGCGCTCGGTCTGCGCCTGCGCCTCCTCTAGCTGCCTTGCGAGTTCCGCCTCGCGCTCGGCGCGCTCCAGGGCGGCCGAACGCGCGCGGGCTTCTGTCTCGAGCCGCCGCTCCGCTTCTGCGAGGGCGCGCTCCTCGGCGGCGGCGCGCTCGGCGGCCGCCCGAGCCGCCGCCTGCTCGGCCTGGGCGCGGGCGCGCGCAAGCGCCTCTTCACGCGCCTCGGCTTCGCGGCGCTGCTCGGCCGCGGCCTGCGCCTCGCGCTCGGCACGCTCGCGGCGCTCCAGCGTCTGGCGCACGCTCTCCTCGGCGGCGAGACGCCGCTCGGCGGCATCGCGCAAGCGCTCTTCGGCCTGTGCGCGGGCATCGCTCGCGACCGCGGCGCGCGCCTCGACCTGGGCGCGGGAAAAGGCGAGCTTCAGACTGGCGAAGCGCTCCCTTTCGCCTTCGGCTTCGCGTTGGGGCAGTTTTTCGGCGCTGGGCATCCTCGGGCCTCGGCCGTCAATGCGGATGCCGGCATTATTCGGGCGGCCGGCGCCGCGCAACCGCCGAACAGGCGCCGAATCCCCGCGCTATTCCGGCGCCGCACGCCGATATACTGTCGCGCCCCATGCCCCGGTCCGCACGCTTTCCGCGCCGCCCCGCGATCACCGTGAGCGAATCGCGCGGCGTGCGCGAGCTGCACATCGGCGGCGAGGCGATCCAGAGCGCGATGCGGCTGGACGACCCCTACGCGCTCGCGCTCGAGTACACGCGCTGCATGATGGCGTTCCTGCTCTTTCATCCGGAGCCGCGGCGCGCGCTGATGATCGGACTGGGCGGCGGCTCGCTCGCCAAGTTCCTGCACCGGCACCTCCCGCGCCTTGCGCTGCGCGTGCGCGAGCTGGACGAGCGCGTGATCGCCGCGGCGCGCGCGTTCTTCCACGTCCCGCCGGACGACGCGCGCCTTGCGATCGAGCACGGCGACGGGCTGGAGGCGCTCGCGCCCGAGTGCTGCGACCTGCTGGTGGTGGACGGCTTCGAGGACGAGACGACGCCGGCGGCGCTCGTGTCGCAGGCGTTCTTCGACGCGGCGTGGCTCGCGCTGGAGGAGCCGGGCGCCCTGGTGATGAATTTCATGGACGACGACCGCCACCTCGACCGCAACCTGCAGCGCATCGAGCGTGCCTTCGACGGGACGGTGCTGTGCCTGCCCGCGCTCAGCGACCCGAACCTCATCGTGCTCGCGCTCAAGGGCGCGCCGCCGGCGCTCGAATGGCGCGAGCTGCGCAGCCGCGCCGTGCGCCTGCAGGCGCGCTACGGGCTCGCGTTTCCTCGCTACGTCGAGCGCCTGCGCAGGATGAACCGCTGGAACGCCCGCGCGCTGCTCCTGCGGCCGGAGCCGGACGCGTGACGCCGGAGTGGGGTGAAATCGCCGCGCTCGCCGCGCTCGCCTTCGCCGGCTCGATCGTCTTCGGCATCACCGGGTTCGGCGCCGCCCTGATCACGATTCCTTTCGCGACCCACTTCGTGCCGCTCGCCTTCGCGCTTGCCCTTTACGTGCTGATGGACCTCGCCAACGCCCTGCGCATCGGCTTCGAGAACCCGAGACACGCGGTGCGCGCCGAGTGGACGCGCATGGTGCCGGCGATCCTCGTCGGCACGGTCGCGGGAGCGACGCTCCTTGTCAGCCTGCCGCGCCAGGCGGCGACGCTGGCGCTGGGGGTGTTCGTCGCCGCGTTCGCGCTCTACAGCCTTGCCGCCGCAGGCGCGGCGCGCGCCGTGATCGGGCCGCGCTGGGCGTACGTGGCCGGGCTCGCCGGCGGAATCACGAGCACCCTCTTCGGGGCGGGCGGCCCGCCCTACGCGATGTATCTCTCGCACCGCGGGCTCACGAAGGAGCAGTTCCGCGCCACGCTGGGCCTTGCGACACTCGCCAGCATTTCGCTACGCGCGATCGCGTTCTTCGTCACCGGGTTTCTGCTCGATCCGAAGGTCTGGCTCTACGCGGCCGCGGTGGTGCCGGCGGGGCTCGCCGGGCTGTGGGCGGCCGGCCACGTGTTCCGGCGCATCTCGCGCGAGATGCTGCTGCGGGCGGTCGCGCTGGTGCTGCTCGCAAGCGGCCTGTCGCTGATCGTCCGGGCGGTGGCATGATGCGGCGGGCGGGCACATGCTGACCTACGACGCCAGGGCGATCGCGGCGCTGGAAAAGCTCTACTCCAGCCCGCAGATCGTCGAGCAGCGCCGTCGCCTTCGCGAGGCGATCGGCGCGCGCCCGGGGGAGTCGGGCCTCGACGTCGGCTGCGGCGTCGCCTATCTCGCGTGCGAGCTGGCGCGCGAGGTCTCGCCGGGCGGACGCATTGTGGCGGTGGATTCGAGCCGCGAGGCGGTCGAGGCGTCGCGCGCGCGCCTCGCCCGCGAGGGACTGGAGGAGGTGGTCGAGGTGCGCGAGGCCGACGCGGCGCGGCTGCCGTTCGCCGATTCGAGCTTCGACTTCGTGGTCGCGGCGCAGGTCTACAGCTACGTGCCGGATGTCGCGGGCGCGATTCGGGAGGCGGCGCGCGTGCTCAAGCTCGGCGGGCGCGTCATCGTGCTCGAATCCGACTGGGACCTGTGCACCTGGGCCTCGGCCGATCCGGCGCTCACGCGCCGGGTGCTGCAGGCGCGCGGCGCGGCGCAGTTCGCGCACGCGCACCTGCCGCGCGAGCTGCATGCGCACTTTCTTGCCGCCGGAATGCGGCTTGCCGACGTGCGCTGCTACACCATGATCGAGACGCGCTACGACCCGGAGTCGTTCGGCGCCGGCCTCATCGCCTCGGCGCGCGCCGCCGCGATCCGCCACGGCATCGCGCGCGAGGAGGCCGACCGCTGGGCGAACGAGCTGCGCTCGCGCACGGGCGAGGGCGAGTGGTTCTTCTGCCTGAACCGGTTCATCTACACCGCAGTGCGGTAGCCTGTCGCGCGGGACAGGCCCGCCGCCTCCGGCGACACTTCCCCTACACTGGCGCCGTGGATCTGGAGGCTTCGATCGCCGCCGTGAAGGAGGCGCTGCTTGCCGACGAGCGCGTCTGCGCCGCGCTTCTCTTCGGATCGGCGGCGAAGGGCGTCGCCCGTGCCGCCAGCGACCTGGACGTGGCGCTGCTCGCGCGGTCGGCGCAGGCGGCCGATTCGCTCGATGCGGATTACCTCGACCTGCTGGGTCGGCTCGTGCGCGTCGCGGAACGCGACGTGCACCTGGTGCTGCTCGACCGCGCCGACCCGGTGCTCGCGCGCCAGGCGTTCGCGGGCGCGCGCGTGCTGTTCGACCGGGATCCGTCTCGCACGGCGAATGCACTGGAGCGCGTGCTGCTGCAGTACTTCGACGGGGAATACCACCGCCGCATGCGCGCCGAGGCGCTCGACCGTGGTCGGCGGACACGCCATGGTTGACCGCGACGTCGCGCTGCGCAAGTCCGAGGCAATCGAGCATCATGCGGCGCGCCTGCGCGCGAAACTCCCGCTCGATCCCGCGGCACTGGAACGCGACGAAAGCCTGCGAAACGACGTCTGCTTCGACCTGCTTCAGGCGATCCCTGCATTGACCTGGCGGTGCACGCATGCACCCACGAATCGCTCGGCGTGCCCGAGACGCCCGCCGCGGCGTTCGCGCTGCTCGAGAGGAACGGGGTTGTCTGGGCGGCGCTTTCGGCACGGCTTGCCCGCGCTGCCGGTCTGCGCAACCTGATCATGCACCGCTACGGTGACCTCGACGCGGCAAAACCCGCGCAGGCCATCGCCGGCGGCCTCGGCGACCTGGAGGAGTTCGCCGCCGCGCTGCGCACGCGCGCCGGGCTCGCGCCGACGCCTTCACGCCAGGGCTAGAGCGATCCGAGCCCGGCAACCGTCACCGGCGCGCGCCGCCCGGTCTGGCGTTCGATCAGCCGGCGCGCTTCGTTCGCGCGGCCGGCCTTCAGGTACGCCGCGATCAGCGTGTGCTCGACGAGATCGCGCTGCGCCCGGCTGCCGCCGACGCGCACCGTCTCCGGCAGCGCCCGCTCGAAGCGGTCGATCGCGCGGTCCCAGTCTTCCTTTGCACAAGCGGCGAAGCCTTCGACGAGGGTAGCGACGACGCCGCCGGCGGGAAGCCGCCCGGTGTCCAGCCGCTCGCGCAGCTCACCGAGCAGGCGCTCGAGCTCCCCGGCATCGCCGCAGGCGGCGCAGGCGAGCGCGGTGTGCACGTCGGCGAAAACGAGCCCCGCGGCCGGGAACGATTTCAGCGCGAACGCGCGCACCTCTCGCCACCACTGCGGATGGCGCGGTTCACCCGCCAGTTCCGCGCGCCACAGGAAAGAGGCGGCGTCGGTCGCCACGTTGATGGGCGGCCCCCACGCGGCGCCCGGATGCACCGCGCTACGGTAGGCCCGCCAGGCGCGCTCGGGATCGCCGAGCAAAAGCGCGGTGAGCGCGACGTGCCACGAAAGATGGCAGTGCAGCAGCGCGCGCCGCTCGTAGCCCGGCATCCAGGAGTCGAGGTAGTCGCGGATGCGGTCCATTTCGCCCGCTTCGTGCCACACGTGCACGCGGATGTGCGCGCCGTGCGCGTTGCGCGGATTCGCCTCGAGGCTCCTTTCGATGAGGTCGGAGGCCTCGTCGAGACGGCCGGTCTCGCAGGCGGCGAAGGCGAACACGGCGCTGAACCACCAGTCCCCGCCGTAATGCGGCGCAAGGGATGCGAGCAACGCGTAAAGCTCCTCCTCGCGCTCCTTCCGGCCGGAGAAACCGATCAGGCCGAAGACGCCGGTCGCCGGCGCGAGCACCATCGCATCGCGCGGCCAGCGCGCCAGATGCGCGCGCGTCGCCGCAAGCGCCTCGGCCGGCCTGCCCTCGAACGAAAGCGCGAGTGCGTGCACGTGGCTGCGCTCGCGCTCGCTCGATGCGCCGGCGGCGGCGCGGGCGCGCGCCGCCGCCTCGCGCGCGGCCGGCATCTCGGCATCGAGAAAAAGCCCGCGCGCAAGCGCGATATGCGCGAGCGCGAAACCGGGATCGGCCTCGATCGCGCGGGCGAGATGCTCGCGCCAGCCGGCGTTCGCCGAGAGGATGCAGTCGGCACCGGCGACGTAGGCATCGAGCGCCGCCGGCGAGCGCGTGGACACCGGCAATCCGTAGCGGTCCGCGAGCATGTTCTCTGCCTGCCAGCCCGCACGTTACCATCGCGCATGCGCGCCGGTGCCGGCGCCCGAGAGCGTTTCACGCCCGTGACCCTGTACCTGGACGATGCCGAAGTGCGCCGCCTCCTGCGGCTGGATGCCCTCATCGAGGGCATGCGGCGGGCGCTCGTCGAATTCTCCGCAGGCCAGGTCATCCAGCCGCTTCGCGCGGCGATGGAGATGCCGCGGGTGTCGGGGATCCTGCTTCTCAAGCCCGCGCTCACTCGCGATGCGCTCGTCACCAAGCTCGTGACGCTCGTGCCGGGCAATCCGGCGCGCGGGCTGCCGACGATTCTCGCCACCATCGTGCTGATGGATCCGGAAACGGGGCGGACGCTGGCGGTGATGGACGGCACCTGGATCACGGCGCTGCGCACCGCGGCGGTGTCGGCGGTGGCGGCCGAGGCGCTCGCGCCGCCCGAGGCGGCAGTGGTCGCGATGCTCGGCAGCGGCGCGCTCGCGCGCACGCACGCGCTCGCGCTGCGCGCCGTGCGCCCGGTGCAAGAGATCCGCATCTGGAGCCGCAACCCGGAAAATGTCGCGCGCTGCGCGCGCGAGACGGGCGGCATCGCCGCGGCGAGCGCGGAGCAGGCGGTTCGCGGCGCCGACATCGTGTGCACGGTGACGAACGCGACCGACCCGGTGCTCAGGGGCGCGTGGCTCAAGCCCGGTGCGTTCGTCGCCGCGGTGGGCGCACCGCGCCCGTCGTGGCGCGAGCTGGACGACGCGGCGATGGCGAACCTCGTGGTCGCCGACAGCCGCGAATCGGCGCTCAAGGAATCGGGCGACGTGATCGGCTCGGGCGTGACGGTGTACGCGGAGCTCGGCGAAATCCTCGGCGGCATGAAGCCGCCGCCCGCTCCGGGGCGGACGGTGATCTTCAAGTCGCTGGGACTGGCGGTCGAGGATGCGATCGCCGCGCGCCTTGTCTACGAGGCGGCGCTCGCCGAGCGCGGCGCGCAAGGCGTGCAGGGCGCCGCCGGGGGCGCGAAACCGCACGGCTGACCGGGCGGGCGCGCTCGCGCCCCGTTCCTACGCCGACTTCTCGCGCATCGTCACGAACTCTTCCGCCGCGGTCGGATGGATGCCGATCGTCGCGTCGAACTGCGCCTTGGTCGCGCCCATCTTCACGGCAATCGCGATGCCCTGGATGATCTCGCCCGCCTCCGGGCCGATCATGTGCGCCCCGAGCACGCGCCCGCTCGCCGCGTGCACGACGAGTTTCATGAAGATCTTCTCTTCCGAAGCGCCCAGCGTGTGCTTGAGCGAGCGAAACGAGGTCTTGTAGATGTCCACCGCGCCGTGGCGCTCGCGCGCCTTTTCCTCCGACAGTCCGACGGTGGCGAGGTTCGGATCGGCGAACACCGCCGTCGGCACGTTGTCGTGGTCCACCGGCGTCGGTTCGCCGCGAAAGAGCGTGCGCGCGAGCCACATGCCTTCCGCGGTGGCGACCGGCGTGAGGTTGACGCGGTTGGTGACGTCGCCGATCGCGTGGATCGAGTCCACCGTGCTCTTCGAGTAGCGGTCCACGATGACCGCGCCGTCGGCCCCGAGCGCAACGCCGGCGCCTTCGAGTCCGAGACCCTCGGTGTTGGGTTTCCTGCCGGTCGCGAACATCACCAGGTCGAAGCGCTCGCGCGCGCCGTTCTCGAACGTGACCTCGATTCCGGGTTCGAGCCGCGCCGGGTTCGCCCGCAGGCGGATGTCCACGCCCTTCTTCGCCATTTCGTCGGCGATGCGCATTCCCAGCTCGGCGTCGAAGCCGCGCAGCAGCCGCGCACCGCGGTACACAAGGGTGGTGCGAACGCCCAGGCCGTTGAAGATCGAGGCGAATTCGAGTGCGACGTAGCCGCCGCCGACCACGAGCGCGCGCGCCGGCAGCCTCTCGAGAAAGAACGCCTCGTCGGACGTGATGCCGAGCTCCGCCCCGGGGATCGCGGGCTTCACCGGCCGCGAGCCGGTGGCGACGAGGATGTGCTTCGCCCGGAACCGCTC